>HLSNC_1000262_pt1 | contig 51029 bp, 47 predicted proteins | sample HotLakmetagenome_2_FD_14041 | JGI IMG/M metagenome (IMG submission 14041)
CGCGCTTCATGACGAACTGCCCGACCCCGATCACGGCGGCGACGGCCCCGCGCCCCTGATCCGGGTTCGCCGCCAGAACCCGGACTGGAACCCGGACCTGCCGCAGATCCCCCGGTCGCAACGCCCCGATCAATGGACCTGTGTCGGCCTGCTGGGACAGGTCTTCGCCCGTGTGGCGGCAGACGTGGTGCCGGGCGACCGGCTGGCAGCAGTGGGTGGACTTGGCGTGACATCCACCGAGCGCACGGGGCTGCGTTGCATGACGATCACCCAGGCTTATGACGCGGCCAAGGGCTACGCGATCGCGCGCTGCCTGGTCAACGTCCGGGTCTGAGCGCCCCCAAGTCCTGCTGGAAACCAACCCTGCCCGCGCGCGCATCAGGACCGTGCGTGCGGGCTTCGTGTGTTCCGGGTCGTGCGCCCAACCCTCAAATGGAAGCTTTGATGCGCAAACCACTGGCACCGGTTGCCGGCATTCGCTAGCGTGCGGCAACGACTGGACGAACACATGAGGACGGGAATGGCCGACGCCAAGACGCAGCGGATCAAAGGAAGCTTGATCGTGGCCGGGGTCGGCGCCGAGGACGGGTTTCAAGACCTGATCCAGACGCTTGGTGGCATACCGACGCGCATGATCCTGGTGGAACCCTCCGAAACACGGGGCGGAAGGTTCGCCCAGACTCTCGCCAATCTGGATGGCATCGTCGTGGTTGACGCCGTCCCGGCCGATGAGCGCGGCGCGGTCGAGATCGTGGAGTACAACCTGCCCGGTTTGCGCGCCTGGGCCGAACCGACGGCAGCCCTGACAGCATTGTTCCCCGGGCTCAAACCACGTGGCCGGCTGGCCACGCGCAAGATGCCCTTGGCCGAAGCAGTGTCGCAACTTGGCGAACTGCCGCCACCGCTGCATTTGCACATCGACCTGCCCGGCGCGGAATCGACGATTTTGGCTGCGCTGGAAACGGGGGATCTGTTGCGCAGACTGGATCGGGTCTCGGTGCGATGTGGTGCCGACACGATGTTCAAAGACTCCTGGACGAGCGCAGCGGTGCAGGATTGGCTTTTGCAGCGCCATTTCCAACTGACCGAAACCCAAGACGACGATCCGGACTGGCCGGTGCTTCATTTCAGCGCTGACAAGACGGGCCGCGAGTTGGACGCCCTGAAATCCGAGTTTACCCGATTGCAGGCGGCCCACGATGCCGTCGACAAAGAACGCGACGACGCACGAAAGGGCCGCGACACCGCTGCCAAAGAGCGCGACGAAGCCCGCGCGACCGCCGAGAAATACGCGGCAAAGGTGGCCGAACTGGAGGCCGCACTCGCCGCAACCCGAGAGGAAGCAACCACAACCGGCGAGCGATTCGAAGCGCGAATCGAGGAGCTTGAGGCCGTGCGCGACTCGCTGACCAAAGAACGCGACGACGCACGAAAGGGTCATGACGCCGCGGCCAAAGAACGCGATGAGGCCCGCGCGACCGCCGAGAAATACGCGGCAAAGGTCGCCGAACGGGAGGCCGCACTCGCCGCAACCCGAGAGGAGGCATCCGCAACCGGCCAGCGATTCGAAGCGCGAATCAAGGAGCTTGAGGCCGTGCGCGACTCGCTGACAACCGAGCGCGATGCAGCACGCAAGGATCGCGACACCGCCACGAAAGAGCGCGATGAGATCGCCAAGGCACGTGATCAGGCGATGGCGGCAAGCGACAAGGCGAAAGACGAAAGCAGCCTGGCAATTGCCGCACGCGACAAGGCGCAGGCGGATCTGGGGCTTGCGATGCGGATGCAGGGTTTGCTGCAATCCGATCTGGATGATCTGCGAGACCGTTTTGCCCAATCCGAGGCGGTTCGCCGCGAACAGGAGGACTTGCTGCGCAAACTGACGCCGCGCTTGCAGGAAGCCGCGCAGCAGTTGCGGCAGTTGCAAATGGCCGAGCCCCCCGAGCCCGAGCTTCTGACGCCCAAGCCGACCCGCGCCAAACCGCGGACGACGGCACGCAAACGCACCACTCGCAAGAAATCCGCCGATGCCAAGTGATCTGCCGTCAACCACGCTTTTGAATACGCTCGACGAAGCGTTGGAAATGCTGCGCTCGCATGTCGGGGCCGACGCGCAGCTTCAGCCGTCCAGCGAGCCGTTGCCAAGCCTGCTGGAACAATGCGAGGCGGCCTGCGCGGCGGCACCGGCGCCACAGCCCCTGCGCAGCATTCACCATTTCGCCTGCACCGGTGGCACCGTCATGTCCAAGGCACTGTTTGCCCTGCCAAATACCGTGGTTCTGAGCGAGATCGACCCGCTCAGCACCATCATGGTGTCATCCGAGGGAAAGGTTCCATTCGCGCCGACCGATCTGATCTTTGGCCTGCGCCACAGCGTGCGCCCGGTCGAAGATCGCGTGATCATCGACAGTTTCCTTGCCGGGCTTGAAGTCGCCAAGACAGGCCTTGAAAAGAGCGGGCGCCATCTGGTCTTGCGCGACCATGCGCATTCGCAGTTCTGCCTGCAATCCGTCGATCCGGCGGCCCGGCCGACCCTGCTTGAGATGGTCTCGACCCGGTTCGATCTGCGTGCGGTCGTCACCATGCGTCACCCGCTTGATTCGTTTCTGTCATTGACCAAGAACGGCTGGGTGCATTTCTCGCCAAGCACGCTTGAGGCCTATGCACATCGCTACCTGGCATTCCTGGATCGGCACGAGGGATTGCCAGTGATCCTCTATGAAGATTTCGCGGTCGACCCCAATGCCGCCTTGCGGCGCATGTGCGGACATCTGGATTTGCCGTTTTCGCCTCTGGCCGCCGATCTTATCGGTGCGATTCGCCTGAGTGGTGACAGCGGGCGTAAGGAGGGGCCGATCGGCCCGCGGCCGCGCCGCAATGTGCCGGCGGAGATCGAGGCTCAGCGCCACGACAGCCCGAGCTATATCGCGCTCTGCAATCGTTTTGCCTATTCGCCCTGACCGGCGGGGCCGATCGCCATGCCCCCGGTGCGCTTCAGCCTTGCACCGCTTTCGATCAAGCGCCACCAGTAGTCCAGCGACAACCTGTGCAGCACCTCACGTCGCATGGACGGCTCGTCGAACCAAGGCAGCAAGGCGTTGTGCCATCGGCGCAGGAGACGTGGCGAGAGCGCCTGTGCGGACCAGTCCTTGACCACCACGACCGGAAAACGCGCATAGGCCGGTGTCAGCGCCGTGTCGCGGATGATCGGGATCGCGCCATGCAAAAGGGCAGAGAACGCCTTGGGCGACGGGTCCAGGCCGCCCCCTTCGACACAAAGAACGAAGGCGTGGCGCTCGACCTGTTCCATGAACGCGGGTTCGGAAAGTTCTGATGCCGGTTGGGTGCAGAATGCACGCCACGGGCCATTGGCGAGCTGTGACACTCGGCGCCGTGCCTCCCACTGCGGCCCTTCGCGGTGCCGATGCGCGCAAAAGGCATGCAACGGGCGCTGAGCCAGCGGCGGCGGCGCGGGCTGGATCAGTCGGTCGGGCATACCACCGGGAAAAACCAGGCCCAGCGGCAGTGGTGAGCGTTTGTCATGCCCGCCCTGATCAAGGTTCTCGGCATACCAGTGAAGCAGGTTCGGATGCGCCAGGATCGCATCCATCATCGCGTGTTCTTCGTCGGTGAAGCGACGCCAGCGCGCATCGGTCTGGCGCGGCAACGTGATGTCTTCCGACCCGGTGATCAGAACGAAATCCCGGCTCAACCCCGGCAGAATCCGGTCATGAAACGCGCGAATGGCCTGAAAGGGCGCGCGCAGCGACAGGAAGATATGTCGGGGATGTGCGGTTGCGCGATTTCGGTGAAGGTGAATTTGCGGCGCGTGATGGTCCGATAAAAGCACCCAGTCACAGCGCGCGGCGACGCCTGTGACGGCATAACCGTCAGCGCCGCGATTCTTTGGAAAGAGCCGCGTCGCATGGGGCAGCAGCGTCTGCGTTGCCGCCGGTTTCCTTGGCTCGTCCAAGCGATGGCGTGCCGCGTGCGACCCTGTCGAAATGTCTGCCATTTGATCCTGCCCGTGCTGCCCCCGGGGGCGCACCGTTCCTTCTTTCGATCCGGGCAAGCTAGGCGAGCAGAAATTAACGTTCGGTTAATCATTGCGTTGGAGGATGTGAAAAAACGTGTTTGTTGACAGGGGGTTATCCTTGGAGCCATCGGTCGTTATCATTTGTCCCGGCGAAATCGTCTCGGGCGGCCCCGAGGCATTGCACCAGCTGGGGCGCGCACTGCTGGACCTTGGTGTGCCAGCAGCGATGTGCTACTTCCCGTTCGAGCGGGTTCATGCCTGCCCTTCGGCGTTCGCCACCTATGGTGTCCCTGTGTGTCGGTTCGACGAAATCTGTGCCGCGAAAATCGTCCTTCCCGAGGCGCGCACCGGATTTGCCCGCCTGTTCCCCGACAATCGCTGCTGGATCTGGTGGCTGTCGGTCGATCATTACCAGACCGGGGCCAAGACTGACCGCCACCTTCCGCTGGTGGCACTCCGCTCTCTGGGGCATTTCAGCCAGAGCGCCTACGCGCAGGCCTTTCTGTCCGATCACGGGCTGACGGCACAGATGCTGGGCGACTACCTCAACCCGGCGCATCTGACCGCGCGACCTGCTGAGGAGCGGCGATTGCGCCAAATCGCCTACAATCCGAAGAAGGGGTCCGATGTGGTGGCGACACTCAAAAGCCTGTTGCCTGGCGAACGGTTTGTCCCGATCGAGAACATGACCCCCGCCGGGGTATCGGAACTGTTGCGCCAAAGCAGGCTGTATATCGATTTCGGCCCGCATCCCGGCAAGGACCGCCTTCCGCGCGAGGCGGCGATGGCCGGGTGTTGTATTCTGACCGGGCGACGCGGGGCGGCGGGATACGCGCAGGATGTCGCGATCCCATCCCGCTATCGGATCGATGAGCGCGCGGCCGATTTTCCCGGCAGCGCCATTTCGGCAATCCGCAGGCTGCTGGACCAGTTCGAAACCTGCACGAGCGAGTTCGACGCCTATCGCGCACACATCGCCCGGGAACCCGCGCTGTTCATGGCGCAAGTCGAGGCAGCCTTTGGCCCGGCCGATCCGTCAAGGTCGCAGGCGGCATGATCGGTGCCGATGACTCTGTGCCCCAGCGCCTGTCATTGGGGATTGATACCCACCGTTCAATCCTTATGAATTGAGCGGATATTCGACGGTGCCGCACATGGTCCGATTCACGACAGGTCGGATGCCGCAGGCCACGACGCCGTTGTGCGCCATGTCCGGTTCGGACAGGGTTTTTTAGACGATTACGGGAGCATTCATGCCACAGCCATTGATCCACCCCGTTCTGCTTTGCGGCGGTTCAGGCACGCGGCTGTGGCCGCTGTCGCGCAAGGCGTTCCCCAAACAGTTCGCCCGGATCACCGGGGACGAAAGCCTGTTCCAGCAGGCAGCATCGCGGTTGTCGGGAAACGGATTTGCGCCCCCGATGGTCATCACCGGCAATGATTTCCGCTTCATCGTCACCGAGCAGCTGGCCGCGAGCGAGATCGCGCCGCAAGCCATCCTGATCGAGCCCGAAGGTCGCAACACCGCCCCCGCCGCGCTGGCCGCGACGCTCGTGCTGGCGCAGACGGACCCGGACGCGCTGATGCTGGTTGCGCCCTCGGATCATGTCATCCCCGATGCCGCGGCCTTTCGTGCCGCCGTGTCCGCCGCAGCGCCGCAGGCGCTGGCAGGCGATCTGGTGACAATGGGCATTACCCCCACGCACCCCGAAACCGGCTATGGCTATCTGGAACTCGCGCCTGGCGCGCGCGCCGACGCGGGCGACCCGCAACCGCTTGCCCGCTTTGTCGAAAAGCCCGACGCGGCACGGGCAGAGGAAATGATCGCGTCGGGCAATTATCTTTGGAACGCGGGGATCTTCCTGTTCACGGCCCGCGTGTTGATCGACGCCTTCCGCGCGCTTGCACCCGATGTCCTGACCCCGGTCGAGGCGGCCGTGTCCGACGCGCAGACCGACCTGTCGTTTCTGCGCCTTGCCCCGGTTGCGTGGGATGGGGTGCCTGATATCTCGATCGACTATGCGATCATGGAAAAGGCCCGGAACCTGGCGGTCATGCCCTATGCGGCCGGCTGGTCGGACCTGGGCGGCTGGGATGCCGTCTGGCAGCAAAGCGGGCCGGATGATGCGGGCAACGTGACCTCCGATCATGCGACGGCCATCGATTGCCGCGACACGCTCTTGCGGTCAGAAACCGACCGGATCGAGCTGGTGGGCATCGGGCTTGAGGATATTCTGGCGGTTGCCACCACTGATGCGGTGCTGATCGCGCACAAATCCCAGGCGCAGCGCGTCAAGGAGGCGGTGTCCGCGCTCAAGGCCAAGAACGCCGCGCAGGCCACGCAATTTCCGACCGACCATCGACCCTGGGGCATGTTCGAAAGCCTGATCACTGGCTCGCGCTTTCAGGTCAAGCGCATTGTCGTGAACCCCGGTGCGGCGCTGTCGTTGCAATCGCATCACCACCGGTCGGAACACTGGATCGTGGTCGAGGGCACCGCCAAGGTAACGGTCGACGATACGGTCACGCTGGTGAGCGAAAACCAGTCGGTCTATATCCCGCTGGGCGCGGTCCACCGGATGGAAAACCCCGGCAAGGTGCCGATGGTGCTGATCGAGGTGCAGACCGGGGCCTATCTGGGCGAGGACGACATCATCCGCTATGACGATGTCTATGCGCGCGGCCAGGGGGCCAAGGGATGAGCCTGAGCTGCTTCAAGACCTATGACATCCGCGGCAGGCTGGGTGTCGATCTGGATGAGGGCATCGCCCATCGCATCGGACGCGGTTTTGCCCGCGCATTGGGCGCGCGGCGCGTGGTGCTGGGGCGCGATATTCGCGCCTCGTCGCAGTCGCTGGCGGCCGAGGTCGCCCGCGCACTGGTCGACGAGGGCTGCGAAGTTCTTGATCTGGGCCTCTCCGGCACCGAAGAGATGTATTTCGCCACCACCCATTTCGACGCGGATGGCGGAATCTGCGTGACTGCGTCGCACAATCCGATGGACTACAACGGCATGAAGATGGTGCGCACGGGCTCGGCACCGCTGGATGCCGCGACGGGGCTGTCCAGCATCAAGGCATTGGCCGAAGCCAATGATTTCGGCCCCCGCCGCAATGGTGGTGCCCTGCGCGACGTGTCGAAAGAGGCGCGCGCGGCTTATGTTTCGCGGGTTCTGTCCTTTGTCGATATCGCCGCGCTCAAGCCGTTGCGGATCGTTGTCAACGCGGGCAATGGCGCCGCCGGGCCGACCTTTGATGCGATCGCCGAGTCGCTGATCGCCAAAGGTGCGCCGCTGACGTTCATCCGTATGCACCATGAACCGGATGGACGATTTCCGAATGGCATACCGAACCCGCTTCTTCCCGAGAACCGCCCACCGACCGCCGAACGCGTGCGCGCCGAAAGCGCTGATATGGGCATCGCCTGGGATGGCGATTTCGACCGCTGCTTTTTCTTTGACCACAGGGGCGACTTCGTCGATGGCGAATATGTCGTGGGCCTGCTGGCCGAAGTGTTCCTGACGCGCGAGCCGGGCGCGCGGATCATCCACGATCCGCGCGTCATCTGGAACACGCGGGACGTGGTGGCGCGCGCGGGCGGTCAGGCGGTGCAGGCCCGCACCGGCCATGCCTTCGTCAAGCAGGCAATGCGCGATCACGGTGCGATCTATGGCGGCGAGATGTCGGCGCATCACTATTTCCGCGATTTCGTGCATTGCGACAGCGGCATGATCCCGTGGCTGGTGCTGGCCGAACTGGTCAGCCGCAAGGGCGCGCTGGCCGATCTGGTCGCGGCGCGGCGCGCGGCCTTTCCATCGTCAGGCGAAATCAACTTTCACCTTGCCGATGCCCGCGCTGCCATCGCATCGGTGCGCGCCCATTTTGAGCCGCAGGCAGTTTCGGTCGATGAAACCGATGGCATCAGCCTCGATATGGGCGATTGGCGGTTCAATCTGCGCAGCTCGAACACGGAACCGGTCGTGCGCCTGAACATGGAAAGCAAGGGGCGCGACCTGGCGCCCCTGGTGGCGGCGCTGACCCGGCAGTTGCAGAACGGACAAGGCGCGGAATAGTTGGCCATTCTTCAGCCTCCATATCTGTTCATCGATGTTCAGCATGGCCTTTGCAACCGGCTTCGGGCGATGGCCTCGGCCGCGGCAGTGGCGCAGGCGACCGACCGAACGCTTGTCGTGGTCTGGCGCACCGATCATCATTGCGAGGCCCGGATCAGCGATCTTCTGCGCTATGACGGCCCGGTGATCGAAAGCGACGAGGCGGATCGGATACGCGCAGCTTGCGGGCTGGACTACAACTACATGGAGATCGAGCCCGGATCGCAGTTTGAAGCCCCAATCCTGGCCGGCGCCGATGCGTCGTCGCGCGAGGATGTCTATGTGCGTTCGGCCTATCCGTTGAACAGTCCGCATCGGGTCTATGATGTGGAACAGGCGTTTTTGCGCAGCCTGCGGCCCAGCGACGCCGTGCTGGACATGATCGCCGGATTTCGCCCGCCCTTCGATGTTGCGGTGCATATTCGCATGGCCGGCGGCCCCGCGTTCGAACATATGCCGTTCGAAAGCTCGGACAACTGGCCCGAACACCGCCACCGCGAACTGACCGCCTGGCGCGAAAAAAGCCACCGCGACAATTTCGTCCGACGGCTTGATGCGCTGGTTGCCCAAGGCGGCGCCGACAGCATCTTTCTGGCCGCCGACATGCCCGAGACGTATGCCGCCCTGTCAGCGCGGTACGGCGCGCGCCTGATCTGGCTTGAGCGCGATCTATACGACCGTTCGCCCCGGCAGTTGCAATATGCGCTGGCCGATCTTCTGATGCTTTCGGCCGGGCGGCGCCTTCTGGGCAGCGCGTGGAGTTCGTTCAGCGATGTCGCCCAGCGCCTGGCGCGTGAAGACCGTCCGTTCGAACAAAGCGGCGTCGATTTCTGAACCGCGCCCGGAAGTCCTGGCTCAGGCGGCAAAGGACGACAAGGACCGCGGTTCGCTGCGCAGGCCGCGTTCTGCCGGCAGGACAAAGAAGTGCATGTCGTGCAGCGTGATCCGGAAATCCTGTTTCGGCAGGTTCAGAAGCAGCGATGCAAATTGTGCATCGCCGCAAATCGCATCCGTTCCCGTGATCGTGTGCATCACCGTCACCACGTTTTGTTGCGACGTCAGCGCCGGACGCTCGACAAAACGCAGATCGGCCGGACCTTCGGCCTGCAGGGTACGCAACGTGATCTCAAGGGCACAATCGCGTTCGGCCGATGCCTGAAGCGTCAGCGCAAGCACATCGCCCGCCCGAAACGTTCCGGGCCCAAGGTCAATGCGCGCCACAAGCCAGCGCGGCGCCCCTTCGACCCGCGCATCAAGGGCGGCAATCATTCCCGGCTCGGAACGACAGGACAGTCTGGCCTTGCCCTCGTCTGGGTCCAGATCCAGGAAAAGTGCGTCGGCAAGGCAGCAGCTTTCGCTGTGCTCCTCAGAGAATGCGGCACTGCGCAACGCGGCGATGCGTTCTTCGGCAAGGTTTTGGCAGGGATGGATCATGGGTATCGTCCGGCAGGGTTGACGGGGCGGACCCCGTCTGTTGATGCGATCAGCCTAACAACACGACGATCGGAGTTCCAGTGATTCCGGCACCTTGCGGATGTTGAGCATTGCGGTGCCGGCCCGCTTGGCATAATCCTTGGCCAGGGCGCATTGCCCCGCGGTTGTGGCTGTTCGACCGCTCGATTGCACTGACGGTAGAGGCGTCTCGATGACGGTCATTCTGGCCAAGCAGAAACTGAGCTACATTCCCGTCCCGAAAGTCGCCTGCACCTCGCTCAAGGCTTTCTTCTTCGAGGTGGAAAACGGCTTTCCGTTTCGTGATTTTCGTACCAGCGGGCGGCCGTGGTGGATTCATCACTTCTATCCGTCGATCCCGTTTGCTGACCAGAAACTTGCCCTGATGGAGGAGCATACCCGCATCGCCGTGGTGCGCGATCCGGTTCGGCGGCTCTTGTCGTGCTATTCCAACCGCGTGATGCATCACAAGGAACTGTCCGAGAAAAGGGCCGGACCGGCCCTTGCCGAGGCAGATCTGCCCTGCGACCCCGATCTGTCGACCTTTGTTCAACGCCTGCCGGACTATTGCGCGGCGGTGGCCAGTATCTGGCATCACGCCATGCCCATGGTCGAATATCTGGGACGCGATCCGCAGTTCTATACGCACCTCTACAAGATCGAGGCCACGCCCGACATGCAGGCCGATGTCCAGAGGCTGACGGGCAGCAAGGCCGAATTGAAGCGCCTTCAGACCGGCGGGCCCAAGTTCGGCATCGACAGGTTGAACGCTCAGGAAATTGCGCGGCTCAAGGATTTCTACGACGAGGATTACGCGATCTTCGGTGCGTATTGCTAACGGCGCGACCGTTTCGGGCTGCCACCGGCGGCGCAGGGTCGTGACGGACCACCCCGCACAAGGCGCCGCATCGGCATCGCGCGTGGCCGCGCCCTGACCGCTTGCCCGCGACCTGATCCTGCGCTTCCCGCGTCGCCGCTATTGCAGCGCGGATCAATTTGATCAATGATCATTTAATCGAGAAGGAACCGCTCTTGTCACAGCCCTCGCCGAATTCAGCACCCGTTTCCGCCCCGATGCCCCAGGGCGTGACGCTGGCGGTCCTGTGCCTGATCGCGACCGTGGGCCTTGCCGGGTCGTTCCTGTATCTGCCCGCACTGCCCATGGTCGCGGCGGGCTTCGGGGTTGGCGAGCCGGCGGCGCAGGCGACGCTGACCGCGTTCCTGCTGGGGTCCTGCATCGGTTTCGCGCTTTACGGGCCGGCGGCTGACCGGTTTGGCCATCGCCGTGCCTTCACGGTGGCGGGTGCGATCTTTGTCGCGGCCAGCCTGGCGGCAGCGATGACGCAGGGCATCGGTCAGTTGGTGGCAGCGCGGCTGGTGCAGGGCGCGGGTTCGGTCGCGGGCGTCGTCACCGCCCGCGCAACCATTCGTATCGCCATGCCGGCCGATCGCTCGATACAGGCCATGGCGATGTTGACAGCCGTGGTCTCGTTGTCGCCCGCCGTCAGCCCGCTGATCGGCGCGGGCGTCCTGCAACTGGCCGACTGGCGCGCGACCTTTCTCGTCGCGGCTGCACTGGGTCTGGCCGGAATACTGGGCGGGCGCCTGGTGCTGCCGCGCGGTGTGCCGGTCATGGCCCAGGACCGACCGGGCAGGGCACAGGTCACGATCCTGCGCAATGCGCAGTTTCGCGCCGCGCTGATGATCAGCATTGCCGCCAATGCCTCGTTTGTCGTGATGATGGCGGCCACGCCGTTTGTCTTCGTCGAAAGCTTCGGCCTGTCGCCGGCCATGTTCGCCGGACTGATCGCCACGATCCTGACGGTCTTTGCCGCTGTCGCGCTGGTCTCTGGCCGGGTTTCGGCAAGGCTTGGGGCGGCGCGGCCGATTTCATGGGCGATTGCGCCCCTGCTTCTGGGGGCGGCGCTGCTGCTGGTGGGGGCCTGGGGCATGCCGTCGGCCGGGTTACTGGCGCTGGGGCTGCTGCTGTTGATCGGCAGCATGGGCCTGATGGTACCCAATGCGCATATCCTGATGCTTGATCCCTTTCCGGCCTTCGCCGGCACCGCGGCCGGGCTGGCGATGCTGGTCACGACCGCGGGCGGTGCCTTGGCGATCACGCTGTACAGTGCCGTCGCAGCCGGTTCGGTGGCAGGCTTTGCGGTCTATATCGCCGGCTGCGGCGCGGCCACCCTGGGCGGCTGGTTCATGCTGCGCCGCGAAGGAACCTGACGATGCGCAAGCCACGACATTCCTGGCACGAACACATCCCTTCGACCCTTTGGAACAGGAGCCTCCATGCCCCGCTTTGCCCGACGCATCACCCAGACCTCGGCCAAGGATTTCGGCATGTTCGCCCGCGCCTATGGTCGCCCCGGCGATCTGATACATCTGGAACTGGGCCGCCCGATCGAGGACACGCCCGCCCATATCAAGGAGGCCACGATCGCCGCCCTGCGCGCGGGTCATGTGCATTATTCCGACCTTCAGGGCCTGCCCGAGTTGCGCCATGCGCTGGCGGCCAAGATGGCGCGCGAGAATGACACCAACTATTCCGCCGACGAGGTTATCGTCACCAACGGGCTGACGCAGGCGTCCTTTGCCGCCTTCATGGCGTTTCTGGACGCGGGCGACGAGGCGATCCTGCTGGCGCCCTATTACCCCCAGCATATCGGCAAGATCGAACTGGCCGGCGCCAGGGCCGTGATCGCCGATCTCGATGCCGAGAACGGCTTCGCCATCCGCCGCGACCTGATCGAGGCCCGGATAACGCCCCGAACCCGCATGATCGTGCTGATCAACCCCTGCAATCCCACCGGTCGCGTCTATTCCCGCGACGAATTGCAGGTGCTGGCTGACTTGGCGATCGAACACGACCTGGTCGTGGTATCGGACGAGGTCTATGAGCGCATCACCTTTGACGGGGCCGCGCATGTCTCGATCGCGTCTTTGCCGGGAATGCGCGAGCGCACGATCACAATGTTCGCCTTTACCAAGGCCTATGCGATGGACGGCTGGCGTCTGGGCTGGCTGGCGGCCGATCAGCGCATGATCGGCGCGCTGATGAAGATCACCACCAACGAGGTGACGCATGTCAACACTTTCATCCAGCACGGCGCGCTGGCGGCGATCACCGGCCCGGGCGACGCGCTGGCCGACCTGGTGGCGGGCGACCGCGAGCGCCGCGACCTGGCGGTACGGCGGCTGAACCAGATGCCGGGCGCGACCTGCGCCGCCCCACAGGGCACGATCTATGCCTTTGCCGATATCCGTGCCACCGGGTTGCCGGCGCAGGTCGTGGCCCAGCGCCTTCTGGACGAGGCCGGCGTGGTGGTCGAGGCCGGCAGCTTTTACGGCGCGGCGGGCGAGGGCCATCTGCGCATCTGCTTCGGCGCCGTCGATCTGGCCCAGCTGTCGCAGGCGATGGACCGGATGCAGGGCTTCTTCAACGCCCTATAGCCTGCGCGCGGGTTGATTTGCCGGCCCGCGTCTTTCATATCGGCGCCTGATCAAGGGAAAACGGACATGTCCAAACCACTTGCCGATGCTGCCCTTCGCCCGGTTTCGGCGCGGGTCACCGTGGCCGACAGCGTCTATCGCAACCTGCGCCAGGCACTGGTTCTGGGCCGCTTCGATCCGGGGCAGGTTCTGACCATCGGCGCACTGGCCGACAGCTTCCAGACCAGCCACATGCCCGTGCGCGAGGCGTTGCGCCGGCTGGGCGCCGAAGGCGCGGTCGAGATCCGCGCCAACGGCTCGGCCCATGTCCCGGATGTCACGCCCGAGGCGCTGGATGACATCACCCGCGCGCGCCTGGCGCTGGAGGGGCTGGCCACCGCACTGGCGGTCGAACGCATGAGCGAGGAAGAGGTGCGCGCGCTGGACGACCTGGAAGCGCGCCACAGCGCCACGGCCCAGCAGCGCGACGTCTACGAGATGCTGGAACGCAATCACGACTTCCATTTCGCGATCTACGCCGGCGCGCAATCGCCGGTTCTGCTGAACCTGATCGAATCGCTGTGGCTGCGCTATGGGCCGTTCATGCGCCTGCTGTCGCAAAGCATCGCGCCGCGAATCGAAGGCAGCACGCACGAACCGTTCCTGCAGGGTCACCGCGAGATCGTCGATGCGATCCGTGCCCGCAACACCACCCGCGCCCGCACCGCCATAGAACGCGATATCGAGGGCACACGCGCGCTGCTGGCAGGGCTCTGCGCTGGCCGAAAGACCGCCTGAGCGCGAAAACCCGGCTCAGTAATGGCTGAGCAGTGAACCGTATCCCTGGATCTTGTCGTTGATCCCGTTCTGGCGTAGCGCCCACCAGTAGGTGGCGGTGTTGATCGCGATCACCGGCTTGTCCAGCCAGAACTCCGCGATCCCGGCAAGCCGCGCCATCGCCAGGTTGGTGCCCACCTGAACGATTGCCTCGACTGAGGGATCGTTCAACTCGATGATGGCGTCGCGCAGGGTCTGTTCGGATTCATGCGCAATCAGCATCGGGCTTGGGCATTTCAGCCCCTTGATCGCCGCCACCTCGAAGCCGCAATCGGTGAAGAACCGGTTCACCTGCGCATCGCCCACCGGCATATAGGGCGTGATCACCGCGATCCGCTTGATGTCACCGAACTGGCGCAAAGCAGCCTGACAGGCATCCGAGCCCATCGCCACCTTGACACCGGCGCGCGCCTCGACCCGCTTTTCCAGCTCGACCGAGCCTTCCAGCCCGTCCCAGAAGGTTTCCGCCGACATCCCCATAACCAGATAATCCGGGCTGCATGTCATGACGCTATCGACCGAGTCCATCAGGCTTGCGCGTATGTCATCCATGAGCTTGTTGAAATCGTCGTCGCTGTGGACCGGGTTATCGGGGATCAGGATGCGCGAGAAATGGTTGGTGACGCCGACCGGGCGCATCGAGTCGAACTCGGGCTGGACCGAGGTGTTGGTCGAAGGGGCGATCACCCCGAATTTCATCCTGTAGCCAAGAGAATCGGTCATTATTGCCTCCGTGGTTGGACAAGCCGGCCGGATGCGGCCAGGAAGTCGTCGCGCGTCATCAGGTCAGCGTATTTCTGGCCCATGTCGAAAAGATTGGCCTCATGCGGCCCCATCGCGCGGTCGCCCACGCAATCGGTAATGACGATCGGGCGCAGATTGTTGCTGACCGCATCCACCACGGTTGCGCGCACGCAGCCGGATGTGGTGCAGCCGGTAACCACCAGCGTGTCGATTGCGCGCCAGGTCAACCAGCCCATCAACCGGGTTTCGAAAAAACCGGAAGCCTGGCGCTTGCGCACGACCAGTTCATCCTGCCGTGGGGTGAGTGGCGGCAGGATCTGGCTGATCGGCGCAGTCTCGGTCAGTGTCAGCAGCTTTGGGCATTTGCGGGCAAATGCCCCGGCATCCGACCCGTCATCGGCATAGACGACACGGGTATGCGCCACCGGCCAGCCGCGTTCACGAAAGGCCGACAAGAGCGGCACGGTTGCGTCGGCCGCGTCCGGGATGTTGCCGCCCCCGAGATGGGCCGGATCGACGAACCCTTCGACGAAATCGACAAGGATCAGTGCCGGACGTTCGCCAAGGCCAACGGCCCCGGCAAACCCCTGGCGCTGATAGATGTCGCGTTCGCTCATTCCACACCTTCCAGATCGCGCAGCGACTGAATCAGCGACGAGCGCATCACATAAGCCTTGTGCTGGGCCGGGTCGGCCACGGTCGCGCGCAACTCGTCGTGATAGGCGCGCCGCGCGTCGGGGCTGCGCTCATTCAGGATGGACCGGTTGCGAAGCGCCTGGGCCTGGACGGTTTCCACCGCGACCTTGCGGCGCTGGCGCTCATAGCGGCCCATCAGCGACAAGGGCGCGCCATGCCAGACCTGCGTCAGTTTTTCGGCCAGGTTCATGGCGTCGTGGATGCCGCCGTTCATGCCCATGCCCCCCAGCGGGTTGTTCAGATGCGCGGCATCGCCGGCCAGAAAGACGCGGCCGACCACGTAGTTCTCGGCGACCTTTTCATGGACGCGGTAATCGACGCTGTGCACCACGTCATAGGGATCGGCCTTTGGAAACACCGCCTGAAGCCGCTCTTCGACGCGGGCGGGGGCTTTCATCTGCTCGGGGGTTTCGCTGGGGTCGGTGGGCAGCAGCACCCGCCACAGCGAGGGCGTGCGCAGCAGCACCACCCATTCGTCCGGATCACTGATATAGGCGATGTTCGCCAGATCGTCGATCGCCTCGTGAAACGGGAAGGTCGTCGACATCGACAGAAAGATCTCGGGGATCGTCATGCCCTCGAAAGTCACGCCCAGCGCCTTGCGGATGTTGCTGCGCGCCCCGTCGGCGCTGACCATGTAGCGCCCCCGCATCGGCTCGCGCGTTCCGTCCTCGCGTTCCACGATCAGGGTCACGCCATCGTCGTCTTGCGTTACATCCACCGCCCGCGCGCCAAAGACCACATCGGCATTGGGATGCGCCCTGAGCCAGTCGCGCAGAAGAAGCGACAGTTTCCACTGTTCGCATTGAAGCCGGTAGGGATGGTTGGTTTCGTCTTTCAGAAGCGACAGGTCAAAGGTGGCGATCACCCCCTCGCGCCGGTCGCGGAACTGCCATTGCGGGCAGATCAGGCCCTGTTCGACGCATTTCTGCCCGATCCCGAACCGGTCCAGCATGTCCAGCGTCGGCGGATGAAAGGTCGAGGCGCGCAGATCGGTCGGCACGTCCCGATGGGCATCGATGATGGTGACCGGGATGCCCTCGTCGGCCAGATAGGCGGCAGCGGTCATGCCCACAGGCCCCGCCCCCACGATCAGAACACGCGCCTCGCTCATACCGTCTGCTCTCCTTTGTCACGTCCAATACAATCGCCGGCGCGCAGGTGTCCGGCACCGGTCACATGATCGCCGGCTTGTCGACCGACGGGCTTTGCGCCTTTCCGGCGGCCTCATCAGGCGGCAGGCTGTCATCCCACAGCCGCGCAATATAGCGCGCGCCGCTGCGCCCGTTCGACTCGTCGGCGCAAAGCCAGCCGATGGCACGGCGCATTACCGCCGCGGGCAGCAGGCCGCCATCGGCGCCACGCTTGTTCGCGCTGTCGGGCAAGAGCGCGGTATCGGCCGCACCGCCGGGCAGATAGACCATCACGTCAACCCCGGTTCCTTCCAGATCCTGCGCCCAGACCCGCGATGCGGCTTCCAGACCCGCCTTTGACGGACCATAGGGCGCATAGCCGCGCCGCACCATGGTCTGGTCGCTGGTCGAGATGTTGATGATCTTGCCGAAACCGCGCGCGATCATTCCCGGCGTCACCGCGGCGGCCATGTTGAACGCGCCGTTCAAGTTGATGTCGATGATCTCGCGCCAGATGGCCGGGTCGGTTTCCCAGAATTTCGTGGGTACGGTGTTGAAGGTCTCGGACACCAGCCGCATGCCGCGCCCGGCATTGTTGACCAGCACATCCACCGCCCCGAACGCGGCTTCGGCCTCGGCGACGACACGTGCGCAATCGGCCGGATCACGGACATCGGCCTGAACGGCAATCGCCCGTCCATCGCCCGAGAGGGCCGCGGCCTCGGTCACGGTATCCGCCAGCTCGCCACCGGCGCGCGCCCCGGTGACGACCAAACGCGCGCCGGATGCTGCAAGCTCCAGCGCCATTTCGCGGCCAAGCCCGCGGCCGCCGCCGGTGATGACCACCACCCTGTCGCGCAACGAGGGAAATTGGCTCATGCCGTCACCGCCTTGTTTGCCTTGAATAGTCTTCCGCCACCGGGCACCGCATCGCCGATACCCGCGCGGCGCAGCGCCTGCCAAAGGGTCGCCGTGTTCGACGTGACCGCTGGCAAGCCGGTTTCACGCTCAAGCGCAGCGATCAGGGGCAGCGACGGAAAGTCGGTGCAGGTGATCAGAAGCGCCTGTTCATCCCCACCGAGAACAGCCATCGCATGCTCGCGCACGCGCTCCAGCGGCGTTTCGGCAATACGCGGAAATTCCTGCGGCCCGTTTGCGCCGATGCCCAGGCCCGCGATGGCGGTGACCGCGATGCCGTGCGCCTCAAGGAACGCGGTCTCGTGATCGTTGAGCGCCTGGTGATAGGGCGTCGCCACAGCCACGCGGCGCACATCCAGCGCCGCAAGGGCCGCCACGATCGCCGCGGCGGTGGTCACGCAGTCGACCCCGCTGCGCGCGGTCATCTGTTCGGGGATACTGTCGGCGGGGGTGGCAATAGAGCCGGCGGTGCAGGCATAGGCAACGACATCGACCCGCGCCGGGGTCAACAGCCCGATCGCCCCATCCAGATCATCCCAGAGGCCCGCACGGCCTTCGGGCGACGTGGTGTCCGAATGTAGCCTCATCCGGGTGGTGTGAAAGCTCACGCCCTCGGGCATCATGCGCGACCATTCGCTTTCGTTCACGGTATTCGTGGGCGGCACGATCAGGCCCAGCCGCGCGCGGTAGCCATAGCTGGACAGATGGCGGGTCATGGTTCGGCCCCCGGTACCGGGACCGCGCTGGCCGTCGCGGTCAGGTTCGGTCGCGTTGCGTTCATGCCGCCCGCCCCCCGACCTTGCCGATGATGCCCGCCTCTTGCAAGTTCGACAATCTGTCGCTCGACAGGCCCAGCAAACCGGAAAAGACCTCGTCGTTGTGTTCGCCCAATTCGGGGCCGGGGCGATTGATTCGGCCCGGCGTGGCCGAAAGCTTGGGCGCGACGTTTTGCATGTGCATGGCGCCAAAGGTCGGGTGCATGACCTTGACGATGGCCTCGCGCGCCTTGAAATGCGCGTCCTTCAACATCTCGGGGGCGCGGTAGATGTCGCCGAAGGGAACACCGCCCGCTTCCAGCACTTCGCAAAGGGCATCGGCCGTCATCGTCCGGGTCCATTCGGCAATCAGATCGTCCAGTTCCTGCTGGTGCGCCCCGCGTGCGGAATGGGTGGCATAGCGGTCGTCGCTGGCCAGTTCGGACCGACCCATACAGGTGGCCAGCCGGGCAAAAACCGTGTCCTGGTTGGCCGCGATCAGCACGAACCGATCATCCGCCGTGGGATAGACATTCGACGGCGCCACATTCGGCAGGATGGCGCCCGTCCGTTCGCGGATGTAATCGGCCTGATCGTATTCGGTAATCAGCGATTCCATGACATTGAGCACGGCTTCGTAAATCGCGCTGTCCACAACCTGCCCGCGCCCGGTGCGATTGACGACATGCAGTGCCATCATCGCGCCCAGACAGGCAAAGGTCGCCGCCAGCGTGTCACCGATGGAAATGCCCATCCGACTGGGTGGTGTCGACGGGTCGCCCACGACATAGCGCAGCCCGCCCATGGCCTCGCCGATGGCGCCGTAGCCGGCACGCTTGGCATAGGGGCCGGTCTGGCCGTAGCCGGAGACCCGCACCATGATCAGCCGGGGGTTGATTTGCGACAATTCCTCGTAACTCAGACCCCAGCGTTCCATCGTACCAGGGCGAAAGTTCTCGACCAGGATGTCGGCCTTGGCAACCAGCGCACGGATGATGTCGGCCCCGTCCTGTTCGCGCGCATTGACCTCGATCGACTTCTTGTTGCGCGCGACCACGGGCCACCACAGCGACTTGCCATGCGCCTTCTCGCGCCCCCACTGGCGCATCGGGTCGCCCAGGCCGGGTTGTTCGACCTTGATCACCTCGGCCCCGAAATCGGCCATCAGTTGCCCGCAGAACGGCCCGGCCAGAAGTTGACCCATCTCGATCACCCGCAACCCGGTCAGCGGGCCGTTTTCAGCCCCTTCGATGGCCAAGGCGGTGTCAGCGGAAGGGTTGTTCATAGGATTTCCCAACTTGTCCAGACAACTTTTTCTGATAAAACCGCAACAGCCTGCACAATGCAAGTGGCGAAAACCCGTTGGCGCGAGAAAGGACACCATGACCCTGCCCGATATCGAAATCGTCGAAGTCGCGCCCAGGGATGGGTTGCAGAACGAAAAGGCGCTGGTCTCGACGGCAGACAAGGCCGAACTGGTCAACCGCGCACTCGCCGCCGGACTTCGCCGGCTTGAGGTGACGAGCTTCGTCAATCCCAAGCGGGTGCCGCAGATGGCCGATGCCGAGGCATTGATGGCAACGCTGTCACGCCCCCAAGGCGCCGGGTTCATCGGCCTTGCCTTGAACCAGCGCGGGTTCGAGCGCGCGCGCGACGCCGGTTGCAACGAGGTCAATTTCGTCGTCGTCGCGTCGGAAACCTTCAACCAGCGCAACCAGGGCGTGCCAATTGCCGACACGCTCGCAAGCTGGGCCAGTATCCGCGAACAGGCCAGCGCGGCGGGGCTGCGCACATCGGTGACCATCGGTGCGAGCTTTGGCTGTCCGTTCGAGGGCGAGATGCCCGCAAACAAGGTTCTGCGCATCGCCGAGGCGGTTTTGGAACACGCGCCGGACGAGCTGGCCTTTGCCGACACCATTGGTTGCGGCGTCCCGACACAGGTGAAAGCCCTGCTCAGGGGCGCGCGGGCGCTGGCGCCTGATCTGAGGCTGCGCTGCCATTTCCACGACACCCGCGCCACCGGTATCGCCAATGTCGCCGCTGCGGTCGAGAACGGGGTTCAGGCCATCGACGCCAGCATCGGCGGAATCGGTGGTTGCCCCTTTGCCCCGGCGGCCACCGGCAATGTCGCCACCGAGGATGTGGTCTATATGCTGGAGCGCATGGGCCTGCACACGGGCGTCGATCTTGACGCGGTGATCGAAGCCGCGCGCTGGATCGCCGGCCCGCTGGGCAAGCCGGTGCCGTCGGCCCTGAGCCGGGCGGGCGGCTTTCCGCCGCCAGCCTAGTAGTCGCACAAGACGTTGATCAGCGCCTGTTGCCCCTTGGCGACGGCCTCAAGCCCCTGCGTCAACGCCGCGTCGAGCTCGGCCACGGTCGCGGCCCGCAGGCCAAGTCCGCGATGCGCCTCGATGATCCTTTCGTAATCCGGCTGCGGGCGCAGATCGGCCAGCAGGCGGCCACCCCCGGCCGCCGCCGCGCCCTGCCCGTGCATTGCCAGGGTCGAGTTCCGCACAGCCCCCCAGCAGCCGTTGTTGAACACCACCGTCAACACCGGCAGACTATTTGCCTCGGCCACGAAATGGCAGGCGGTGGGGTTGTTGAACATGTATGCGCCATCGCCCAGAACGGATATCACGGTTCGGTCGGGCATCGCCTTCTTGACGCCAAGCGCCGCGCCCAGCCCCCAGCCAAGCCCGCCAACGGGGCTGAGCCCGAAATAGCTGCGGGCCGCCGGGGGCGGGCATTGTTCCGGGCGCAGCGGGTATTCGTTGGTGATGATCGCATCGCGCGGCAGCGCCCGGTGCAAGGCGGCGCTGGCGCTGGCCGGGGTCAGGGCCTCGACCGCGCCGTCGGCGGCCCAGCGCTGTCGGTCGCGCGCACGCTGCGATGCAAGGCGATCGCGGCGCGATGCGACCACGGCGGCGGCACCGCCCTGTGGCGCGCCCAGCTCCGCGTCCAGTGCCTGAAGCGCAAGCTTGCTGTCGGCAGACAGGGTCAGTTGCGCGGGGTAGCTGCGCATCGGATACCCTGCGGCCAGCGGGTCCGCGCCGATCTGCACCAGCGACTGCGCCGCCTGGGGCGTGCTGATGGCGGGCATCCACGGCACCTCGCAATCCAGTGCGATGATGAGATCGGCCTCGGCATACTGGCCATCGGGGCTGAACCCCAGGTGCATCGGATGATCGCCGGGCAAAAAGGCGCGCCGCGCACTGTTGCCCACGACCGGAAGCGCCCAGCGCTGCGCCAAATCGGCCAGGATCGGCACGGCGTCCGGGTCGGCGCCGAAATGCGAGGTCACGATGACCGGATGACTGGCATTGCGAATCAGCTCTGCCAGCCGGGTCACGGCGGCGGGGTCGGCGCCGGGGCGGGATACCGTGCCCAATGGCGGCAGCTCGGCCGGAACCGGCGCCTGCATCCCCAGAACCTCACGCGGAAGCGACAGGTAGACCGGGCCGGCCGGGCTGGCATGCGCCACTTCCATAGCCCGGCGCACGGCATCGTCGGCCTGTTCGGGAAAACGCAGCTCGTAGTCCCATTTCACGGCCTCGCGCAGCATCCCCGCCTGATCGAACAGTTCCTGCGCCCAATGCGGGTGCCGGGTTCGGGTGCCGTGACGGCCTTGTTCCGTCACCGGGGTGCGCCCGGCGCTCAGCAGCATCGGCACATAGTCGCGGCCGGCGTTCAGCGCACCGCAAACGATATTCGCCGTGCCGACGCTGACGTGAACCATCACCGCCTGCGCACGCCCGGTCACCATGGCGTGACCATGCGCCATCGACGCGGCCAGGTTCTCATGCGGAACGGTGACCGGCTCAGGCATGTCGGCCGCACCGGCCCCGGACGCGGCAAACGCCTCGACGATGGAGGGAAAATCAGTTCCCGACACCCCGTAGAACGCATCGACGCCGTAATGCTTGAGCGCGCGCAGATAATTCGTCGCGGCGAGGGCGGTTTCCCCGTCGGTCGGGCCTGTTGAACCGGACATTTTTATATTTCCTGCTAGAGTTGTCCGTACAAGTATGCTTTTATCGGCGGATGACGCAAGACTTGCGTCGAATAAGGTGAATGTCGTGCGGTGCGCCGATGCCGCAGCCGGAGCCGGGCAACCACCCTCCCGTCTGTGCATCCTGGGCCGACCCGACCAACAGGAGGACGATATGAACATCAGAACCATCGCCTTGAGCGCGACACTGCTGGGAACCGTCGGCGTGGGTCTGCCCGCGGCGGCGCAAACCGTTGGTCTGGCGACCACGCAGGGCGGCGCCACCGAACAGATCGCCAATGCCATCGCCATGGTCGTGACCGAAGAGACCGAGCTTCAGATCCGCCCGCAGATGTCGGCGAACACCGCGCAATATGTCCCGATGGTGAACGCCGGCCGGGTCGAGTTCGGCATCGCCAACTATCCGCAGACCTTTTATGCGATCAACGGCACCGGCATGTCCGAGGGGCAGGCGAATCCTGACCTGCGCATCGTTGCCACGCTGTTTCCGTTCACGGCCGGGCTGGTCGTGACCGAGGAATCGGGCATGACGGGCTATGACGACCTCGAAGGCGCGCGGGTGCCGCGCTACCCGGACAATTCGCTGGGCGACTATATCATCCGTGCCGGTCTGGCCGCTGGCGGGCTGACCTATGACGACGTCGAGACCGTGCCGATCGCCAACTTCCCGCGTCAATATGATGCCATGCGTCAGCGCCAGATCGACGTGTCGATCGCCACCGCCGGGGCACAGCCGACCTATGACCTCGAAGCCAGCCTGGATGGCATCCGCTTCCTGTCGTTCGAGGAGGATGCCGACGACACAATCGCCGAATACCTGCCCGGCACCTATACCCGGACCCTGCCCGAGGGGTTCCATTCGCTGCCCGGCCTGTCGGCGGAAAGCCGTCTGTTCGCCTATGACTACATGCTTTTCGCCCATCGCGATGTCAGCGACGAGATCGTCGCCGAAGTGATCGGCGCACTGGATAGCGGGGCGGAGGCTTTGCGCGACACCTCGCCGCTGTGGCAGGAATTCGACCCCGACGACATGGCCAAGACCACCGAAATGCCCATGCACGAAGGGGCTGAGGCCGTCTATCGCGATATGGGCCTGATCGACTGAGCCCCACGACACCTCTGGCGGTGCGCGCCCGGCGCGCCGCCAGAAAGCTGACAGGTGCCGCGAAATTGCGGCCACAGACCCCGGAGAACGTCGCCGATGGTGCAGGTGCCCAGTGATTCGTCCCAGAACCCGCCCGAACCGCCGCTGACCCCGTTCCAGACCATCGCCCGGACCGCAATGATGATCGTGGCCGTCGCTGTGCCACTGGTCACCATCATTTGGGTCACGAACGTTCCGGGGCGCCTGGGTTTTCTGCTTTATCCCGAACAGGTGGCGGCGCTGATGCTGGGGATGGCGGCGGCCGTGGTCTTCCTGGGCGAGATTCCGGGATGCGATCGCGCATGGAAAATGGTCCGCGATACCCTGTTCGCGGTGGCGGCACTGGGGTTCGGGGTGCATCTGTTCCTGCGGTTTCCGATCTTGTCCGAACAAGCGTTCTTCCATCCGACCGAGGCGTTGATCGTCGGGGTCCTTTCAGTCCTCATCGTGCTTGAGGGGGTCCGGCGCCGGATCGGGCTGGCGCTGATCGTTGTTTTTCTGGTTTTCTTTGTCTATGCCATCTTCGGCGATGTGATCCCCGGCGCACTGTCCGCCAGAACGCAGAACCCGCTGGATCTGTTCCGGTATCTGGGTACCGATTCGGGTGCAATGCTGGGTCCGGCGCTGGCAATTGCGTGTTTCATCGTGGTGACATTCGTGCTGATGGGCCAATTGTTGCTGTCCACCGGCGGGACCGAGGTGTTCACGGGCCTCGCCGTGCGGCTGGCCGGTCAGGGGCACGGGAACTCGGCCAAGGTCGCGGTGTTGGCGTCGGGCTTCATGGGCTCGATCTCGGGCAGCGCGGTGTCGAACGTGGTCTCGACGGGCGTCGTCACCATTCCGATGATGCGGCGCGCAGGGTTCAATGCCCGATCCGCCGGCGCGATCGAGGCCGCAGCCTCGACCGGGGGGCAACTGATGCCCCCGGTCATGGGGGCCGCGGCCTTCCTGATGGCCGAGAACCTGCGCCTGCCCTATAACGACATCATCGCGGCGGCATTGCTGCCGGCGATCCTGTTCTATTTCGCGGTTTATCTGCAGATCGATTTCACCGCGCGCAAATATCGCCTCAAGGCGCTCAGCGATATCGACGGACGCACGCTGAAACAGGTACTGCGCCATATCTGGATCATCGCCGTGCCATTCTCGATCCTGCTTTACGGGCTGTTCCAGCTCAATCAGCCCGCCGAACTGGCCGCGCTCTACGGTGCCGGGGCGTTGGTCGTGCTGGTCGTGTTCTTTGGCGGCGTCGGCGGACGGCTGAACCTGCGCCAGTGGGTCGAGATATTGTCGCGCACCGGCCGTATCGTCGGCGAGGTGATCCTGATCACCGCGATTGCCGGCATGATCATCGGCTTGCTGGCCACCACCGGCCTGGGATTTGCCCTGTCGATGGCGCTGCTGGACTTCGGCCGGTCGAGCCTGTTCATGTTGCTGGTCGTCACGGCGCTGATCTGCATCATCCTGGGGATGGGCCTGCCGACAACAGGCGTTTACCTGTTGCTGGCATCGCTGGCTGCACCGTCGATCGTGGAACTGGGCGTCGGCGGGATCGAAGCGCATCTGTTCGTTCTCTATTTCGGGATGCTGTCGATGATCACGCCGCCCGTGGGTCTGGCCGCCTTTGCCGCCGCCTCGGTGGCGGGCGGGCCGGCCATTGGCACGGCGTTGACGGCGCTGCGCTATGGCTGGATCGCCTATTGCCTGCCGTTCCTGTTCGTCTATCAGCCCGGACTGCTGATGCAGACCACCTGGGCCGACACGGCATTGGTGCTGGTGGCGACCACGGTGGCGGTGCCGCTGATCACCGCCGCGATCCTGGGGCATGGCTTGCGCCCGCTCGGTCCGCTGGGCCGGCTGCTGGCTGTTGTCTTCGGGGGCCTGGCGCTGCTGCCATCCAGCGCCTTTGCCGGCGCCAAGCAGGTGGAACTGGTAGCCCTGGCAGCGGCAATTGCCTTGATGGTGCTTCACATCCGTTCCGCCTGGCGAAATCCCGAAACACTGGAAACGGTTTCGGCCCGCGATGTATCGGGCAAGGCCAGCACCGGCTGACCCTCAACCTTGCGAAGCGCGTTCGCCGCTGAAATCTTCTCGTTGCAGGCGAATGGTATAGGTGAACCGATCGGCAGGGTGGTGATTGACCGACGCCACCATCACCTCTCCCGACCCGGCGTGGTAGCGCCGCACCAGCCGCAATGCCACCGGCCAGCCGGGATTGCCGAACGCCTGGCGCACGGCGGCCGGCATCTCGACCGCGTTGAAGGTTTGCGTGGCCTCGGCGATCGGTTCATTGCCGCGTGTTTCCACCAGTGCGTAGAACGGCCCCTCATAGGCAAGCAACTCGTCGCGCAGCCAGGCGAAGCGTTTGTTGATATAGGCCGATGTGTGGCAGATGATGCTGCCATCCTCGGCGGTGCGCCGCACGCCCGAGATACACAACCATTCGCTGCCTTCAGGCGCCGCGACCAGCCCCGCGGTATCCGGCCCCAGCCGCACGGGCACCGCGCGCTCGATCTCGAAATGGGTATCGAGGGCGTATTGAAACAGCTCTGACAGCGAGAACATGGATTGCGTGTAGACCGGCGTGGGATTGTCGGACACCACGCGCGTGCGCGATCCGCGCCGGCGTTCGACGAAGCCCAGCTCCGACAATTTGCGCAAAGCCTCGCGCACGGTCTGGCGGCTGACGCCGAACTCGTCGCAGAGCTCGGCCTCGGAGGGGGCGCGCGTGTCGACGGCGTATAGGCCCGACTGGATGCGCCCGCGCAGGATATCGAGAATGCGCAGATACTGGGGTTGCGCGCGTTCTGACGTGAACCCGTTCTTGTCGCTGCTCTCGTCGCGCATCACCACGAATGCCCCTTTCCCAGATCTTTCTGCGCATTCACCGGATTGCCGTCTGAGTCAACCCCGGTTCGTTCCAAGCTTCCGTTTCGCCCCGCAATACCATGCGATGCGGCCGCGTGGCGCGATCTCCGCAGGCATGGTCGGCGGCGGGTTCGTGCGATCCTAACACATATGCACACGAACGACGATTGCCGATGCCCCGCGCGGTCACCTTGGCTGGCGTTGCGTGGCGCAAAAGCTGACTGCGGCGACAAACGCGCCAAAGCCAATTTCGGGCGCGCTCAGGCGTCGCACGGCGGCGGATGCGCCGGACGTTACGGATCAGTCGCGCGCCCAGCGGCGTTCGAATTCCCAGATCTCGGGAAAGCCGATCAATTCGTTGAACTCGTTGAAATCGAACATCTCCTGCGCCGGCGTCTGCGATGTGCCGTGTTCCTTGAAGGCCATCAGCGCATTCTGGGCGGCCTGCGCGGCGGCCAGCGCCGTCGTTGCGGGATAGATCGCCATGGCATAGCCCATGTCCTTGAGCTCAGAGGCCGGGCGCACGGGCGTCTTGCCGCCATTGGCCATGTTGGCCATCATCGGTGCGCGAATGCGGCGGCATGCCTCTTGCATTTCCTGCTCGCTTTCCAGCGCCTCGATGAACACCACATCGGCGCCGGCCTCGGCAAAGGCCAACCCGCGCTTCAGCGCCCCCTCGAACCCTTCGACCTGCCGGGCGTCGGTGCGCGCGATGATCAGCGTTTCGGGGCTGCGGCGGGCCTCAAGCGCGACCTTGATCTTGTCGACCATATCGGCCAGCGGGACGACCTTCTTGCCCGGCGTATGGCCACATTTCTTGGGAAATTCCTGATCCTCGATCTGGATGCCGACGACGCCGGCCGCCTCATATCCACGCACGGTGTGGTGCACGTTCAAGAGCCCGCCATAGCCGGTATCGGCATCGGCGATGATCGACGCATTGCTGACCCGGCACAGGGTCGAGACGCGTTCCAGCATCTGGGTATAGGTGGCGATCCCGGCATCGGGGATGCCATGCGCCGACGCCGTCAGCCAATAGCCCGAGGCATAGGCGAAATCCAGTCCGACCTTATTGCCGATCACCGCCGAAATCATGTCGTGCAGGCCCGGCGCGGCGACGAACTGGCCCGCGTCCAGCGCGGCACGAAGACTGGGTTTCGTCATCTTTCAAGTCCCTTCAGATAGGCAAGCGTTTCGTCCTCTGACACCACGTCGCCGTATTTCGCGTTCATGTCGAACAGGTTGGCCTCGTGCGGGGCAGGATGGCGATCGCCCACCGCCTCGCGCGGGATGATCGGGATAAATCCGTGGCTGTTGGCATCGACGCACGAGGCGCGCACGCAGCCGGATGTGGAGACCCCGGTCAGGATCGTCGTATCCACGCCCCAGGTTGTCAGTGTCGAGGCCAGCGATGTGCCGAAGAACACGCTTGCATATTGTTTCGATATGACCAGTTCATCCTCGGCAGGGTCGATCCCCGGTGCCCAGTCGCCCCACTTGCTGCCACGGATGAAATGGCGCAGCGGCGTCGCCTTCTGGAAAAAGCGACCACCGTCCAGCGCCTTGGGGTGATAGACGACATTGGTATAGATGACCGGCACCCCGGCCGCGCGCGCCGCGTCGCGCAACCGGAGGGCCGAGGCCAGCGCAGCGTCGCAATCGGCCCACAGATCGCAGTCGGGGTCGAAATAGGCGCGCACAAGATCGATCAGGATCAGCGCCGGCTTGCGGCCAAAGCCCAGGCGCCCGTCATAGGCGCGGGCGTAGTTTTCATTCAGGTCATCGCTCATCTGCGGTCCTCCCCGTCGTCGTCATTGACCGGCTTTCCATCGCACAAGGTACATGCGGGTCGTTGCCGCCGGGAGACGCCGCCCGCATCCCGTGCGCGGATGTTCCCAAACCTTTGGGGGCCATCATACGTAGTCCGTTCCCGTGCGCCCCCAACCCGACAAGGGGCAAGGTAACGGGCTTTGAGCCCGTATCCAATGCCAGAGACGATCCTTGCTTGCAGCGATGTCCGACTGCCCCTTCGGCCGCACCCTACCCATGTGCGACGCGATCGGCGCTTTACGGCCGAACGGGCCGGTGCCCGGCGCGATGCAGGGCCACGACGCCCCAAGCCCCGCTCACGGCTTACCCCCGCGCAGGGCCGCCTTGCGGTCGCGCCAGTCGATCGCGCCGGGATGGTCTATTGGCGCTTGTGCGATCTCGCGCAACGCCGCCTTGCGGATCTTTTGTGTGGTGGTCGTGGGCATGGCATCCACGAAAGTCAGAACCCCCGGCACCTTGTAATACGCCAGATCGCGGGCACAGGCCTCGAATACGCTCTCGGCAAGGGCGGCGCGGTCGCAGTCGGGGGCAGGTTCGACGACGGCAAGCACCTCTTCCTCGCGCAGCGGGTCAGGCATGGCCAGGACTGCCACCTGTCCGACACCCGGCAGCCCAGCGATCACGGTTTCCACCTCGACCGCGGCGATGTTCTCACCCGAACGGCGGATGATGTTCTTGCGCCGGTCCACAAAATGCAGTGCGCCGTCCGACCCTTGTCGCATCACGTCGCCCGTGTGCAGCCAGCCGCCCCGCCATGCGGCATCGGTCGCCTGCGCGTCTTTCAGGTAGCCGCTGAAAAAACCGCGGCGCGGGTCGTCGCCGGTGGCACGCAGCAACAACTCGCCGGGCTCGCCCGCCGGCACCGCGCGACCCGCGTCATCGACCAGGCGCACCTGTATCGCCGGACCGGGGCGGTCGGGCCGGCCGATGCAACGGCTGCCGACATGGCGATCGTCGTCGCAAGCGCACAACGTGCCGGCGCCGCCGGTCTCGGTCATGGCCCAGCCTTCCAGCAAGGGCACACCAAAGCGCGTCTCGAACCGGGCGTGGTGTTCGGGATGCACGCCACCGCCCAGGCCGAACCGCATCCGGTGGGCGCGATCATCGGCGCTTTCGGGCAGTTCCAGCAAGATCGCGGGTATCACGCCGAGATAGTGGAAACACGTCGCCCCGGTTTCCGCCGCCGTCTGCCACCAGCTGCGCGGATGAAACCGATCCAGGATGATCTGCGCGCCTCCCGCCCCCAACATCCCCATGAAGGAGTGGCCCATGGCGTTGACATGAAAAGTGGGAAACGGGGTCATCAGACGCTCTTGCCCCGGCCGCAGGGCAATGGCGCCGCGCTGCGCGCCATACCACCAGGCCCAGTTCAGAAAATACCGGTTGGACAGGATGCAGCCCTTGGGGCGACTGGTCGTGCCCGATGTATAGATCAGGGCGCATTCGGCATCGAGGCCGTCGCCGCGCCCGGCCGCTTTGGCAACCGTCGGGGCGGGCGGGAGGGCGTCGTTCGGGGTGATCAGCACCACATCCGCCTCTTGCGCGGAAGTGGCGATTTGCGCCGCGCGTTCGGGCAGTGCGACGATCAGGCAAGCCTCGCTGTGGGTCAGCAGGTAAAGCCGCTCATCATCGCGGTAGTCGGGATTGACCGGCACAACGCTGGCACCGCAACGGTTCACGGCCAGCCAGTGCAGAAAATGGCTTGGCCGGTTTTCCAGCAGCAGCGCCACCCGATGGCCGGGGCCGTAACCGGCATCGGCATAGCGCGCAGCCAGTGCCGTGACCGCTTGCGCCATCGCCTCATAGGTCCAGATCGCGCGTTCATCGGGCCACAACGCAGCGACGGATGCGGGCAAGACCAGCAACGGCTGATCGCGCCAGTGATCCGCCTGCGCCTGCATCAGCCCCGCGGGCGAGCCGGCATCCAGCACGCGTGCACCGGGTGATTGTTGTTGCGGCGTGATCATGGTTATCTTACCCCCCGAACGGTCCCGAAAGCGAAAAAGAGCAATAACATGTCGTCCGAACCCAGCGATGCCGAACATGCCGGCAAGCCCCCAACCCAAGGCAGCCGCGCGGACGGCCGCAGGCTGGACGAACGCGACTGGGCCGAATTCGAATATGCGTTGTGGCAACTTGGCGGGGCCTTCGCGCGCTGGCGGCGCGAAGGCCTGGCATCTGTCAGCGAACTGAACCTGAACGGGACCGAGGCGGCGATCCTGCATGTGGTGCACATGAACGGCGTGCCCAAAGGGATCATGGAGATCAGCCGCCTGCTGCACCGCGACGATCTGCCGAACCTGCAATACGGTCTGAAAAAGCTGCAACAACTGGGGCTGGTGGCCAAGCTTGGCGCCTCGCGCAAGATGATGAACTATGATGTCACCGACAAGGGCCGAAAGATTGTGGAATCGTTCCTGCGCCAGCGCCGCGACACGCTTCTGACCCTGTTGGAACACGTCGCCAACCTGCCCGAGGAATTGCGCTACATGATCACGCGCATGCATCTTCTGACCGGAATCTATGACCAGTCCAGCGATCTTGTGCGCACCCACCAGCCTTGAACGGGGGCGCGGCATGATCATCGCATCCCGTAGCCGCCATTGACATCCGGGGTCGCGCCAGTGACCCGGCCCGCCCCTTCGGAGACCAGACAGGACACGGCCGATGCCACCTCGCCGCCCCGGTGACCAGTGCATAGCGCATCTTGGCTGCTCCGTCCTGTTCGTGATGCACTCATCTAACCAGAAAAATGTTTTATGAAAAGCTGATCTGTAACAAAAAATGACTTTTAAGCGCAAAATTTCTGCCTTGTCCCTTCACAGACCGGGGATGGCTTGACCCCCGGCGCCGGCGGGCTGAAGCCGTGGCGCGAGAGCTATGGTCCCGAAGCGCTCCTCACCGAGCCGTGCGGGTTCATGGATTCCGAGGCCGGCGTCGAGATCCGCCAATTCCTATACCGCCAGCTCGATCTCGGTGCCCCAGGGGTCTTGCAGCTGCGGTGTCCCGCCCGCATCGGCAATCGCAATGTCCGCCGCGCGGGCCCGTGCCAGGATTGCCGCGCGCGTGGCGTCATCTCGTGCGATGATCTCGACCCGCTCCAGCCCCGCCGCCCTAGGCGGACGCGGCCCGGCATTGCGGCTGTTCCAGACGTTTCCCGCCAACTGATGATGATAGCCGCCGCTGCCAAAAAACCGCGCCCCCGGATACCGGGCGGCGATGTCAAACCCCAGGATGTCGCGATAGAAGGCATCGGCGCGGTCCAGATCACCGATCTGAAGATGAACATGGCCGATCAACCCGTCTGCGGGAAACCCCTGCCAGGTTCCTTGCCCGGCATCCAGCAGGGCGGGCATGTCCAGCGGTTCGGTCGCCATGCGGATCTGACCGTCGCGCCCGCGCCACGCGGCCACGGGGCGGTCGGCATAGACCTCGATCCCGTTGCCTTCGGGGTCGGACAGATAGATCGCCTCGCTGACGATATGGTCGGATGCCCCGTCAAGGCGCACCTGTTCCGCGGCGACATGCGCCAGCCAGTGAGCCAGATCGACGCGTCGGGGCATAAGGAACGCGGTATGGAACAAACCAGCGTCGCGCGGATTGCGCGGGGCGGCCTGTGGATCGGCCAGCAATTCCAACAGCGGCGACTGCGCGGTCCCCAATGTCAGCAGCGCGCCATCCTGCGAAACCGGGATCAACCCGATCACGCGCTGGTAAAAGGCCGACACCGCGTCCAGATCGCGCACCCGCAGGCGCGCCCGTCCGATGCGCAAAGGTGCGGCGGAATGGTTGAAATGGGTATCTGTCATTGCAGCCTCCGGCGGCGGGGTGTTGCGGCCGGCACCGGGTGGCGCCGGCCAATCACGGGATCAGCGGTCATGGCCCAGGGCGAATGCCCCGTTGCCCAGAAGCGCCTGGACGACCAGCGCGACCGACCAGAAGGCCGGAAATTCCCAGCCGCCGCCCTCGTTGGAAAAGAAGAACCCGGCGCCCCAATGCGGATAGATCGAGCCCAGCAGAATCGGCAACAGTGCCAGCGACACCCAGCGCGACCACAATCCAAGGATCAGCGCGATCCCGCCCAGTCCTTCGGCGGCGATGACAACATACGCCAGAAAGCCCGGAAACCCGAGGCTTTCGAAAAAGGCAACGGTGCCGGCGGGGGTGAACAGAACAAGTTTCATCCAGGTATGAGCAAGGAAAAAGGTGCCCATCGTCACGCGCAACAGCGTGGCGGCGAGATCGGCGTTGCTGATACCGGCCAGCAGCGCGGCGCGGTTTTCGGTCGGGGTGGCATAGGTCATGTCAGGTCTCCCTTGATGCGACAGCATCGGTTGCGTGTTTCGATGCGCACTAAATGAAGCAGCCGCGTCAGAAAGATAATCTGGCCCCCCGGAAGATCATTGCATCCATTTGGGAAGAAATGTCACCAGCCCTGTTCCCATGGCGGTCTGCCGCGAAACCGCTCGGCCAGGAAATCGACCAGAACCCGGACCCTGGCCGCCAGGTGGCGGCTGTGCGGATAGACGGCATGCACACCAAAGGGGACCGGTTCATGCGCGCGCAGCACCTGGCGCACGCGCCCGGCCCGCAGCGCGTCGCCCGCGACAAAGGCCGGCACACAGGCCAGGCCAAGACCGGCCTCGGCCGCGCTCAGGCAGGCTTGCGCATTGGAATACCGCAACCGGCCCCGCACCGGCACGGTGATCTGCGCGCCCTCGTGCCGAAACGGCCACCGGCCTGGGTCGCGGTAATTCGTGTCGATGATGCAGTCCTGTTCGCTCAACGCCTGTGGCACGGTTGGTGCGTCATTGCGCGCAAGCCAGCCCGGCGCGGCGACCACCAGCAAGCGCATGTCGCACAGCTTGCGGGCGATCATGCTGCTGTCGTCGGGACGCCCGATGCGGATGGCCATGTCGAACCCCTCGTCCACCAGGCTGACTACCCGGTCGGAAAAGCTGACATCCAGCGCGATACCGGGCCAGGACAGCGCAAAATCGTTCAGGATTGGCACGAGTTCCAGTCCGCCAAAGGTCAGTGGCGCACTTAGCCGCACCCGCCCGCTGGGTGCCTGCGTGGCATCGCGCACCGCGGCATCGAGGCTGTCGAACTCGTCCAGCAACGGGCGCAAGCGCTCGTAATAGGCGCGTCCCGCCTCGGTCGGCGCGACCGCGCGCGTGGTCCGGTTCAACAGCCGCACGCCCAGCGCGCCCTCAAGACGCGAGACCAGCTTTGACGCCTGCCCCGAGGTCGTCCCCAATCGCCCGGCCGCAGCGGTGAAGCCGCCGGTTTCCATCACCGCGGCAAACATCCGGTCGCAGGCGAGACGGTCCATGATTGCATCCCCTTGGGCCGCGGTGCGCGGCCAGGTGGACAGATTACACCCGCTTGCGATGAAATGGCAGGGGTGCCCGCGTTCGCGTTGCCGCGAGGCAACGGGCGCTATGGACGGACGAGCCAGACAACGAACGGGATGGTCACGACAGCCGCCACGGTCTGCGACGTGACGATGCCGGCCATCAAGGTGCCGTCACCGCCAAGCTGACGCGTCAGGACATAGGCGGTAGGCGCTGTGGGGATTGCCGAAAAGACCACCAGGACCAGCGCCTCCAGCCCGCTGAGCCCGAACAGATGCGCGGTCGCGGCGGCCAGCGCAGGCATTGCCAGCAAGCGCAGCGCACCGGTCGCGGCCAACGTCAGGCCGTCGAGGCGCAGCGCGGCGGGTTGCAATGCGGCGCCGACACACAACAGGCCCAACGGCAGGCTGGCCTGCGCCAGAAGATCCAGAAAGCGCCCGGTTCCATAGGGCACGCCCAGCCCCGACAGCGCCAGGCCAATGCCGGCCAGGCAGGCCAGGATAAGGGGATTGCGCAAGATCATGCCCAACAGCGCCAGCGGACTTCGCAGGCTGGCCGCGTCGGTCAGCGCGATGATCGACAGCACATTGACCAGCGGTACGCCGACCGCCAGATAGAGCGCCGCGCGTTCAAGGCCGGTCGGCCCGGCCAGCGCGGCGATGGCCGCCAGCCCCAGATAGGTGTTGAACCTTACCGTTCCCTGCAACACCGGGCCAAAGCGCGCCGCAGGCGCCGGGCGCAGCCGCCGGCCAAGAAACAGCGCGCCCGCCGCGATGGCAATGGTGGCCACCGCCGCGCCCCCCAGGCGCAACACCTCTGGGTCGCGCACCGGGGCATCGGCCAGGCTGAACACCAGAAGCGCCGGGAACAATATGAAATAATTGAGCCGCTCGGCCGCGGCCCAGAATGCCCGATCGGGCAGCCCCTTGCGCGACAGGACAAAGCCAAGACAGATCAGGGCGAAAAGGGGCCAGATGGCAAAGAACAGCAAAGCGCGACCTTTCTTTGCAGCATGCCCGGCACGACCGGCAGACGCACCGCGCGACGACGCCCATCTTTCACGGCCACCGGCAAATGACCAGCCCTGCGACAGGTGGAGCTGTCGCGGTTTGGTGCCGCCCCTGTGATAGCATACTGTGCAGCCGAGAAGACAAACCGCCGGCCAGGCAGGGCTGAGGAATTTCACGACGATGCGGTGCGGATCGCGCTGACCCGCGGACATCTTTTCGAATGCCCCCTATGCGAAGCGGCTGAATTTCGTTGCGATGTCGGTATCCTTCGGCGCGTTTTCTGGTTCGATTCGGTGCAGTTTTCCAAAGGGGCGTGCGGTGGCGGTTCCGCCCACCGGAACCATCGCGATCCGCGCATCAATGGAAATCCCGGCTGGGAAACAGGCGTTTAGCTTGTTCGCGCGGGTGGCGGGCGCGGGAAGGATGACTCGGCAGACGGGGCGCGTCGTCGGTCTGCGGGGCGGTGGCGGCGATGGTCCTGCCCAGCGGATGGTCCAACTCGGTCAGCCGGTGAGACAGATCCTCGATCTGGTCGGCGATCAGGTGCACGACGATGCCTTCGCGTTCGATCCGTCCTGTCACGCGCAACAGCCGCCCGCCCATGACGATGCGGCGAAAGCGCTCATAAACCCGGCGCCAGACCACCACGTTGCAGACAGCGGTTTCATCCTCCAGCGTCAGGAAGATCACCCCGGATGCCGTGCCGGGGCGCTGGCGGGTGATCACCAGCCCGCAGACACTGACCCGTCCGCCCGCCACGCTGACAAGCTGGTCATGCGCGGTCAGGCCGGGGATGGCGGGGCGCAGCAGTTCCATCGGATGGGCGCGCAAGCTCAGGCGCAAGGCGATGTAATCCTCGACCATTTCCTCGCCCAGATGCATCGCGGGCAGGGAGACGGTCGGTTCGCGCAGCCCTTCGCCGTCGATCGGGTCGGCAAAAAGCGGCAGGGGGGCCGGCGCACGAATCGCCCGCACGGCCCAAAGCGCATCGCGCCGCGTCAGGCCCTGGTCGGCAAAGGCATCGGCCTCGGCCAGCTGTTCCAGCACCGCCGGCGCCACCCCGGCACGCAGCCAGAGGCTTTCGGGGTCAGGATAGCCATTGCCGCGCGCGTGCGTGATCCATTCGGCCTCATCGCGCCGAAATCCCTTGATCTGACGAAACCCTAGGCGCAGCGCCAGCGCCCCGTCGGCGCGCCGTTCCAGCGTATTGTCCCATTCCGAGCGGTTCACGCAGATCGGCCGCACCTCGACGCCATGGTCGCGGGCATCGCGCACGATCTGGGCCGGGGCATAAAAGCCCATGGGCTGGCTGTTCAGCAGCGCGCAGGCAAAGACCGCCGGATGATGGCATTTCAACCACGAAGAGACATAGGTCAGCATGGCAAAGGCCGCGGCATGGCTTTCGGGAAAGCCGTAATCGGCGAAGCCCTCGATCTGGGCGAAACAGGCCTCGGCCAGTGCGCGCTCATACCCGTTTGCCAGCATGCCCTCTATAAAACGGTCGCGATGGGCGCCAATCGTGCCCATGCGCCGGAACGAGGCCAGCGAGCGGCGCAACTGATCCGCCTCTTCGGGTGTATAGCCCGCCCCGACCACGGCGATCTGCATCGCCTGTTCCTGAAACAACGGCACGCCCAGCGTTTTTTGGGTGACGGCCTCCAGAGCCGGGCCAAAGGGTTCAGCCGCTTCCAGCCCCTGACGGCGGCGGATATACGGTTTGACCATGCCGCCCTGAATGGGGCCGGGGCGGACGATCGCCACCTCGATCACCAGATCGTAGAAGGTGCGCGGGCGCATCCGGGGCAGGAAATTCATCTGCGCCCGGCTTTCGACCTGGAACACCCCCACCGCGTCGGCGCGGCAGAGCATGTCATAGGTGGCGCTGTCTTCTTGCGGGACGCTGGCCAGCGTGTGATGGACCCTCTCGTGCGTGGCCAGCAGATCAAGCGCCTTGCGGATGCAGGTCAGCATGCCCAGGCTCAACACATCGACCTTGAGGATGCCCAGCGCGTCGATATCGTCCTTGTCCCATTCGATGACGGTGCGGTCTTCCATCGCCGCGTTCTCGATCGGGCACAGTTCATCCAGCCGCCCGCGGGTGATGACGAACCCGCCGACATGCTGGCTCAGGTGGCGCGGAAAACCGATGATCTCGTGGATCAGGCGCAAGGTCAGCGCCAGGCGGCGGTCGTGCGGGTCCAGCCCCAGTTCGTGCAGCCGCGCAGGATCGGCGCCACCGTTCGACATGCCCCAGATCTGGCCCGAAAGGCCGGCCGTCACATCCGCGCTCAGCCCCATGACCTTGCCCACCTCGCGGATGGCGGCGCGACTGCGGAAATGAATCACCGTGGCGCAGAGCCCGGCATGGTGGCGTCCGTATTTTTCATAGATCCACTGGATCACCTCTTCGCGGCGTTCGTGTTCGAAATCCACGTCGATATCGGGCGGTTCGCCCCGGTGGCGCGATATGAAGCGTTCGAACACCATGCCGATCATGTCGGGGCTGACATCGGTAATGCCCAGCGACCAGCAGATGATCGAATTCGCGGCCGAGCCGCGCCCCTGGCACAGGATGCCGCGCCGCCGCGCCTCGGCCACGATGTCATGCACGGTCAGGAAATAGGCGGCATAGCCCAATTCGCCCACAAGCCCCAGTTCCTTGTCGGCCAGAGCGCGATAGCGATCGGGGATACCGTCCGGGCAGCGCCTTGCCAGACCGTCCCAGGCAAGGCGTTCAAGCCGGGTTTGCGGCGCCTCGCCTTGCGAGACCTCGTCAGGATATTCATGGCTGAGATCACCCAGATCAAAGCTGCATCGCGTGGCGATTTCCAGCGTGCGGCGCAGCGCCGCCGGATGGGCACGAAACAGCCGCGCCATATCGGTCGCGCCTTTCAGGCGACGTTCGGCATTGGGCAGGGCGCGGGTGCCGATCCGGTCGATGGTCAGCCCCTCGCGCAGGCAGGTCAGCACGTCGGCCAGCGGACGGCGCGCGGCGCGGTGCATCAACACATCGCCCACCGCCACCATGGGCGTGCCACACCGCAGCGCCCGCGCGGCGCAGGCGTTGAACCAGGCCTGATCGCTGCCGTCATAGCGCGGCGCGGCGCCCAGGAACACATGCCCCGGCCAATGCTGCCGCAGCGCCCGCAACGGGGCTTCGGCCTGGTGCAGATCAGCCGGCGGCAGCGCGATCAGGATCATGCCCCGACAGCCGGTTTCAAGATCGCTCAAACCCAGTTGGCAGTCGCCCTTGCCCACGCGGCGCTTGCCCCGTGTCAGCAGCCGGGACAGCCGGTGATATGCCGCGCGGTCGGTGGGCAGGGCGAGCCATTCCACCGGGCAATCATGCAGCACCAGCCGCGCGCCGACGATCAGCCTTGGCAGGCGCCCCGGCGCCGGTGCCGGCAAGTCACGGGCGGCCACCTCCTGGCGCGACGAGGCGTCGATCTGCGTGGCCGATCGCACGCGCGGGCCCGTTCCGGCCGCTTCGCGCAGGGTTTTCAGCGCCGACCATGCGCGCACCACGCCCGCCAGCGAATTGCGGTCGGTAAGGGCGATGGCTTCAAGCCCCAGTTCGGCGGCGCGCAGCACCAGTTCCTCGGGGTGCGAGGCCCCGGTCAGAAAGGTGAAATTCGACGTGACGCAAAGCTCGGCATACCGCGGCGGGCTGGGTCCGTCGGGCGGGGTTGGCGGGATCATGCGAATTCTCCCTGCACGAACCAGCCGGGGTTTTGCGGGGTATGGAACAGCCACAACCGGCGTCCCTGCCATGTCTCGATGCGCCAGTAGTCGCGCAGCCCGGAACGCCAGTTTTCATCGTCAAGCCACCATTCGGGGGTGATCCGTTCGGGGCCGGTGGCGCGCGCGGTCTCCAGCGCCATGCGCCGCCAGCGAAACCGCGCCGGCGGGCGGGGACCGCTGCCGGCGATGGGCTCGGGCGCAAACAGCCACAGCGGCCGTGGACGCAGACACGACCAGCCGCTTTCGGCCTCGCTATGGGCCGCCGGCGCGATCAGAAAGCTGCGTTCGGGAATATGGCTGTCGGCAGGCAGGAATCGCTGCACATTCTCCAGCCCGATCCGGCTGCCGATGCGGGTGATCAGATCGTTCAGCCCCTCGGTGCCGTGGTGCGCCGGGGCAAGCCCGTGTTGCCGGGCAGGCAACGGCTCGACCAGCGTCGCCTCAAGTCGGATCTGGTCGATCCCGAACCCCGCGTCCACTCCGGACACGCCATGTTCGAAAAGAGGCAGGATCCGCGCCGGATCACGCATCGCCGCTGCCAGCCGCAACTCGATCTGCTGGCTGCCCTGGTCCACCCGGCGCAAGGTCAGCATCAGCCGTCGGGCGCCGGTCTCTTGCGCCTGCAACTTCCGGCCCAGCGTATCCAGAAGCCGCGCGATGGCGGCCATGACGTCATCGACAAGGCCGATGGGCTCGGCAAAGCTTTGGCGCACTCCGTAATGAGGCGGATCGGCCTGGGGCGAGACGGCCTCGGGCACCGCGCCAAGCGCCTGGTCGAGCCGCAAGAGAACCTCTTGGCCAAAGCGACGCGCAAGCGGCGCGCGCGCCGTCAGCGCCAGATCGCCAATGTTGCGCAGGCCCAGGCGCTGCAAGGCCGTGCAGGTGTCCGGCGGCAGCCTGAGCGCCGCCACCGGCAAGCCGGCCAGCGGCACCCCCCGTTGTTGCGCCGCCTCATCCTGCGCGCCGTAATGCGCCCGTGCCCAGGCCGCCCCGCGCGTGCCGCCAGCCCCCAGCATCAGCGTCAGTCCCGCACGGGCGGCACGGGCGCGCATATCGGTCAGCATCGCCGCCTCGCCGCCCCACAGATGCGCCGAGCCGGTGATGTCAAGCACCAGACCATCCTCACCGTCATGCCCTACCCAGGGGCAGTAGCGCAGCGCCCAGCGGCGCAGGGCCGCAAGAAAGCGGGCATCGTGTTCGGGCTGCGCCGGGCGGCTGGCCAGATCGGGACAGAAGGCGCGGGCATCGGCCAGGCTCATGCCGCGGTGCAGGCCGGCACGTTCGGCCGCGGCATTGAGGCAATGGAGCCGCTCGGCATTGCCGCACCGCGCCACCAGCGCAAAGGGGCCGTCAACCGGGCAGGCCCGCAGAACCCGGTCGCTTGCCAGCCGGGGAAACCACATGCAGACGATACGCCTGTTCATCCAATCGAACATGTCAGGCTCCGATTGTTCCTGATTTGTTCTTGATAATTTCCCCGCACATCAGAGTCGAGTCCGGGCCTGTGGATCGCTGTCGTAGAAGGTCTCTTCCACCATCGGATCGCTCAGGGCATATCAGTTCTTCAGGAAATCGACCTGCGGCATCGTCCCCTGCGGCATCGACGGGCCTTCGGGCAGGATCACCCAAGTCTATCGGATTGGGCCGGAAGTGGCAGGTTTTCAGACGTTCGCGGTCAGAAAACCTGAAGCCGCAAAAGCAAAGCCCAAAGACGAAACGTCTATATGTCGACCGCTCGCCTGTGGACCTTGCAACCGACGGGGCGGATCATTTTCCAATGATCATGTCGGACAACCTTTGAACGCGACCTGAGATTTCTGGCTCACGTTACGGCGCCGCGCGTCTGGTAAGCCGGATCATCCCAAAGCCGGTTTTCCATCACGTCCTTGATCACGGCGACCGCATTGCTGACATCGCCCGCATCCAGATAGAGCGGCGTGAAGCCAAAGCGCATGATATCGGGCGCGCGGAAATCGCCGATCACCCCCCGGTCGATCAGGGCTTGCATCGCGGCGTATCCCTGTGAAAAGCGAAACGAGACCTGAGAGCCCCGCATCCTGGCGTCCCGAGGGCTGGCAAGCTCAAGCTGCGGCACCTGCGCCTCCACCTCCGCGATGAACTGCTCTTGCAGCGCGACGGATGCCGCGCGCAGCTTGTCCATATCAACATCTTTCCAAAGCTTCATCGCCTCCTGAAGCGCGGCCATCTGGATCACCGGTGGGGTGCCGACGCGCATCCGCTCGATTCCGCGACCGGGATCGTAACTGGGGTCAAAGTCGAAAGGCGCACGGTGCCCGAGCCAGCCCGAAAGAGCGGGTTCCGCCAGATCCGCAAGATCGGCGCGCACATAGATGAAGGCCGGCGCGCCGGGACCGCCGTTGAGATACTTGTAGGTACAGCCAACGGCAAATTCACAATTGCATGCAACCAGATCCACCGGCACCGCGCCCGCCGAATGGGCCAGATCCCATAGCATCACGGCCCCTGCCGCATGTGCCTTGGCGGTCAGCGCCTGCATGTCATGCATCCGCCCGGTGCGATAGTCCACCTGCGTCAACATGACCACGGCCACATCATCGGAAATGGCCTCGGCCACATCCTCGGGCGCCACCGTGCGCAGGCTATAGCCCTGCCCCAGCAGGCCGACCAGCCCTTCGGCCATATAAAGATCAGATGGGAAATTCCCGGTATCGCTGAGGATCACGCGCCGATCCGGTCGCATTTTCACGCCGGCGGCCAGCGCCTGATAGACCTTGATGGACAGCGTGTCGCCCATCACGACCGTGCCCTCGGGCGCACCGATCAAATGGCCCACGGCATTGCCCACGGCACTGGGGGCGGCCATCCAACCGGCCTTGTTCCAGCCCCGGACAAGCAATTGCGCCCATTCCTCGTTCATCACATCCGCCACGCGCGCCGGAACACCCACGGGCATCGGGCCAAGCGAATTGCCATCGAGGTAAATCACCCCGTCGGGCAACACGAAACTTTCTTTTCTCAAGACATCTGTCATCGCGACACTCCATATATAAGCGACAATTCGGGGAGCAGTTTCATTTCGGGAATGGTCACGGGCGCGCGGCGCCGGTCATCTCGCGCAGGCAGCGCGACAGGCGCGAAAGTCCTTCGTCGAGGTTGACTTCCGCGCCGCCGCCGACACCAAGCCGGATATGGGCCGGTTGCCCGTAGGCCGTCCCCGGAAGAAGGAAAGTGCGATAGGGCTTGGCGAGAAGGCGGCGCGCGAACTCTTCGCAATGCAGGCCATCCGGCAGACGCGCAAGCCCGATCAACCCGGCCTTCGGGCGGACCCAGCTCAGCCCCGGTTCATCGGCCACGAACCGGTCGAGCCGGTCAAGATTGGCGCGCCCTTCGGCCCGAGCGGTCTCCATCGCCGGGCCCAAACGCTCTGGGCGCAATGCGATCTCGGCGATGACCTCGCCCATGATGTTCATGATCTCGCTGGAGTTTTCGCGCAAGATGACGGCATCCATGATCAGTTCCGGATCGCGGCAGACCATCCAGCCAGTGCGCAGCCCCTGCAGACCCAACGCCTTGGATACGCTGCCTGTGGTGATCCCGCGTTCGTAAAGCCCCGCGACCGAGGGCGCGCGGGCGCCGTCCCATTCGAGCCCGGCATAGACTTCGTCCACCACAAGCCACGCGCCGACCCGCCGCGCGATGGCGACAATCTCTTGCAATTCATCCGTGCTCAGAACCTGACCGGTCGGATTGTTCGGGTTCGACAGAAAGATAAGCTTCGTGCGGTCTGTCACGGCATCGGCCAGCGCCGGGATCGACAGGGGCCAGCCATCCTCCTCGCGTCGCTCGATCACGCGGATGTCCGCCCCGATCGCACGACCCAGAACCTCGGCCTGCGGCCAGCCGGGGGTTTCGGTCACGATCTGGTCGCCGGGTTGTACAAGCTGCATCATCGCCAGGTAGTTTGCCTCGGCCGCGCCGGCGGTGATCAGCACATCATCGGGCGCGCAGACCCCCTCAAGCCCCGCCTGAACGAGGACATGCTGGCGCAGCGCCGGAAGTCCGCGGAACGATTGCTGGTTCCAGTCGAGCGGCAGATCGGGGTCCAGCGCATCCAGAAACGCGCCCAGACGCGGAGAGCGGGACAATGAGAACCCGACGATCGCCTCAGGCTCGGCCTCTGTCGTGTCGAGCAGATACTGAAACAGGGTGTGGATCTTGACTTTCATCGCGGCGTGGTCCTTAGTGGCTGAGAAAGGGGATTTACAAATGAAAACAAAGGGTTACATCAGCGGCCGCCCGACAGAACTGGTTGTTCTGGACTACGGTCTGTTCCGGGTCCATTCGAACGGGCGCATCATCGGGATTTGCGGCTTTCTGATCCGGACCGACGCGGACGAGAAGATCCTTGTCGATACCGGCTTTCCGGCAAAATATGCTTACGACATTGCAGCCTCCAGCGCCGAGGACGACTTGGGCAACTTCGGCGAAGTTCTGGAATGCACCCCCGCGAATCTGCCTGCGGCGCAGTTGGCAAAATGCGGGGTTGCGCCGGATGACATCGACCTGCTGATCCTGACCCACAGCCATATCGACCATGTCGGCGGCATCGCGGATTTCCCGCAGGCCCCGATCCTGCTGTCACAGTCCGAACACGAATCCGACAAACCGCTGTATTGGGGCGCCGTGCAGCCGATGGCCTGGCCCGACCGGCAATACCGTGTCATTGACCAGGACACGCAGATCGGACCGGGGTTGCGCGTGATGCTGACACCGGGGCATGCTGCGGGGCAGATCTCGCTGCTGGTCGAGTTGCCCGAAACCGGGCCGGTTCTGCTGACCTCGGACGCGATCTCACGCCCCGCCGAGATCGACGAAGGCTTTGCCGGTGCGCCCGATCCGGAGGCCGCGCGGCAAAGCGCGGCACGCCTGATGGCGCTGGCCAAGGAACGGAGCGCCTTCATCATTTACGGCCACTGGCCCGAACAATGGCCAGAACTGCGCAAGGCGCCCGAGAGCTACAATTAACGAACATCGCGGCCCTGATTCAGAATGATGACGTTGCCGCTGCAGATGTCCCCCGCGGGCGAGGCCAGGAACCCGACCCAGGCCGCCACTTCTTCGGGGCGCATGGCGCGCCCGTGGGGCATCTGGGCAAGCGCGGCTTTCAGAACGTCTTCGCTGACCACATTGAACAGCGGTGTTTCAGTCATCGCCGGCGCGATCGAATTCACCGCGATCTTGTCCGCTGCATAGCGACGGGCAAGATCCTTGGTCAACGTATCCAGCGCGGCCTTGCTGGCGCGGTAATGCGGCGGATCGAACACGTCGAAATTATAGGCGCCGTTCGAACTGATGTTGATGATCTTGCGCACCCCGTCGCGGCCCGCCATCATCGGGATTGCCGCCTGGCAACAGTGAAAGGCCGCAGAAAAGTTGATCTTCATCTGGGCTTCGAATTCATCAGCTGGGATATCGGGGAACTCCGACATGAAACAGGTCCCGGCATTGTTCACCAGAATATCAACGCCGCCATGCGTCTCGCGCAGCTGGCCGAAGGCGGCGGCAATCTCGTCAGGACGGGTCAGATCAAGCGGATAGGGAATGAACGCCTCGCCATGCCGGGATGCCAGCGCATCCAGCCCGTCCCTGTTGCGCTCTAGCCCCATCACACGCACGCCGTCGGCCACAAGCTGCGCGACGATTGCGGCCCCAAGGCCCCCGCCGGCGCCGGTGACGACCGCCACCCGGCCCGAATCCGTCGCCCTTTTTGTTGATTTTGTCATGCCATGCCTCCAGTCTTGCGCTCTTACTGGATACAATCTGTGATTTTATACTGGATTACAACAATTATATACAATATGGTGACGATATGACCTATGCTGCCAAGACAGATACGGCGTTCGAACTTTTGCGCAGGGACATCCTCAACGGGATTCATGCGCCGGATGAGCCGTTGCGCATCAGCTCGCTGTCAGCGCTCTATGGCGTGTCGGCCACGCCGCTGCGCGAGGCGCTGTCACGGCTGGAGGAAAAGCGCCTTGTGGTCGCCAGCGCGAATCGCGGCTGGCGGGTCGCCCCCGTATCCCTGGCTGAATTGCAGGATCTGGAGTTCGCGCGCCTGAGCATGGAGGCGGCCCTGCTGGAGGATTCGATCGCCCATGGCGATCTGAACTGGGAAAGCGGTATCGTCGCCGCCCATCACCGCCTGAGCCAGACTCGCCCCCCGCTTGGCGAAGCCGACCGCGAGACGCGCCAGGCCTGGATGGAGGCGCATGACGGGTTTCACTTTGCGCTGATCGCCGCCGGACGCTCGACCTGGCTGCGCGGCTTCTACACGCAAGTCACCGAGCAGTTGCAACGTCATCATCAGGCGCTGCTCTATCACCCGCGCCGGATCAATCCTGAAGGCCCCGATCACCACCTGCCCAAGACCCGCGACTTGCTTCGCCACGCTCACGCGATGGAGCCGCATACGCAGTTGATGCAGGTGGCGCTGGATCGTGACGCATCGCGGGCCAAGGAAATGCTGGCCACGCATATCGAAATCACGCTGACGGTCTATCGCTCGATCGTCAGCGCGGTGAAAAACGACAACCAACACCCCAACAGTGAGGAGATTCCCCAATGAAATCAAGCATGTTTGTCGCCTTCGCGATAGCCGCCGGCCTGATTGCCGGGACCGCTGCCGCCGATACGCTGACAGTCGGCGTTTACCCAACCAACCCGCCGTGGGAGTTCAAGAACGAGCAAAGCGAATTCGAAGGGTTCGAGGTGGACATGGTCACCGAGATTGCCGAACGGCTCGGCCTGGAGCTGGATCTCACCGACATGGGGTTCCAGGCAATCTTCGCCGCAACCAGTTCCGGACGAATCGACCTGGCGATTTCGACCATCACCATCACCGACGAGCGGCTGGAAAACCAGGCGTTCACCCAAGGCTACTACGACGCTGACATGGCCCTGGTATCGACCGAGGATGGCGCCCAAAGTCTGGATGACATGCGCGATCAGCCCGTCGGCGTTCTCGCCTCGTCCGTGGCCGAAGGCTGGGTCAACGACAACATGGACACCTACGGCTTCAGCGACCTGCGCACCTACAACGATCAGCAAGGCTTGCTGCTGGATGTGAACGCGGGGCGTATTGCCGGTGCGATCGGCGATGTCACCGGTTTCATCTTCGCCACCAAAGATATGCCAAGCATGTCGATCGCCGAGGTTATCCCGACCGGCGACCGCTATGGCATGATGCTTCCCCAAGGATCCGAATTGCTTGAGCCGATCAACGACGCGATCTCGGAAATGAAGCGCGACGGCACCATGGCCGAAATTTACGAACGGTGGCTGGGCGAAACGCCGGATGAAGACTCTTCGACCGTGACGGTTCTGGACATCCCGACCCTGGAGTGAGGCGCATCGCGCCTCACCACCCCTTCCCCGGCCATCTCAATCCAGAACCAGAAACACGGCAATTATGGACTTCGTAGACACATTTCTGAACATGGCCGTGATCCAACGCGTGCTGCCAATGCTCTGGCTCGGCGTCGGCAACACGCTGGCGCTGGCCTTCGTCACCCTCTCGCTGGGTGCCGTGGCCGGCGTCCTCATCTGTCTGATCCGCCTTTATGCCCCATGGCCGCTGCGCTGGCTGGCCATCGCTTATATCGACCTCTTCCGCGCGATCCCGATCCTGGTGCTGTTGGTGCTGATCTACTACGCGCTGCCCTTCTTCGGCATACGCTTTGGCTCGTTCGTCGCAGCGTCGCTGGCGCTGGGGCTGGCGTTTTCCTCTTTCACCGCAGAGGTCTTTCGTGCCGGGATTCAGGCCATCCCGCGCGGCCAGATCGAGGCCGCCGAAGCGCTGGGCCTCTCGTTCCCGGTGATTATCCTGCGGGTTATCCTTCCACAGGCGTTTCGCATCGCCATCCCGGCGCACACGTCGAACTCGGTTGCCATCGCCAAGGACACCTCGCTGGCCTCGATCGTGGCAATGCCCGATTTGCTCAAGCAGGCAACCGATGCGCAGGCGCTGGCGGCAAACCCCTCTCCCCTGATCGCCGCGGCGCTAATGTATCTGATCTTCCTGCTGCCTGCCGTGCGACTGGTGTCCTATCTGGAACATCGCTACCGCCCAATCTGAAGGCGCAAAAAGGAACTCTCATGTCTGCATCCCCCCTTCCTGAAGAACTTGCACCTTGTCCTGACGCGATCCGTGTCACCGGCATGAACAAGTGGTTCGGTGAATTCCATGTTCTGCGCGACATCGACCTCACTGTGCGTGAGGGCGAGCGTATCGTTGTCTGCGGGCCTTCGGGGTCGGGAAAATCGACGCTGATCCGCTGCATCAACCGGTTGGAGAACCACCAGTCGGGCCAGATCCTGGTCAACGGCATCGAACTGAACGCCAATCTTCGCAACATTCACAAGGTCCGCTCTGAAGTCGGGATGGTGTTTCAGCATTTCAACCTGTTTCCCCATCTGACCATTCTGGAAAACTGCACGCTGGCGCCGATGTGGGTGCGCAAGATGCCGCGCGCCGAAGCGCGGGAAATGGCGGCGCACTTTCTTGAAAAGGTGCGAATTCCCGAACAGGCCGACAAATACCCCGGACAGCTGTCCGGCGGCCAGCAACAGCGCGTCGCCATCGCGCGAAGCCTGTGCATGCGCCCCAAGGTCATGCTGTTCGACGAGCCGACTTCAGCCCTTGATCCTGAGATGATCAAGGAAGTGCTCGACACCATGATCGCGCTGGCCGAAGAAGGCATGACCATGATCTGCGTCACGCATGAGATGGGTTTTGCGCGGCAGGTCGCGAACCGCGTCGTGTTCATGGACGAGGGGCGAATCGTTGAACAGAACGAGCCGGAAGCGTTCTTTCATTCCCCACAGAACGAGCGAACAAGGAACTTTCTGGGACAAATACTCGGCCATTGAAACCGGTCCCGCGAACGGCGTGTCGACGGATCAGACGCCAAAGCACGCTCACGCCAGTCAGACCATGACTCCTTGCGGAGCCGCGCCCTGGGCCCCAGCCGAAGCGCAAAGGCGCTGACGGCCTCGGGGTGGACGTTCCTGGCTGGTAAGATCAGGCTTATCGCCCCGGTCGAAGCGGGATTGGCGCAGGCAGCATATCCAGAATTGACAATGCCCAAAAAAGCGCCGTCCGCCACCTTCGACGCATTCGCCATGAAGCCGTTCATCGCATCCATTGCCGCCAGCCTGGCGCTTTGCAGCCCCGTCGCCGTCGATGGCCTACCCCTGCCGCGCCTGCCCGATCTTGCCGCCGAGGCCGATGTGTTGCATCCGCATTGAACGGGCCCCCTGCCTTTGCACAGGCAGGGGCAGGGCGGCTCAGACGCGCTCCAGCGCGATGGCGATGCCTTGGCCGACGCCGATGCACATGGTTGACAGCGACCGGCGTCCGCCGGTGTGCTGCAGTTCCAGCGCCGCAGTGCCGGTGATGCGAGCACCCGACATGCCCAGCGGATGGCCCAGCGCGATCGCGCCACCGTTGCGGTTCAGGCGCGGGTCGTCGTCGGCAATGCCCAACTGGCGCAACGTCGCCAGGCCTTGCGCCGCGAACGCCTCGTTCAGCTCGATCACGTCGAAATCGGACTCGGCCAGTCCCAGCCGCGCCATCAGCTTCTGGCTGGCCGGTGCCGGACCGATGCCCATGATCCGCGGCTCGACCCCGGCCGTGGCCCCGCCCAGAACCCGCGCGATCGGGGTCAGGCCATGGGCCTTGGCGGCAGCCTCGGTCGCCAGGATCAGCGCGGCGGCGCCGTCATTCACGCCCGAGGCGTTCCCGGCCGTGACCGAACCGTTGGGAAACAGCGGCTTGAGCTTTGCCAGCGCCTCAGGGGTGACGGCGCGGGGGTGTTCGTCCTTGTCCACCAGCAGCGGATCGCCCTTGCGCTGCGGGATCGCCACTGGCGCGATCTCTTGCGCCAGGCGCCCGTTGGCCTGTGCGGCGGCAGCCTTTTGTTGCGAGGCAAGCGCCATGGCATCCTGCGCCTCGCGGGTGACGCCGTAATCATCGGCCACGTTCTGGCCGGTCTGCGGCATGGAATCGGTGCCATAGGCCTTTTCCATCGCCGGGTTCACGAAACGCCAGCCGATGGTCGTATCAAAGATCTCGGCCTTGCGCGAAAAGGCGCTGTCGGCCTTGCCCATGACGAAGGGTGCGCGCGACATGCTTTCCACGCCGCCGGCGATCATCAGATCGGCCTCGCCATTGGCGATCGCCCGCGCCGCGGTCAGAACCGCATCCATGCCCGAGCCGCACAGCCTGTTCACCGTGGCACCGGGGATCGACAGCGGCAGCCCGGCCAGCAGGACGGCCATGCGCGCGACGTTGCGGTTGTCCTCGCCCGCCTGGTTGGCGCACCCATAGATGGTGTCATCGACCGCCGCCCAGTCCACGTCGGGATTGCGGGCCATGAGCGCGCGCAGCGGTTCGGCCGCCAGGTCGTCGGCGCGCACTGCCGAAAGGCTGCCACCATAACGGCCGATGGGCGTGCGGATATAGTCGCAGATGAAAACGTCGGTCATGTCATACCTCTGGCGCGTTGAGATCGGCCACCACACCATCGGTGTGCAGTCTGGCCCCGGTCATGGTTTGCAGCTCATCGAAGGACAGCGCGGGAACCTTCTCGCGCAGGATGAAGTGCCCGCCGTCGATATCAAGGACGGCAAGGCTGGTATAGACCCGCGTGACACAGCCGACACCGGTCAGCGGCAAGGTGCACTGCTTCAGCAGTTTTGGCTTGCCGTCCTTGGTCACATGGTCGGTGATCACGGCCACGCGCCGGGCGCCATGCACCAGATCCATCGCGCCACCCACGGCAGGCACGCCCTTGGGCCCGGTGGACCAGTTCGCCAGATCGCCCGTTTCAGCCACCTGATAGGCACCCAGGATCGCCACATCCAGATGCCCGCCACGCACCATCGCGAAGCTGTCGGCATGGTGGAAAAACGCGGTGCCGGGCTTCAGCGTGACCGCCTTTTTGCCGGCGTTGATCAGATCCCAGTCCTCCTGCCCCGGTGGCGGGGCCTCTCCGAAGCCCAGAATGCCGTTCTCGGTGTGAAAGATCGCCTCGCGTCCCGGTGGCTGGAACTTGGCCACCATCTCGGGCAGGCCGATTCCGAGATTGACATAGGCGCCGTCGGTGATGTCCTGCGCCGCGCGCCAGGCCATCTGCGTCGGGGTCAGCCGTTCATTCATTGTGCCACCTCCGGATAGACCGCTTTGGCGCGGTTGAGAGTTTCCTCTTGCGCCGGATTTGCGACCTCGACCACGCCTTGAACAAAGATGCCGGGCGTGACCACCGCCTCGGGGTCGATACCGCCGGGTTCGACGATCCGCGAGACCTGAACGATCGCCGTGCGCGCGGCCATGCACATCAGCGGATTGAAGTTGCGCGCGGCCATCCGGTAGGTCAGATTGCCCAGCCGGTCACCCAGATGCGCCTTGACCAGCGCATAATCGGCCTTGAGCCAGCGTTCCCGCACATAGGGGCGGCCATCGAATTCCTCGACCTCCTTGCCCTTGGCCAGGTCGGTGCCATAGCTGCTGGGGGTATAGAAGGCGGGAATGCCCGCGCCGCCGGCGCGAATGCGCTCGGCCAGCGTGCCCTGCGGCACCAGTTCCAGCGCGATCTTTCCGGCCAGATACATCTCGGTGAACACGACCGGATCGGCCGAACGCGGGAACGAACAGATCAGTTTGGCCACCATTCCCTGTTCGATCAGCGCGGCCAGACCGACATGACCGTTGCCGGCATTGTTATTGACAACCGTCAATTCCTTGGGATGGCCGGTGGCGCGGAAACGGTCGATCAAGGCGTGGATCAGCTCGATTGGCGCGCCGGAGCCGCCAAACCCGCCGATCATGACGGTCATGCCGTCCTCGATCCCGGCGACGGCTGTCGCCAGATCGGGCAATATCTTGTCCATATGAAATCCTCCTGTCGGCGGAACGCGCCGCCATCGCCGGCAGGGATAGTCGCACGGCCGCATTGCGTCCAGACGGGTTGTGCGATATCCGCCATTTGTTGACATATCGCACGAATTGGCAGCGCCATGATCCAGGAACGCGACACCATGATCGGTCTGGCCAAGGGTCTGGCCGTCATCGAGACCTTCACGGCCGAGACCCCGCGCCAGTCGATCACCGAGGTCGCGCGCCGCACCGGCCTGGACAGGGCAACCGCGCGGCGCTGCCTGCTGACGCTGGCGCATCACGGCTATGCCGAATACGACGGCAAATACTTCACCCTGACGCCGCGTGTTCTGCGACTGGGCACCGCCTGCCTGGCGACCATGCCCTTGCCGCAGCTTGTGCAACCGCTGCTGGATGCGCTGTCCGAACGCATCGGGCAAAGCTCTTCGGTGTCGATCCTGGACGCCGACGAGATTGTCTATGTGGCGCGGGCAGCGCAGCGCAAGGTCTTTTCGATCGCGCTGATGCCGGGTTCACGGCTGCCGGCCTACTGCACGTCGATGGGCCGTGTCCTGCTGGCGGCGTTACCGGCGCAACAGGTCCGCGAACGGCTGGCGCGCGGCGATCTGGCGCCCCGAACGCCCCGGACACTGACCGATATCGACGCGATCATGCTTGAGGTCGACCGGGCCCGCACACAGGGCTTCGCGGTCATCGACCAAGAGGTCGAATGCGGCCTGTGCTCGATCGCGGTGCCGGTGCACAACGCCCATGGTCAAACTGTCGCCGCGCTCAATGTCGGCGTGTCCGCATTCGACATGCCGGCAAGGGATCTTCCGGTCGCATTCTTGCCCGCGTTGAACCAGTTGCAGGCACGGCTGGCGGGCATGTTGCGCTGCCTGTGAACCGGCATGCAAGAGCGACCCACTTGTGTGAGGTGCCCCCCGAAAACTGGACAATGACGCAAGCTCGGATTTGCTGTCTGCTGATCTTCACCACGAAGGAGATCGAAGATGTCGAAACGAAAGCA
>HLSNC_1000267_pt1 | contig 50673 bp, 47 predicted proteins | sample HotLakmetagenome_2_FD_14041 | JGI IMG/M metagenome (IMG submission 14041)
TCCGTAGCTGCCTGTGGTTTTGGTCTAGCAGCTTGAATCTAAAGCGCTTTCAGGCGCACGCAACCTTTCCCGCCGAATTCGACGAATAAGGCGGGGTCAGGCAAGGGCGGCGGCGAACGCCAGCAGGGTCGCCAAGGCCGCGCGAAACCGCGAATCCTCGACCGTCAGGGCGACGCGGACATGGCCCGCCGCCGCCCGGCCGAAGCTTTCCCCGGGCATGACCGCGACGTGATGCGCCTCGAGCAGCCGGTCGGCAAAGTCCTCTCCGCTCAGGCCGGTGGCGCGGATGTCGAGCAGCACATACATCGCCCCGTCGGCCGGGCTGTGGCGGACGACGTTCTGCCGCGCCAGCAGATCCTCGGCGATGGCCCGGCGGCGCCGGAACGGGGCGGCGACCTGTTCGACCGGCCCGTCGCCCAGCTCCAGCGCGTAGCGCGCCGCGTCCTGGATATAGCCGGGCACGCCATAGGTGGTGTGGGTCGCGAGCGTGATCAGATGGGCGATCACCGCGTCGGGGCCGCAGACCCAGCCGACCCGGCTGCCGGTCATGGCATGGCTTTTCGACATCGAGCCGATGACCAATGTGCGCTCGACCATGCCGGGCAGGGCGCGGGGCGACAGATGCTGCCCTTGCCAGACCTGGGTGTCGTAGACCTCGTCCGAGATCAGCCACAGGTCGTGGTCGCGGCAGACCCCCGCGATCCCGTCCAGCGTGGCGCGGGAATAGACCGCGCCGGTGGGGTTGTTGGGGCTGTTGATCAGCAGGCTGCGCGCGCCTGGCGCCAGTCGGGCGATGTCGCCGGCCTGCGGCTGGAACCCGTGGTCGGGACGCGCCGGCACCGGGACGGGCTCCGCGCCGACCCCGCGGATCGTGCCGGGATAGGTGGCGTAATAGGGGTCGATGAACAGCGCCCGGTCGCCTTCGTCGCAGGTCGCGTGATGGGCGGCGAACAGCCCCGCCTGACCGCCCGGCGTGATCAGGATGTTGTCGCGGCCGGTCGGCACACCGGTGCGCGCGGCGATCCGGGCGGCGACGCTGTCGCGCAGGGCGTGCACGCCGGGCACTTCGGCATAGCCGGTATGGCCGCCCCGGGCCGAGGCATGGGCCGCATCCAGGATATCCTGCGCGGTGCGGATATCGTGTTCGCCGATCGTCAGTTCGGTCACGGCGATGCCGGCGCGCTTCATCCGGCGGGCCTTGTAGAACAGGTCCCAGCCATCGCTGCCGCCGCCTGTGAGGGTGCTGATCCGGGTCGAGACTCGCATGGCGCGCACCGGACCAGCGCCGGCCGGAGAAGTCAATCGCGCAGCAGCTTGCGGGGCCCCGGGCCCTCGGCGGCCAGCCTGTCATCGGGATTGTAGAGCGCGCAGCTGTCCAGACTGAGGCAGCCGCAGCCGATGCAGCCATCCAGCCGGTCGCGCAGGCGTTCCAGCTGGGTGATGCGGTCCTCGATCCCCGCGCGCATGCGGTGCGACACGCGGGTCCAGTCGGATTTCGACGGCGCCTTGTGCGCGGGCAGATGCGCCATCTCGGCGGCGATCCCGGCCAGCGAAAAGCCCAGCCGTTGCGCGATCAAGGCAAAGGACAGCCGGCGGATGTCGTGCCGGCCATAGCGTCGGTGGCCGCCTTGATTGCGCAGCGGATGCACGATCCCGTGGGTTTCGTAGAACCGGATCGCGGAGACGGCCAGCCCGGTCCGGTCCGCCAGGTCGCCGATGGTCAGCCCGCCCTTGGCCATGGAAATCTCCGCTTGATCTAAAGTCCACTTTAGAAATTACACCTGACTCGTCGTGAAAATCCAGAGGAGACGACCCATGTCCGGAACAAGAGTTTGCCTTGACCCCCATGTGATCCGCCTGCTGGCCCGTGACGGGTTCGGCTGGGGCCATGATCTTGACTGCGGCTGCCTGACCCTGCCCGAGGATGCAAAGCGGCCCTCGTTGCTGCAGCGCCTGGCATCGAAACTGGGGATGGGGGGCTGAGCGATGACCCGACTGGAACATGTGAACCTGACCGTGCGCGACCCGCGCGCGACGGCGGATTGGATGGCCGACCTGTTCGGCTGGCGGATCCGCTGGGACGGCGATGCGATCAAGGGCGGCCACACGATCCACATCGGTACCGAAGAGGATTACCTGGCGCTGTATACCGGCCCCGACGGGGGCCTGAACCTGATGCCGGCCGATGAGAATTATCTGCGGCGCGGCGGTCTGAACCATGTGGGCGTGGTCGTCGCGGAGCTCGACGCGACCCTGGCGAAGGTGCGCGCGGCGGGGTTCGAGACGTATTCCCATGCCGATTACGCGCCCGGCCGACGGTTCTATTTCCGCGACCGGGACGGGATCGAGTTCGAGGTGGTCAGCTATGCCTGATGCGCCTCGCGCTGGATGCGCGGCGGGGTTTTGCGCAGGATGCGCGGCGGGGTTTTGCGCTGGATGCGCGGCGGGGTTTTGCCCAGGATGCGCGGCAGGGCCTCAACCAGCGCGGAGTGATGGCCAAGGCCGGGCAGCGGGACCAGCGTCGCATCGGGCAGGTGGTCGCGCAGGGCCTCGGCCATGTCGAAGGGCGCCCAGCGATCCGCGCACCCGTGCCAGATGCGCACCGGGCAGGGCACCCGGGGCAGCAGGTCGGCCCAGGGCTGCACATAGGCCTCGATCGCGCTGCGGTAGCCCGCCGGATCGCCCAAGAGCTGGTCGCGGAACGCCACGGTCAGGATATCGCGCGCCGCGCCGGGCCGGATCAGGCGGGCATCGGCCGGTGCGGCGCCGGAAAAGACCCTGCGCAGGGTCAGGCGCGGGGCCAGGACCAGCATGGCGCGCTGCAGCGCGACAAGGCGGGCCAGGCGCCCCTTGCGCGCGGCCTCGAACACCGCGCGACCGGCCATGCGCGGCAGGAAATCGCCCAGGTCCAGCGGAGCCCCCGGCGCGATCAGGTCCAGCCGGGTCGCACCGTGCCGGACGGCGGCGACGATCGCGCGATGCGCCCCGAGCGCAAAGCCGATCAGGTGCCGGTCCGGCCCGATCTGCGCCTCCGGCGCGACATCGCGCAGGATCAGCCCGGCCAGGGCGACCTCGCGCGGCGATCCGGGGACGCCGTGGAAATAGACGGGTGTCATTCGAAAGGCGGCAGCGCCGCCTGGGCCTTTTTCGTCAGGCCGGCGCGGACGATCCGGTAGGAATGGGTCAGCCGGTGGCGCAATTCGTCCTCGGCCGTGTCGGGCGGCACCTGCACCCAGGAGCGGTGGAAATAGGGCGCCTTGGGCCAGCCGAAGAGGTCCTGCAGGTGCTCGGCCTCTTCGACGCTGGCGCATTTGACCGCGACCCCCGGCGTGACCTGGCCCACCGTGGCAAAGACCTTGCCGCCGACCTTCCAGACATCGTGGCCGGGTCCGAAGGCTTCGGACCAGGTGGCGCCGGGCAGGGTGGCGCAGATCGCGTTGACTGTCTTTCGGCTCATGGCGTCAGGATGGGCCATGCCTGGCCAGGCGTCTACTGACAAATCGGTGCCCGGGTCGTGGCGCGCGCGGGCAGCCCGGCAACACGGTGGTCTGCGACCCTTGCGGATCCTCTGGACGACCAGGCCCGGCCCTGCTATGCCACCTGCATGAAGAGCATCTGCATCATCTGCTGCATCATTCCCTGCTGACACCAGTCGCGGGCCGCTCTTTCACGTTTCCAACCCGGTCGAAAGTCGCTAAGCCCGCGGGCGCAATCCGTGCGAGGCCATCGACGTGACCATCCAGCTCTACAACACCGCGACCCGGTCGAAACAGGTGTTCGACCCGCTCGATCCGACCAATGTGCGGATGTATGTCTGCGGGCCGACGGTCTATGACCGGGCGCATCTGGGCAATGCGCGTCCGGTGGTGGTGTTCGATGTGCTCTATCGGCTGCTGCGCCATGTCTACGGGCCCGATCACGTCACCTATGTGCGCAATTTCACCGATGTGGATGACAAGATCATCGCCCGGGCGCGCGAGACCGGCGTGCCGATCGACCGGATCACGGCCGAGACGACGCAGTGGTATCTGGACGACATGGCCGCGATCGGGGCGCTGGAGCCGGACCTGATGCCGCGCGCGACGCAGCATATCGGCGACATGATCGCGATGATCGGCGTCTTGATCGGGCGCGGCCATGCCTACGCGGCCGAGGGGCATGTGCTGTTCGCGGTCGACAGCTATGCCGATTACGGCGCCCTGTCGGGCCGGTCGGTCGACGACATGATCGCCGGTGCCCGGGTCGAGGTCGCGCCCTACAAGCGCAACCCGATGGATTTCGTGCTGTGGAAGCCGGCGCAGGGGGACGAGCCGGGCTGGGACAGCCCCTGGGGCCGCGGCCGGCCGGGCTGGCATATCGAATGCTCGGCCATGGCGCATGACTTGCTGGGCGCGACCTTCGACATCCATGGCGGCGGCAACGATCTGCAATTCCCGCATCACGAGAACGAGATCGCCCAGTCGAAATGCGCCCATCCCGAGGGCGGCTTTGCCCGCTACTGGCTGCATAACGAGATGTTGCAGGTCGAGGGGCGGAAGATGTCCAAGTCGCTGGGCAATTTCTTTACCGTGCGTGATCTGCTGGACCAGGGCGTGCCGGGCGAGGTGATCCGCTTTGTCATGCTGGGCACGCATTACCGCAAGCCGATGGACTGGACCGAGAAGAAGCGGGTCGAGGCGGAGTATCACTTGGGCAGATGGTTCAGTATGACCGAGAATGTTGAACCTGATCTGTCTTCACTGGACTACATCATTTCTCCGTTGAAAGACGATCTGAACACGTCCGGAGTCTTTTCAAGGCTCCATACGCTTGCGCAAGCGGGCCGTGCTGGCGCCCTTCGCGCGGGAATCGATTTTCTTGGATTGGGGACGCCCGAAAACGCGGAGTGGTTCCAAGGCAAACCTATCATTGTGTCTACTGTCGGTGGTCCTCAACACGCTGTCCGTCCGTACCTGGTGGAATGGAATAGGCTACGCGAGGCTCGCGACTTCGAGGCCGCGGACCGTTATAAATCCAAACTCGAAGCCCATGGGCTAAAGCTCTCCGTTTCTAAAGGAGGTGTCGAAGCGGAGGTGCCCGCTGACTTCGACCCATCCAAGCTGGAGGGCCTCGAATGACCCGCTTCCCAACACAGGACAGTCCCCGGCCGCGGGTGGGGGTGAAGCCCCCGCCCGGGGGGGCGGTCGGGGGCTGTCCGGGCCGCTGCGCGCCCCGGACGACAATATCTGAAGGGGCCGTACAATGACCCGCGAACGCCTTTACCTTTACGACACCACCCTGCGCGACGGGCAGCAGACGCAAGGCGTGCAGTTCTCGACCGACGAGAAACGCCGCGTGGCCGAGGTGCTGGACAAGCTGGGCGTCGATTACATCGAGGGCGGCTGGCCCGGCGCCAACCCCACCGACAGCGAGTTCTTCGACACCGCGCCCAAGACCCGCGCCACGATGACCGCCTTCGGCATGACCAAGCGGGCCGGGCGCTCGGCCGCAAACGACGCGGTGCTGGCCGGGGTCTTGAACGCCGGCACGCCGGCGGTCTGCCTGGTGGGCAAGACCCATGATTTCCACGTCGAAACCGCCCTTGGGATCGGTCTGGACGAGAACCTGGAAAACATCCGCGCCAGCATCGCCCATGTGACCGCGCAGGGCCGCGAGGCGCTGTTCGATGCCGAACACTTCTTCGACGGCTGGAAGGCGAACCCCGACTTCGCCCTGAACGCCTGTATCACCGCCTACCGGGCCGGCGCCCGCTGGGTTGTGCTGTGCGACACCAATGGCGGCGCGCTGCCCGGCGAGGTGACCCGGGCCACGCAAGCGGTGATCGCGGCGGGCGTGCCGGGGGACCATCTGGGCATCCACACCCACAACGACACCGAACATGCGGTGGCCAACACCCTGGCCGCGGTCGATGCCGGGGCGCGGCAGATCCAGGGCACGCTGAACGGGCTGGGCGAACGCTGTGGCAATGCCAACCTGACCGCGCTGATCCCGACGCTGCTGCTGAAGGAACCCTATGCGTCGGCCTTTCGGACCGGCGTGACGCCCGAGGCGCTGCGCAGCCTGACCCGGGCCTCGCGGCTGCTGGACGAGATCCTCAACCGCGTGCCGCTGCGCCAGGCGGCCTATGTCGGGGCCTCGGCCTTTGCCCACAAGGCCGGGCTGCATGCCAGCGCCATCGCCAAGGATCCCGCGACCTACGAACATGTCGACCCCGCGCTGGTCGGCAATACCCGGATCATCCCGATGTCGAACCAGGCCGGGCAATCGAACCTGCGCGAGCGCCTGACCGGGGCGGGGATCGAGATCGACAAGGCCGACCCGGCCCTGCCGCGCATCCTCGACCGGATCAAGCGACGCGAGGCCGAGGGCTATGCCTATGACAGCGCCCAGGCCAGTTTCGAATTGCTGGCCCGGTCCGAACTGGGCAGCCTGCCGAATTTCTTCGAGGTCGAGCGTTACCGCGTGATCTCGGAGCGGCGGCGCAATGCACGCGGGCAGATCGTGGTCGAATCCGAAGCGGTGGTGACGATCAGCACCCGCGACGGGCCGCGCACCAGCTATTTCAAGAACGAACATGCCCGCGACCTGGAGGATTCCGGCCCGGTCAACGCCCTGTGGCAGGCGCTGAAAAGCGATCTTGGCCCGCATCAGGACCGGATCGCCGACATGCGGCTGGCCGATTTCCGGGTGCGGATCACCAATGGCGGCACCGAGGCGGTGACCCGGGTGATCATCGATTTCCTCGACGATGCCGGGCGCGGCTGGTCCACGGTCGGGGTCAGTGCGAATATCGTCGACGCGGCCTTCGAGGCGCTGCTGGAAGGGGTGACATGGAAGTTGCTGCAGGACGGATAGGGCGGGAAAACCGGCCTTGTGGCGCCGTGCCGGGCCGGGCCAGCATGGCCGTGTCCGCCCCGCCTTCCCGGAGATTGCCATGAACCGCGCCGCTGTCGTCCTTGCCCTGTTGTCCCTGGCTGGCTGTTCCGCGCCGCCGCCCGCGCTGGAGGCCACGGATCACGTTCTGATCCGATCGGGCAGCGACTGGCACGGCTGGTCGGAACGGGTGTTTGTTCCCGGCGACCGGCTGTTCGTGGAAACCGCCGATCCCGCCGGCGACAACCTGCGCCGGCGCTGGATCGACCTGCCGCCGGGCAGCTATGCCGCCGCCCGGGCGGCCGCCGAAACCCATATTCCGAACGTGATCCGCGCCTATATCGAACCGGAATTCGACTGCCCGACCGACATGTCGCCGGCCTGGGTTTCGGTCGCGCCGCCGGTTCAGGGGATCGACATGGTCCAGGCGCAATGCGCCGACAACAATTACGCGCCCCTCGCCGCGGCCCTGGCAGAGCTGATCCCGGCCGAGCCGCGATGACCCGCAAGGCGTTCTTCACCCTGCACCGCGATCTGCCGCGGGAAGGGCCGGGGGACCGGGCCGACGTGGCCTGGGCGGTCGCGCTCTGCGACCTGCCGACGGGCGCGCGGATCTGCGATGCCGGCTGCGGGCCGGGCGCCGATATCCCGGCGCTGCTGTTTCGCGCGCCCGGATCGCGGGTGACCGGGATCGACCTGCATGCGCCCTTCGTCGCCGATGCCACCGCGCGCTTCGCCCGCGAGCCGCGGGTCGAGGTGACGCAGGGCCGGCTGATCGCGGGCGCGGATGGCTTGCCCGACCCGGTGTCGCTGGGCCCGTTCGACCTGATCTGGTGCGCCGGGGCGATCTATTTCGAAGGAATCGCAGCGGCGCTGCGCCAGTGGCGCGACGCACTGGCCCCCGGTGGCCATGTGGCGTTTTCCGAGCCGGTCCTGCTGACCGACAGGCCCTCGGACCCGGTCCGGGCGATGTGGGATGTCGAATACCCGCAGATCACGGATGCGCAAGGGATCGCGGCGCAGGTTGCGGCGGCGGGTTACGAAACCCTGGCCACCCGGGTGTTGCCCGACAGTTCCTGGGAGGGCTATTACGGCCCGATGGAGCGCCGCATCGCCGACCTGCGCCCGGGCGCCGATCCGGAGCTTGCCCGGGTGCTGGACGAGGGCGCCGAAGAGGCGCGGATCTGGCGCCAATACCGGCACGAATTCGGCTATCTGCTCAGCGTGGTGCGCCCGGCATGACCTGGCAGGCCTGCGCCGAACTGGTCCGCAAGGGCGATCCCGACCGGTTCCTGGCGGCGATGGCGGCCCCGGTGGCGGCGCGCCCGGTGCTGTTCGCGCTCTATGCCTTCAACGTCGAGGTCAGCCGCGCCCCCTGGGTGACCGCCGAGCCGATGATCGCCGAGATGCGCCTGCAATGGTGGCGCGACGCGCTGGAGGAGATCGCGGCCGGCAAACCACCCCGCGCCCACGAGGTGGCGGGGCCGCTGGCGGATGTGCTGGACGCCGAGGGCGCGCAGGCGCTGGACCGGCTGGTCGCGGCCCGGCGCTGGGATATCGGGCACGCGCCGTTCGAGGATGCGGCGCATTTCGAATCCTATCTCGACGCCACCGCCGCCGGGCTGATGTGGACCTCGGTGCGGCTGCTGGGCGGCGCCGAACGTGCCGTGCAACAGGCCGAGGCGGCCCGACAAGACCCGACCGACCCGAACCTGGCCGAAGGCGTCGTGCGCGCCCTTGGTCGCGCGGCGGGGCTGGCGCGGTTCCTGGCCGCGGTGCCGGAACTGGAGGCCCGGGGCCGGGTGCCGCTGGTCGATGGTCGGCCGCAGGCGGTGGCGGCGCTGGCGCGCCGCGCGCTGGCCGATGCGGGCGGCTGGGCGGCGACGCGGCGCTGCGTGCCGGTCGCGGCCCGGGCCGGGATGCTCGAGGGCTGGATGGCCGCCCCGATCCTGCGCCAGGCGGTCCGCGACCCGGGGCGCGTGGCGGACGGCACGCTGGGGCTCAGCCCGTTTCGCAAGAGACTGCGCCTGCTGCGCTGGTCCTGACGGCGTCCCCGGGTCCGCCGGGGCCTTACGTCACCCGGAAATCCCGCGGTCGCAGCGCCAGCCACAGCAGCGCCGCCCCGGCCAGGGTCAGGAACGGCACCATGGCCAGGTTCACCGCCGTCCAGCCCTCTTCGGCCGAGCCGCCCGAGCAGTTCATCAGCCCGCCCGAGGCCAGCGAGGCCACGGTGACCATGCCGAAGACGATGGCGTCGTTCATCCCCTGGACCCGGCCGCGTTCATGCGGCTCATGCGCCGAGGCGAGCATCGCGGTGGCGCCGATGAAGCCGAAATTCCAGCCCACGCCCAACAGCACCAGGGCGACGAAGAAATTCTCCAGCTCGACCCCCATGAACCCGACGATGCCCGCGACCCCGAGGATCGCCAGGCCCAGCGCGATGATCGGCCGCGCCCCGAACCGGGCGATCAGGTGGCCGGTGAAGAAGCTGGGCACGAACATCGCCAGCACATGGGCGGTGACCACATTGCCCGCCATCGCATCGCCATAGCCGCAGCCGACCACCGCCAGCGGGGTCGAGGTCATCACCAGGTTCATCAGCGCGTAGGAGACCATGCCGCAGATGATCGCCACCGCGATGACCGGGGATTTCAGCAGTTCCAGATAGGACCGGCTGGCCGGGTCCGACGCCTTGCGCAGCGGCGGTTTGGGGATGTCGAGAAAGATGAACAGCCCCAGCCCGACGATGTTGATCGCAATCGCGACAAGGTAGGTCCCCAGGAAGGGTATGCCGTAGATCTCCTTGGTCTGGGCGAACAATTGCGGCCCGATCACGGCCGAGATCAGCCCCCCGGCCATGACATAGGAGATCGCCTTGGGCCGGAACGCCTCGGACGCGGTATCGGTCGCGGCGAAGCGGTAGAAACCCTGGGCCGACATGTAGATGCCGGTGAAATAGGAGCCGACGAGGAACAGCGGGAAATTCCACATCCGCAGCGCCTGCACCGCCAGCAGCGACCCGACCAGCCCCCCAAGCCCGCCGATGACGAAGCCGGTGCGGCGGCCGTATTTCTGCATCACCGCCGACAGCCAGGGCGCCGTGGTCATCGACCCCAGAACGATCATCGAGATCGGCAGGGTGGCCCAGCAGGGATTGCTGGCCAGGGCCTGGCCGGCCAGCCCGCCGGCGGTGAAGATCATGGTGATCTGGCTGCCCAGGATCGCCTGGGCCATGACCAGAACCGCGACGTTGCGCCGGGCCCGTGGATCGGACACCTGGGAGGGGACACTCGTGCTCATGGGCCGAGCGATACGGCGAAGGCCGGGTCTTGTCCATGGCCCACGATCTGCGATCAATGGGCGCATGGAGCGGCTGATCGAAACCGACAGGGACCTGCATGACGGGGCAGCGCATCTGCGCGCCACCTGTCCCCGCCTGGCCCATGCGCTGGAGCTTGTCGGCCCCTTGCCGCTGCGGCGGCGCCCCGAGGGGTTTGCGCAGCTGCTCTGGGCGATCACCGGCCAGCAGGTCAGCACCGCGAGCCATGCCGCCCTCTGGGCCCGGCTGCAGGATGCGGGGCTGACCGATGCCGAAGAGGTCGCGCAGGCGGCCGATGAGGCGCTGCGCGCGGCCGGGCTGAGCCGCCAGAAAGCGCGCTATGCCCGGGCGCTGGCCGAGGCCGGGATCGACTATGCCGCCCTGCGCCGCGCGCCGACCGGAACGGTGATCGACATCTTGACCCGGGTGCCCGGGATCGGCCCCTGGACCGCCGAGATCTATGCCATGTTCAGCCTCGGCCGCGCCGATGCCTTCGCCGCCGGCGACCTGGCCCTGCAAGAGGCCGCGCGGCTGCTCTATGGCTTGCCCGACCGGCCGGCCGAGCGTGACCTGCGGGCCATGGCCGCGCCCTGGTCGCCCTGGCGGGCTGTTGCGGCGCGGGCCTTGTGGGCCTACTACCGGCATGCCAAGGACAGGGAGGGCATCGGATGACGCGGGTTCTGCAAGCCGGCCGGGTGGAACCGGCCTCGGGCGAGATGCGCTCGGCGGTGATCTTTCTGCATGGCTACGGGGCCAATGGCGCCGACCTGCTGGGCCTGGCCGAGCCGCTGGGCGAACACCTGCCCGACACGGCTTTCCTGGCCCCCGATGCCCCCGAGGCCTGCGCCGGCGCGCCGTTCGGGTTCCAGTGGTTCCCGATCCCCTGGATCGACGGGTCCTCGGAAGAGGAATCGAAGGCCGGGATGGCGCGGGCGGCGCAGGACCTGGAGGCCTTTCTCGACGGGGTCATGGTGGACGAGGATCTGTTGCCCGAACAGGTCATGGTCTTCGGCTTCAGCCAGGGCACGATGATGGCGTTGCACGTGCTGCCCCGGCGCGAGGATCCGGTCGCCGGGATCTGCGCCTTTTCCGGCCGCCTGCTGGAGCCCGAATTGCTGGCCGACGAGGTCATGTCTCGGCCGCCGGTCCTGCTGGTGCATGGCGACCAGGACGACGTGGTGCCGGTGCAATCGCTGCCGGCGGCGGCCGAGGCGCTGCAGCAGGCCGGCTGGTCCGAGGTCTATGCCCATGTGATGAAGGGCACCGCCCACGGGATCGCCCCCGACGGGCTGTCGGTGGCGCTGGCCTTCATGCGCGACCGGTTGGGCTATGGCTGACGTGGCCGTTAGGTCTTTGGCAACGCTTTGCAGGTAAGGGCAGGTCATGCGAAGTGGGTTGATGAGTGTTCTGGTTGATATCGCGGCGCCGCGCAGCCTGATCGGCTTCTGCGTTCGGCTGCTGTGCCTGATGGCCCTTGTCTGGGGGGTCTATGTTGTCCAGGAACTGGCCTTTTCCGGGGTTCCGGACGGCGGCTGGATCACCAAGGCGCGCCCCTTCTGCATCACCGCCGTCCCCTTCATGGCCGCGATGCTGGCGCTTCTGGGCCATCTGCGGACCCTGCAGGACCGCCTGCACGATATGGCCCATACCGACACGCTGACCGGCCTGCCGAACCGGCGCGGCTTCGTCGAGCGGGCCGGGCCGGCCATCGGGCGCGGCGATGTGCTTCTGGCGCTCGATATCGACCATTTCAAGCGCATCAATGACACCCATGGCCACGAGGCCGGCGACCGTGCCCTGGTGCGGGTGGCCGACGCCCTGCGCGCCCAGCTGCGCGACGACGACCTGGTCGCCCGGCTGGGGGGCGAGGAATTCGTCGTCCTGCTGCGCGATCTGCCGCTTGACGCCGCCCGCGCGGTCGCCGACCGGATCGCCCGCGGGATCGATGTCGACCTGGCGCCCGGCCTGTCCGAGACCCTGACCCTGTCGGTCGGCCTGACCGAACGGGTCAACGCGATCGACCTGCCCGAGGCGTTGCGCCAGGCCGATCTGGCGCTGTATCGGGCCAAGGCCGATGGGCGCGCCCGGGCCGTCGTCTGGACACCACGCCTGACCCCCGCGATCGGCTGATCCGGGGCCGTCACGGTTCCGTCATCGAATCGTTCTACCCAAGGCTTGACTAAATGTTGGGCTTGTCTGGGGAAGCGCGCCAGATATAGTCAGGACATGGCAGGAGCGGGTGGCTCCCGCTCTGATGCCGACGACGGGCAGGCAGGGCGAGGACGGAGTCACGGATGCAAGCCGATTTCAGGACCGAATTCACCCGGGCGCCGGCGGCTTTGAAACAGCACCCGGCCCTGGTGCTGAACGCCGATTACCGGCCGTTGTCGTATTATCCGCTGTCGCTCTGGCCCTGGCAGGACGCGGTCAAGGCGGCGTTCCTGGACCGGGTCGATATCGTCGCCGAATATGACGAGGTCGCCCGCAGCCCCAGCATGGAGATCCGGATCCCCTCGGTCGTGGTGCTGAAGGATTACGTCAAGCCGCAGAAACGGGTCGCCTTCACCCGGTTCAACCTGTTTCTGCGCGACGAATTCCGCTGCCAGTATTGCGGTGCCCGGGGCGACCTGACCTTCGACCATGTCGTGCCGCGGGCCCGGGGGGGCGTCACCTCGTGGGAAAACGTCGTCGCCGCCTGTTCGAAATGCAACCTGCGCAAGGGCGCGCGCTCGTTGCGCGAATGCGGCATGAGCCTGCGCAAGCCGCCGGTGCGCCCGGCCTCGGAAAACCTGCGCAACATGGGCCGGCGGTTCCCGCCCAACCACCTGCATGACACCTGGATCGACTTCCTCTACTGGGATACCGAGCTGGAGGCGTGACAGGCCCGCGCCCGCGCGCTAGCGTGCCGGCCATGGATGATTTCTTTAGCCCCGTTTCCGGGATGGATCTGCCGCGCTTCGCCGGTATCCCGACCTTCATGCGTCTGCCCCATGTGCCGCCCGGCCACGACCGGTTCGCGGATGTCGACATCGGCCTGGTCGGCGTGCCCTGGGACAGCGGCACCACCAACCGGCCGGGCCCGCGCCACGGGCCGCGGCAATTGCGCGACGCCTCGACCATGATCCGGGCGATGAACGGGGTGACCCGGGTGCGCCCCTTCGCGGCCGCCCGCTGCGCCGATCTGGGCGATGTCGGGCCGAACCCGGCCGATATCGCGGACAGCATGGCCCGGATCTCGGCCTTTTATGACAGCCTCGTCACCGCCGGGATCCGGCCTCTGACCGCGGGCGGCGACCACCTGACCAGCCTGCCGGTGCTGCGCGCCCTGGGCAAGGCGGTGCCGCTGGGCATGATCCATTTCGACAGCCATACCGACCTGTGGGACAGCTATTTCAACGGCCAGAAATATACCCACGGCACCCCGTTCCGCCGCGCGGTGGAAGAAGGGCTGCTGGACCCGGCCCGCATCGTCCAGATCGGCATCCGCGGCACGATGTACGACACCTCGGATCGCGACTTCGCCAGCGCCGTCGGCATCCGCATCATCGAGATGGAGGAATGCGCCGCCCGCGGCTGGGACGACGTGATGGCCGAGGCCCGCGCCATCGCCGGAGACGGGCCGACCTATGTGTCCTACGACATCGATTTCGTCGACCCCGCCTTCGCCCCCGGCACCGGCACGCCCGAGGTCGGCGGCCCCAATTCCCGCGAGGCGCTGGCCGTGGTCCGCGCCTTGCAGGGCCTCGATATCGTCGGCGCTGACCTGGTCGAGGTTTCTCCGCCCTTCGATGCCTCGGGCGGGACCGCCTATCTGGGCGTGTCGATCCTGTTCGAGCTTCTGTGCGTCATGGCGGCGTCCCGCGCTTCGCGCTAGACTTGGGCTGGCTGTGAGGTTACGCAGGCGCCGTTAGCGCTAACGACTGCCCCGGAGGGATCCATGGTTTCGCGAGTCATTCCGGTCGAGGATTTCGACCTTGTCATATTCGGCGGCACCGGTGACCTGGCGCGGCGCAAGATCCTGCCCGGGCTGTATCGTCGGTTCCTGGCGGGGCAGATGCCGGACAGTTCTCGGATCATCGGCGCGGCGCGCTCCGAGATGGACGACGCCGGGTTCCGCGACATGGTGGCCGAGGCGATCGCCGAATTCGGCGGCGACGAGGGCGGGGACGCGGCGTGCCTCAAGCGGTTTCTCGACCGGGTCCATTACGTGCCGGTCGATGCCCGCGGCGAAGACGGCTGGGCGGAGCTGGCCAAGCTGATGACCCGCAAGGGCTGCGAGGTCCGCGCCTTTTACTTTTCGGTGGCCCCCGGCCTGTTCGGCGACCTGGCCGAACGCCTGCGCCTGCACAAGATCGCCGACCGCGACAGCCGGATCGTGGTCGAAAAACCCTTCGGCCATGACCTGGCCACGGCGCGCGACCTGAACGCGACGCTGGCCGCCCATTTCGCCGAGGACCAGATCTATCGCATCGACCATTACCTGGGCAAGGAAACCGTCCAGAACCTGATGGCGATCCGCTTCGGCAATGTGCTGTTCGAACCGCTTTGGAACGCGCATTATGTCGATCACATCCAGATCACCGTGGCCGAAACCGTGGGCGTGGCCGGGCGCGGGTCCTATTACGACCAGTCCGGTGCGATGCGGGACATGGTGCAGAATCACCTGATGCAATTGCTGTGCCTGATCGCGATGGAACCGCCCTCGATGTTCGACGCCGATGCGGTGCGCGACGAAAAGCTCAAGGTGATCCGGGCGCTGCAACCGATCGCGTCGGATCAGCTGGTGCGCGGTCAATACGCGGCCGGCGACGGCCAGCCCTCGTATCGCGACGATGCCGAAAACCCCGACAGCCGCACCGAAAGCTATATCGCGCTCAAGGCGCATATCGCCAACTGGCGGTGGGCCGGGGTGCCGTTCTACCTGCGCACCGGCAAGCGGCTCAAGGCGCGGGCCTCGGAGATCGCGGTGGTGTTCAAGGATCTGGGCCATTCGATCTTTCCCGAGGATGAAAGCCGCCATCGCAACATCCTGTCGATCCGGTTGCAGCCGAACGAAGGCATCGACCTGCAGGTCACGATCAAGGAACCGGGGCCGGGCGGGATGCGCCTGGTCGACGTGCCGCTGGACATGACCTTCGCCGACGCGCTTGGCCCCGAGGCAGAGGGGGTGCCCGACGCCTATGAGCGGCTGATCATGGACGTGATCCGCGGCAACCAGACCCTGTTCATGCGCGGTGACGAGGTCGAGGCCGCCTGGGCCTGGACCGACCCGATCATCGAAGGCTGGGAGGCCCGCGGTGACCGTCCGGTGGCTTACGAACCGGGATCTTCGGGGCCCGAGGATGCTCTGATGCTGCTGCACCGCGACAGGCGCCGCTGGCGCGACATCAAGACCGAGGTGGCTTGAAAACCGGCCGGCCCGTGGGCGAGGATCGCCCCGGGTCACACCGACAGGATGGGAGAGGCGCGATGGACCTGAAGGAATATCCCGACGCCGAGATGATGATGATCGACGTCGCCGACCGGCTGGCCGGCGAATTGCGCACGGCACTGGCCAACCATGACCGCGCCAGCCTGGCGGTGCCGGGGGGCAGCACGCCCGGGCCGGTCTTCGACAGCCTGTGCGCGACGCATCTGGACTGGGACCGGGTCGATGTGATGCTGACCGACGAACGCTGGGTTCCCGAGGGCAGCCCACGGTCGAACACCGCGCTGTTGCGCCGGCGGCTGTTGACCGACCGGGCCGCGGCGGCGCGGTATCTGCCGCTTTACGCCGATGCGGGGGCGCCGGAACAGGCCCTGCCGGCCCTGCGGGACGCGATCCGACCGGCATTGCCGCTGTCGGTCGCCTTGCTCGGGATGGGCGCGGACATGCATACCGCCTCGATCTTTCCCGGCGCCGACCGGCTGGAGGATGCGCTGACCGGTGACGACATCCTCTATCCGATGCGGGCCCCCGGCGCGCCCGAGCCGCGCATCACCCTGTCGGCGAAGGTGCTGAAACAGGCGATGTCGTTGCATGTCCTGATCGTCGGGCTGGACAAGCGCGAGGCGTTGGAACGGGCCCGCACGCTGCCGCCCGACCAGGCGCCGGTGGCGGCGCTGTTGCCCGACGCGACGGTGCATTGGGCCGAGGGCTGAGCCATGTGGGACGATCTGCACGCCCATCACGCCGACATCGCCGACCGGCGGTTCGAAACCCTGCTGGACCGGGACCGGGCCCGGGACTTTTCGGTCGGGCTGGGCGGAGTGTTGTTCGACTATTCCAAGACCAATATCGACGCGACGGGCCGCGCCCTTCTGATCGGCCTGCTCGAGGCATCGGGCCTGGCCGAGCGGCGCGCGGCGATGTTCGCCGGCGACAGGATCAACGAAACCGAAGGTCGCGCGGTGCTGCACACTGCCTTGCGCAACCTCGATGGCGGGCCGGTGCTGGTCGACGGGGTCGATGTCATGCCCGGGGTGCGCGACACGCTGGCGCGGATGGAGGCGCTGGCCCGGGCGGTGCGCGACGGCGGGATGCGCGGTGCGGGCGGGCCGATCACCGATGTGGTCAATATCGGCATCGGCGGGTCCGACCTGGGCCCCAGGATGGGCACCCTGGCGCTGGCGCCCTATCATGACGGGCCGCGCTGCCATTTCGTGGCCAATGTCGATCCGGCGGATCTGGGCGGGGTGCTGGCGGTCTGTGACCCGGCGACGACCCTGGTGATCGTCGCCTCCAAGACCTTCACCACGATCGAGACGATGACCAATGCCGCCGCCGCGAAGGCCTGGATGGGCGCGGCGGTGGCCGATCCCGGGGCGCAGTTCGTGGCGCTCAGTTCCGCTGTGGACCGCGCCCAAGCCTTTGGAATCGCCGCCGAACGTGTCTTCGGTTTCGAGGATTGGGTCGGCGGGCGCTATTCGATGTGGGGTCCGATCGGGCTGTCGATGATGATCGCCATCGGGCCCGCGCATTTCCGCGCCTTCCTGCGCGGCGGGGCGGCGATGGACGCGCATTTCCGCACCGCGCCATGGCTGCGGAACATGCCGGCGATGCTGGCCCTGACGGGGATCTGGCACAACCAGATCTGCGGTCATGCGACCCGCGCCGTGCTGCCCTATGACAACCGGCTGGGGCGGCTGCCGGCCTATCTTCAGCAGCTGGAAATGGAAAGCAACGGCAAGCGGATTTCGATGGATGGTCAAGTGCTTGCGACCCATTCCGGACCCATCGTCTGGGGCGAGCCGGGGACCAACGGCCAGCATGCCTTCTACCAGTTGATCCATCAGGGCACCCAGGTTGTCCCATGTGAATTCCTGGTGGCCGCACGGGGTCATGAGCCGCAGATGCAGGACCAGCACCGGTTGCTGGTGGCCAATTGCCTGGCGCAATCCGAGGCCTTGATGCGCGGACGGTCGCAGGACGAGGCGCGGGCGAAGATCGCGGACAGGTTCGACGGCGCCGAGCTGGAGCGGCAGGCCGCGCATCGGGTGTTTCCGGGCAACCGGCCCTCGACGACCCTGGCCTATCCCCAGCTGACCCCGGAAATCCTGGGCAATATCATCGCCTTGTATGAACATCGCGTGTTCGTCGAGGGGGTCGTGTTGGGGATCAATTCCTATGACCAATGGGGGGTCGAACTGGGCAAGGAACTGGCCACCGCGCTGCAGCCGATCGTCGCGGGCGCCGATGCGAGCGGTAAGGACGGATCGACGGCTGGGTTGGTGGACTTCCTCAGGAAATCAGGTCTTTAGAGGCCACCGTTCACGTTTCTTTCGTGGCGCCGTCGACGCGGGTGAAGTGCGCGATCGCCGCGTCGGGGATCGGGAGTTTTCCGGTCCCGTCGCGGCTGCGCAGGACAATTGCGGCGCGCGAGCTGCAGGTCAGCTCGGCGGTGCTGTCGGTGATGCGGAACACGGCGTAGTCGGTCTGAAACGACGAATTGCGATAGCTGGCGGTGCGGGCCGTGAGAACATAGACCTCGCCGCGCAGCATTTCCTTGAGGTAGCGCACGCCGAGTTCGGCGATGACCAGCCTCGGCGCGCTGGGGCCGTAATCGGTGACCCGGGCCTGCGCAAGATAGGGGAGGCGGACGTTTTCGAACCACGACAGGTAGGCCGCGTTGTTGACATGGCCCAGCGCGTCGAGCTCCGAAAACCGGACCCGGTCCGCCAGGCCGAAATTCCAGTCCGACGGGATCCCGAGGCGGCGCAGCATGTCGACCGGAAGCGGTGTCAGATAGGGAATGTCCATCGCGATTTCATCCTGCCGTTGCCGCTACTTGAGAGGCGCGGCTCATCTGGTCAACGGCGGGGTATCTGGAGCGGGTAACGGGAATCGAACCCGTAACTGAAGCTTGGGAAGCTTTCGTGATACCTTTTCACCATACCCGCTCGCGAGACATGTCACATAGGCCCGGCCGGCCCGAGTCGTCAAGGCCCCGCACCGGCGCCGCTGCACCGTCGGACCAAGGTCGGTCTCACGTCGCTGCGCGGGACCGCCGCCGCTTGCGGCCGCCGTCGCCGCCGGCGGTGTTGAAGCTCACCTCGGGCAGGTCGACGACGCCCCGAAGGGTGGCGAAGGGGGCCGTGGCGTGGGGCAGGGCATTGGCGGCGACGAAATGTTCCTGAAAGCGCGGCTCGATCGCGGTTTCGACCTTGGTGATCTGTCGGACCATCCGTTCGATCCGGGCGCGCATCGCGGTCGAACACAGGGCGATCCGCGCGCCGGTGCCGGCGGCGTTGCCGGCACTGCTGACCGCATCGAGCGGCGCATCGGGGATCATCCCCAGCACCATGGCGTGTTTGGGGCTGATATGCGCGCCGAAAGCCCCGGCCAGCACCACGCGGTCCACCTGGTCGACGCCCATCTCGTCCATCAGCAACCGGGCCCCGGCATAAAGCGCGGATTTGGCCAGCTGGATCGCGCGGATATCGCCCTGGGTGACGGCGATCAGCGGGCCGTCCGCCTCGGTGCCGTCATGCAGCACATAGGCATGGGTGCGCCCTTGCGCGATGCAGCGGGCGGTGCCGGTCTGTTCGGCCGAACCGATCAGTCCCGAAGGATCCAGCAGCCCGGCCATGCGCATTTCGGCCACCGCCTCGATGATCCCCGAGCCGCAGATGCCGGTGATCCCGATGGCGGCGGTGGCGTCGGCGAAACCGGGATCGTCGGACCACAGCTCGCAGCCGATGATCCGGAAGCGGGGATCCTTGGTGACCGGGTCGATCTCGACCCGTTCGATGGCGCCGGGCGCGGCGCGCTGGCCGGAACTGATCTGCGCGCCTTCGAAAGCCGGGCCGGTGGGGCTGGAACAGGCCAGAACCCGGGTGGCATTGCCCAGCAGGATTTCGGCGTTGGTTCCGACATCCACGACCAGGGTCAGGTCGTCGCGGGCGCCGGGATCCTCGGACAGGGCCACGGCGGCGGCATCGGCGCCGACATGGCCGGCGATGCAGGGCAGGATATAGGCGCGCCCGGCGGGGTTGATGGCGTCGAGCTCCAGTTCGGCCGTGCCCAGGGTGACGCTGTCGGAGGTCGCCAGCGCGAAGGGCGCTTGCCCCAGTTCGACCGGGTCGATGCCCAGCAGCAGGTGGTGCATGACCGGGTTGCAGACGAAGACGACCTCCATGATCCGCAGCGGGTCGATCTGCGCCTCGGCCGCGATCTCGGCCGCCAGGGTGTTCAGCGCCTCGCGCACCGCGCGGGTCATTTCCACGTCGCCGCCGGGGTTCATCATGGCGTAGCTGACGCGGCTCATCAGGTCTTCGCCGAAACGGATCTGCGGGTTCATCAGGCCCGAGGAGGCCAGCACATCGCCATTGCGCAGATCGGTCAGATGCGCGGCGATGGTGGTGGAGCCCAGGTCGATGGCCAGGCCGAAGAGCCGGCCGTCGTCGAAGCCCGGGTAGATGTCGAGGATGCGGGGCGGGGCGCCCTTGTGATCCTGGAACAGCACCACGGTGGCGGTCCAGTTCCCCTTGCGCAGGGTGGGCTGCAGTTTGCGCAGCACGGGCAGGTCGGCCATCACCGTCGGCACGCCCCATTGCGCCGACAGCGCCGATTTCAGCCGCTCGAAATCGCCGGTGGGCGCGTGCATGTCGGGTTCCTCGACCTCGACATAGACGGCGCGGGTGGCGGGATCCATGACCATGGCGCGGATCTGGGCGGCCTTGCGCACCACCTGGCGGTGGACCTGGCTTTCGGCGGGCACGTCGATCACCACGTCGGCCCGGATCGTCGCCTGGCAGCCCAGCCGGCGGCCCTGTTTGAGCCCGCGCTTGTCGTCGTAGCGCTGTTCGACCGCGTTCCAGTCCGACAGCGCGTCCTGCGCGACACTGACGCCGTGTTTGGGAAAATCGCCATAGGCCGGCGTCACCTGACATTTGGAGCAGATGCCGCGCCCGCCGCAGACCGAATCGAGGTCGACGCCCAGCTTGCGGGCCGCGGTCAGCACCGGCGTGCCCACGGGGAACCGCCCCCGCTTGCCGCTGGGGGTGAAGATGACGAGGGGGTCCTGGCTCATGTCGGTCTCCGGTCGCGCGTTCGGTGACAATAGCGGCGAAGCGGGCGGGGGACAGTGGGGTTGCGGCATCTTTTCGCTCAAGACCGTCATGAGGGAGGCGCCGGATTGGCCCTTTCCCCCGGTCGGGCGACGTGCAATAGGGACGTGCCAAACGAACCCTCCCAAGGAGCAGTGCCATGGAGATTCGCGAGGCCCTCACATTCGATGACGTATTGCTGGTGCCGGCTGCCTCCGGGGTTCTGCCCTCGACCGCCGATACCCGCACGCAGGTGACCCGCGACATCGCCATGAACATCCCGCTGCTGTCCAGCGCGATGGACACGGTGACCGAGGCGCGGATGGCGATCACCATGGCCCAGGCCGGCGGGATCGGGGTGATCCACAAGAACCTGAGCATCGAGGAACAGGCCCGCGAGGTGCGGCGCGTCAAGCGGTTCGAAAGCGGGATCGTCTACAACCCGGTGACGCTGCGGCCCGACCAGACCATCGCCGATGCCCGGGCGCTGGTCGAACGCTACAATTTCACCGGTTTTCCGGTGGTGGGCGAGGATGGCCGGATCATCGGCATCCTGACCAACCGCGACATGCGGTTCGCCACCTCCGACGACATGCCGGTCAGCGCGGTGATGACCTCGAACGACCTGGCGATGCTGGCCGAACCGGCGGACCTGGACGCGGCGAAAAGCCTGATGCGGGCCCGGCGGATCGAAAAGCTGCTGGTGCATGACGGCCAGGGCAAGCTGACCGGGCTGCTGACGCTGAAGGATACCGAACAGGCGGTGCTCAATCCGACTGCCTGCAAGGACCGGCTGGGGCGGCTGCGGGTCGCGGCGGCGACCAGCGTGGGGGATGCGGGCTATGAACGCTCGCAGGCGCTGGTCGAGGCGGGCTGCGACATCATCGTGATCGACACCGCCCATGGCCATTCGAACGGTGTGCTGGAGGCGGTGGCGCGCGCCAAGACCTTGTCGAACGAGGTTCAGATCATCGCCGGCAATGTCGCCACGGGCGACGCCACCCGGGCGCTGATCGCGGCCGGGGCCGATGCGGTCAAGGTCGGGATCGGGCCGGGCAGCATCTGCACCACGCGGATGGTCGCGGGCGTCGGCGTGCCGCAGCTGACCGCGATCATGGATTGCGCCCAGGCCGCCGGTGACGTGCCGGTGATCGCCGATGGCGGGATCAAGTTTTCCGGCGATTTCGCCAAGGCGATCGCGGCCGGTGCGTCCTGCGCCATGGTCGGCTCGATGATCGCCGGCACCGATGAAAGCCCGGGCGAAGTCATTCTGTATCAAGGCCGTAGCTTCAAGTCTTACCGTGGAATGGGCAGCCTTGGCGCGATGGCGCGGGGCAGCGCGGACCGCTATTTCCAGAAAGACGCGGCCAGCGACAAACTGGTCCCCGAAGGGATCGAGGGCCAGGTCCCCTACAAGGGGTCTGCCACCGCAGTGATCCATCAGCTGGTGGGCGGGCTGCGTGCCGCCATGGGCTATACCGGCTGCGCCACTGTCGAAGAGATGCGCCGCGCCTGCGGCTTTGTCCGGATCACCGGGGCGGGGCTGAAGGAAAGCCATGTCCATGACGTGCAGATCACCCGCGAAAGCCCGAATTACCGGATGGGCTAGGTGACCCCCGCCGCCCGTGTCGCCGCCGCGATCGCCGTTCTGGACCGGGTGCTGGAGGGCGCGCCGGCGGAACAGGCGCTGACCCGTTGGGCGCGCGACAGCCGCTATGCCGGTTCGGGCGACCGGGCGGCGATCCGCGATCATGTCTATGACGCCTTGCGCCGCCGCCGTTCGGCCGCCTGGTGCGGCGGGGCCGAGACCGGGCGCGGGCTGATGCTGGGCCTGTTGCGCCAGCAGGGCGCCAGGATCGAGGCGCTGTTCGACGGCAGCCCCTACGGCCCAGAGCCGGTGCGCACCGACGAGAGCGGCCTGCCGCTCGAGGCGGCGCCCCGAGCGGTGCGCCTGGACATGCCCGACTGGCTGCTGCCGCTGTTCGAGGCCGCCCTGGGCGATGGTGTCGAGACCGCCCTGGCGCTGCTGCGCGACCGCGCCGGGGTGTTCCTGCGGGTCAATGCCCGTGCCGCCACGACCGAAGCGGCGCAGGCGGCGCTGGCCGCCGACGGGATCGCGACGGCCCCGGTGCCGGACATGAGCTTTGCCCTGCAGGTCACGGAAAACGCGCGGAAACTTTCCGGGTCTCGGGCCTATCTCGACGGTCTGGTCGAACTTCAGGATCCGGCCTCTCAACGGGCGGTCGCGGCGCTGCCGCTGCGCGATGGCATGGCGGTCCTGGATTTCTGCGCCGGCGGTGGCGGCAAGACGCTGGCGATGGCCGCCCGGGCCGAGCTGGTGCTGACCGCCCATGACGCCGATCCGCGCCGGATGCGCGACCTGCCGCCGCGCGCCGCGCGCGCCGGGATCGCCGTCCGGATCGTTGACACCGCCGGCCTTGCCGACCTGCCGCCCCAGGACCTGGTGCTGGTCGATGCGCCCTGTTCGGGCAGCGGCACCTGGCGGCGCAGTCCGGATGCCCGCTGGCGCCTGACGCCCGGGCGGTTGCGTGACCTGACCCGTCTGCAAGCGACGATCCTGGCCCGGGCCGCCGCCCATGTGCGGCCCGGCGGCGGGCTGGCCTATGCCACCTGTTCGGTGTTCACCGCCGAAAACGAGGACCGGGTGACGGCGTTCCTGGCCGAGCGGCCCGACTGGGGCGAAGAGACGCGGATGCGGCTTGTGCCCGGGCCCTGGTGCGACGGGTTCCACCTATCGGTTCTGCGCCGCCCCTTGTGACACCGCAAGGTTGATCTCGGCGCCGGTCCCGCTAGGCTGTCGGCGCCGATTAATCCCGCCTTAAGACTTTTGCGGTCGAGTGGCGGGGACCGAATCCCGGCGATGAAAGGTGCCCATGTGTCCCAGCACGAGGCGATGAACGATCTGCGTGCCCTGGTCGCGGGCGTGGGCGAAGGGCGTCGCCTGCCGCGCTGGATCATGGCGGTGCCCGGCATTGCCGCCCTGGTCGGGGCGCAGTTCGTTGCCGCTGTCCCGCTGTCCCTGGCGCTCGAGGCGTTCGGCTGCGTGCTGCTGGCGGTCGCGTTCTATGCCCTGGCGACAGAGCGGCTGTCGGTTCTGCGCCAGCAGGCCGCGCTGCGCGCGGTGTCGGACATGGTCGAACAGGATGCCGCCCTGGCCTATGTGACCGACATGGATGGCCGCATCCTGTATCGCAACCGCGCCGCCAAGGACCGGCCGCCGACCCTGGGCAGCGAAACCGTGGGCCATGCGCTGCGCGATTTTTTCGCCAATCCCGCGGCGGTGATGTTCCGGCTGCAGGACAAGGCCGCGACCCTGGGGGCCGCGCGCGAGGATATCGTGACCCGGCGCGGCCATGTGCGGCTGTCGGTGGCGCGGCTGTCGGGCGACCAGGTGCTGTGGCGGCTCGAGGACCTGTCGGAACGCGAGGGCGGGCGCCAGGGTGGCACGCTGTCGCTGCCGATGCTGACCGCCGGCCCGTCCGGCACGATCCTGTTCATGAACGACCCGTTCCGCCGGCTGATCGGCGGCCGGGCCAAGACGCTTGAGGCGGTGTTCGCCGATCTGCCGCTGGTTTCGGGCCGGCGTCACAAGGTGCTGACCGAAGGCGGCGAGGTCGAAACCCTGGTGGCCGAGGTGCCGGGTCATGGCGGCCGACGCGAGATCTACCTGTTGCCCGGCGATGGCAGCGCCGAGGTGGGCACGGCCCTGGCCCGGGCCACGACCACGGCCGTGGCGACCGATTGGGACGCGATCGAGGAATTGCCGGTGCCGCTGCTCAAGGTCGCGCCGACGGGCGAGGTTCTGGCCTCCAACCGCGAGGCGCGGGTGCTGCTGAAATCCGGCATCGGGGCGGGCACGCGCCTGTCCGACCTGCTGGAGGGGCTGGGCCGGTCGCTGGTCGACTGGCTGCACGAGTCGGTCCAGGGCCGGGGCAGTCTCAAGCCCGAATTCCTGCGTGCCGCGAATTCCGACGAAGACACCTATGTCCAGGTCTCGCTCAACCCGGGCGGCGATCCCGAGACCCCGCATGTGATCGCGGTGCTGAACGACGTGACCGAGCTCAAGACGCTGGAACAGCAGTTCAACCAGGCCCAGAAGATGCAGGCGATCGGTCAGTTGGCCGGCGGCGTGGCGCATGATTTCAACAACCTGCTGACGGCGATTTCGGGCCATTGCGACCTGCTTTTGCTGCGCCACGACCAGGGCGATACCGATTTCAGCGACCTGCAGCAGATCCACCAGAACGCCAACCGCGCCGCGGCGCTGGTCGGGCAATTGCTGGCCTTCTCGCGCAAGCAGAACCTGCGACCCGAAGTGCTGGACCTGCGGAATACCCTGTCGGAACTGACCCATCTGCTGAACCGGCTGGTCGGCGAAAAGATCACCCTGACGCTGGACCATGACCCGGGGCTGGAGCCGGTGCGTGCCGACAAGCGGCAGCTGGAGCAGGTCATGGTCAACCTTGTGGTCAATGCCCGTGACGCCATGCCCGAGGGCGGCGAGATCCGGGTCACGACACGGAACGTGGATCTGTCCGCGCCGCTCAGCCGCGACCGGGCGACGGTACCGCCGGGCCGCTATGCGCTGCTCGAGGTGATCGATACCGGCACCGGGATCGCGCCCGAGATCCGCGAACGCATCTTCGAGCCGTTCTTCACCACCAAGGAACTGGGCGAAGGCACCGGGCTGGGCCTGTCGACGGCCTATGGCATCGTCAAGCAGACCGGCGGGTTCATCTTTGCCGACAGCGCGCCGGGGCAGGGGACCACCTTCCGGGTCTATATCCCGACCCATGACGACGCGCTGCAGATCGCCGAAGCGAAGGCTCCGGTGGCACAACCGGCCGACACCGCGCCGCGCGCGCCCGAGCCGGGCGAAGGCGTGATCCTGCTTGTCGAGGACGAATCGCCGGTGCGCGCCTTCGCCGCGCGTGCCCTGCGTCTGTCGGGCTATACCGTGCTCGAGGCCGATGGCGGCGAAAGCGCGCTGGCCCTGCTGCAGGATCCCGATCTGCGGATCGACCTGTTCGTCACCGATGTGATCATGCCCGGAATGGACGGACCCAGCTGGGTGCGCGACGCGCTGCGCGACCGGCCCGAGACCCGGGTGGTCTTCGTGTCGGGCTATGCCGAGGAAACCTTTGCCGAAGAGCAGGGCAGCATCCCGAACTCGGTCTTTCTGCCCAAGCCGTTTTCCCTGACCGACCTGACCGAGACCGTGCGCCGGCAGCTGTCCCCGGGCGCCTGAGAGGGCGCGACCGTGTGATGTCGCGGACGGCGACCCGGCACGACCGAACGGCGCTTTGGATCCGACCGAAGCGGGGCCGGGCGCGCGATCTGCCCCAAGATCGGCCCGGATCCGGGTTCGGGGCCCCGCATGGCCGTCGGCCGGGTCTGCCGGGCCGGGGCGGGTTGACCCGACGACGGCGCTGCGGGCAAAGCCACCCGGTGCGCCCTGCCGACCCCTGCCGACCCGTGCCGCCCCATGACCGGGCCGAAAACCTCCGCGGTCACTCGCCCAGCAAGGCCGCCAGATGGGCGGCGCAGCCGGTCAGGGCGGCGAAGTCATCGACGATCAGGTGGACAGCGAAATTGCCCATGAACCCGGCGAACCGACCCTTGTCGCGGAACGCCTCGGCAAAGCCCATCGTCTCGAGAAGCGGGCCGAAATGCCGCGCCACCCCGCCGGTCAGGTAGATCCCGCCATAGGGCAGATGCACCAGCGCCAGGTTCCCCGCGACGGTGCCCAGGATGCGCACGAACATCCGCGCCGCGGCCTCGGCCCGGGGGTCGGCGCCGGATTTGCAGCCGTCCAGGATGTCGCGCGCGGCGGCTTCGCGCGGCTCGCCCGCCTCCTGGCCGAGAAAGCCGTAAAGCCGCTCGATCCCGCGGCCCGACAAGACGTCCTCGACCGCCGGAAAGCCGTGCGCGGTCGAGACATAGTGGCACAGGCGCAGCTCTTCCTCGGTCCGGATCGGCAGGTTGGCATGGCCGGCCTCGGCCGCGGGCACCAGCCGGCCGGACGCGGTGTCGATCACCGCCGCGGCGTTGAACCCGGTGCCGACGCCGATCACCAGCCGGGTTTCGCCGGGCAGGTCGGGCCCGTCGATCACGGTTTCGGTGCTGTCGCGGCCCAGATGGCCCAGCGCATGGCCCTGGGCCTGCAGGTCATTGAGAATCGCCGCCGTTTCGGCCCCGGTGGCGCGGGCCAGGGTCGCCCGGTCGATCGCCCAGTCGCGGTTGGTCAGCGTCGCGCGGCCGTCGCGGACCGGCCCGGCCACGGCGACGCAGGCGGCGCGCGGGTCGATGCCGTCCTCGTCCTCGATATAGCGGCGCAGCACCGTTTCGAGGCCGGGAAATTCGGCATTGGCATAACGCCGCACGCTGTCGGGCAGGATCGCCCGCCCATCGGCCAGGGCCACGCGGGTATTGGTGCCGCCGACATCGGCGACAAGGGAATACAGATCGGCGGGTCGGGTCATGGCGCGGCTTTCAGGGCTTTGGCCAGCGCGTGGTAAGAGGATTTCGGCACCCGCTCAAGGCTGTCGAAGTCGACATGGACAAGGCCGAAGCGTTTTTCATACCCCAGCGCCCATTCGTAATTGTCGAGCAGCGACCAGACGAAATGGCCGCGCACGTCGACGCCATCGGCGATCGCGCGCCGGATCGCGTCGAGATGGGCCTGGATGAAGGCGGTGCGGGCCGGGTCATCCACCACGCCGTTTTCCAGCACGTCCGGCGCGGCAAGGCCGTTTTCGGTCACGTAGATCGGCAGGTCGCCGGTATGGTCGGCGGCCATGCGGGTCAGGTGGCCGTGCAGGCCGTCGGGATAGATTTCCCAATCCATGAAGGTCTTGGGCAGCGGGCCCTCGACCTCCTGCAAGGCGGGCCAGGGGCCGTCGCCGGGGCCGATCAGCTTGCGGGTGTAGTAATTCAGCCCGACCCAATCGACGGGCTGGGCGATGGTGCCCATGTCGTCCTGCCAGCCATCGGGGAAATGCGCGCCGAGCCCGTCCAGCAGCACCTCGGGCACATGGCCCTTGAGCGCGCCGTCGATGTAATAGCGATTGTAGAGCGCGTCATAGCGGGCGGCGGCGGCCGCCGCCTCGGGGCTGTCATCGGCGGGTGTCACCCATTCCATGTTGAACACCGCGCCGAGGTTGCCCTGGCCCTCGGCCCGCATCGCCTGGGTCGCGGTGCCATGGGCCAGCAGCACGTGGTGCATGGCCCGGGCGGTGGCGCGGATGTCGCGCAGGCCGGGGGCGTGATGGCCGAGGAAATGCGACAGCCAGGCGACGCACCAGGGTTCGTTGATCGTGGCGGTGGCGGCGACGCGGTCGCCGATCCGGCCGATCACCGCGCGGGCGAAATCGGCGAACCAGGCGGCGATGTCGCGGTTGCGCCAGCCGCCGAGGTCCGCGAGGGCCGAGGGCAATTCCCAATGGTAGAGGGTAAGATAGGGCGCGATCCCCCGCGCCAGCATCGCATCGACCAGCCGGTCGTAGAAATCCAGCCCCTCGGGGTTCACGGTCCGCCCGTCCGGCATCACCCGCGCCCAGGAGGTCGAGAACCGGTAGGCGTCGAAGCCACCGGCGGCGACCAGATCCAGGTCCTCCTCGTAGCGGTGGTAATGGTCGCAGGCGATCCGGCCATCCTCGGCCCGGACGACATTTCCGGGGGTGGCGGCGAAATCGTCCCAGTGGCAGCGCCCGGCGCCGCCGAACCCATGGCCTTCGATCTGGTAGGAGGAGGTCGCGGTTCCGAACAGGAAGTTGTCGGGAAAATCGTTTCTGGTCAGGGTCATGTCATGTCCGTTTCAAGGGGTCGGGGCCGGGCCGGTGGACTGGCCGACGCGAAGTTCGGCTTCGAAAAGCACCTGCTGGGTGTCCGCGGCGCGGCCTTCGATCCGGTCGATCAGCATCTGCGCCAGGCGGGCGCCGGCCTGTCTGACCGAAGACCGGGTCGCGGTAAAGATCGGCACCTCGCCATTGCCGTTGTCCATGTAGCTGAGCGCGTCGTCATGGGTGATGATCGACACGTCGCGGCCCATTTCCAAGCCCCGCGCCTGGATCGCGCGGCGCACACCCAACGCCGAGATCAGCGAAGACACCAGGAAGGCGCTGGGGGCATCGTCGCGGGCCAGCAGGCGATCGGCGGTGCGAAAGCCGTAATATTCCGTCATCTCTTCGGAAAAGGTCAGCGCCGGGTCGATCGCGATGCCGCGGCCGCGCAGCGCCTCTTCGTAGCCCTGGCGGCGGCGATGGGCGAAATCCATCTCTTCGAGCCCGTTGACCAGGGCGATGCGGCGATGGCCGAGATCGATCAGGAATTCGGTCGCGCGGCGGAAGGCGGAGGTGTTGTTGACGTCGAGCCAGCAATAATCGTTGGGCAGCCGCGATGACCGGCCATGCACCACGAAGGGCAGGCCGATCTGATGCAGCATCGTGATGCGCGGATCGTCGACCCGGGGGCCATGGACGACGACGCCGTCGACGCTGTGGCGCGCCCGCATGCTGCGATAGGCGGATTCCTCGGCGCCGTCCTCGACCACCGACAGCAGCATGTCATAGCCCGAGGCGCCATAGGTTTCGCCGGCGCCGGCGATGAAATCGCCGAAGATCGGGTTCACCATCTCGTGTCGGGTGGACAGGGGAATCACATGGCCGATCGCATAGGAACGCCCGGTGGCCAGGCTCTTGGCCCGGGCATTGGGCGAATAATTGTGGGCGCGCGCCGCCTCGACCACGCGTTTGCGCGTGGCCTCGCTGACCTCGGGATAGCCGTTCAGGGCCCGGCTCACCGTGGTCGGGGACAGGCCCAGCTGGCGCGAGAGGTCCTTGAGGTTCATGCTTCCAAAGCGCTTTCAACTTTTCGGATGCGGCCAGTGTTGGCGCGCGTGGCGCGGAAAGGCAATTGAAAACCGGAATCGTTACGCGCCATACCTTTGCTGCACTTGCAAAGTAATGGAAATTCTTCGGTCGATCGGATATGGATGATTGACAGGCCGGGTCGCATGCGCGACCTTTGGCCCGTTCAAAGCGCTTTGGAATTGAGTCGGAAGCGCGGACGCAGCCAAGACATGCGCCGCCAATGGTCTGGGCGCATTCACGGGAGGATGACCATGAAGAAGACACTTCTTGCCGGTGCCGGGTCGCTTGCGCTCGTCGCCGGGATGGCCCACGCGCAGGACCTGGCCTTTGCGCCGGGCGAAGGGCCCTTCAGCTGGGACAGCTATGACGAATGGGCCGCCAATGCCCCGGATCTGAGCGGTCAGTCCCTGACCGTCTTCGGCCCCTGGCTGTCGCCCGAAGACGGCTATTTCGGCAACATGCTGGCCTATTTCGAAGCGGCGACCGGGGTCGAGGCGACCTATACCGGGTCGGACGGGTTCGAGCAGCAGATCGTGATCGACACCGAAGCCGGCTCGCCGCCGAACATCGCCGTCTTCCCGCAGCCCGGCCTGGCCGCCAACCTGGCCGAACAGGGCCTTCTGACGCCGCTGGCCGACGGCATGAATGACTGGGTCGCGGAGAACTATGCCGCCGGCCCGTCCTGGGTCGCGCTCGGCACCTATGCCGACGCGGCCGGCGCCGACCAGTTCTACGGCTTCTTCTTCAACGTCAACGTGAAGTCGCTGGTCTGGTATGTCCCCGAGAATTTCGAGGACGCCGGTTACGAGGTCCCCGAGACCATGGAAGAGCTGATCGCCTTGTCCGAGCAGATCATCGCCGATGGCGAGACGCCCTGGTGCATCGGCCTGGCCTCGGGTCCGGCGACCGGCTGGCCGGCGACCGACTGGGTCGAGGACATCATGCTGCGCACCCAGACCCCGGATGTCTATGACCAATGGGTCAGCAACGAGATCCCGTTCGACGATCCGCGCGTGATCGAGGCGATCGAGACCTTCGGCATGTTCGCCCGCAACCCCGACATGGTCGCCGGCGGGCCGGGCGGTGTCGCCTCGACCGACTTCCGCGACAGCCCGGCGGGCATGTTCTCGTCGCCGCCGCAATGCTACATGCACCGGCAGGCGTCCTTCGCCAGCGCCTTCTTCCCCGAAGGCACGGTCGTGGGCGAGGATGCGGATTTCTTCTACTTCCCGTCCTTCGCCGAAAAGGATCTCGGCTCTCCGGTGCTGGGGGGCGGCACGCTGATGGCGGTCACCGATCCGTCGCCGGCCGTGGACGCCTTCATGGAGTTCCTGACCCTGCCGATCGCGCACGAGATCATGATGGCGCAGACCGGCTTCCTCACCCCGCATAGCGGCGTGAACCTGGAGGCCTACAACAACGACACGCTGCGCAACCAGGGCGAGATCCTGCTGGGCGCCACCAGCTTCCGCTTCGACGCCTCCGACCTGATGCCGGCGGCGGTCGGCCAGGGGTCGTTCTGGACCGGCATGGTCGATTACGTCGGCGGCACCAGTGCCGAAGACGTGGCCGGCGCGATCCAGGACAGCTGGGACGCGGCGAAATAGGCGGCAGGCCCGCGATCAGACCGGCGCATCCCGGGGCCTCGGCCCGCGGGATGCGCCATGAAGCCCAAGGGACGGGTCCGTCAGGACCAAAGGAGGGGGCATGAATCCGGCACTTCAGGGATTGACGTTCATCATCATCGGCGTCGGCGGCTGTATCGGGTATTTCTATTTCTCGAACGTCGTTCTGGACAAGGTGATCTTTCCGGCGCGCGGCCCCAAGGCGGGGCGCAACATCAACCGCGCCAACATGATCCGGCCCTGGCTGTTCCTGTTTCCGGCGCTGCTGGCGCTGGGGCTCTATCTGGCCTATCCGGTCTTCGAGACGCTGCGGCTGAGCCTGACCGAACGCCTGCCGGGCGGCCAGAGCCGTTGGGTCGGCCTGGCCAATTACCAGCAGATGCTGGGCGAGCCGAAGTTCATGGAAGCCCTGCGCAACAACATGATGTGGCTGATCGTGGTGCCGGCGCTGTCGACCGCGTTCGGGCTGCTGGCGGCGCAGCTGACCGACCGGATCCGCTGGGGCAATGTCGCCAAGTCGATCGTCTTCATGCCGATGGCGATCTCTTTCGTCGGCGCGGCGGTGATCTTCAAGCTGGTCTACGATGCGCGGCCGATCAATGCCGAACAGATCGGGATCCTGAACGCGATCTACCTGAGCCTGGGCGGCGAGGCGCCGATCAACTGGCTGACCGTGCCGTTCTGGAACAATTTCTTTCTGATGGCGGTGCTGGTCTGGATCCAGACCGGGTTCGCCATGGTGATCCTGTCGGCCGCCTTGCGCGGCATCCCGGAGGAAACCGTCGAAGCGGCGATCGTCGACGGCGCCAACCCGTTCCAGATCTTCTTCAAGATCAAGGTGCCGCAGATCATGGGCACGATCGTCGTGGTCTGGACCACGATCACCATCGTCGTGCTCAAGGTCTTCGACATCGTCTATGCCATGACCAATGGTCAATGGGAGACCCAGGTCCTGGCCAATTACATGTACGACAAGCTGTTCCGCGCCAATGACTGGGGCGTCGGTTCGGCCAGCGCCATGGTGATCATGCTGCTGGTGACGCCGATCCTGGTCTGGAACGTCTACAACGCCCGCAAGGAGATGCGGTGATGGCGCGCGCGCAAGGAGGGACGAGCCATGGATAGCATCGCCGGCAAGAAACCGGGCCTGACCTGGGCGGTCAACCTGTCGGTCCTGGCCATGGTCCTGCTGTGGATCTTTCCGACCCTGGGCCTGTTCGTATCCTCGTTCCGGACCGGCGATCAGATCGTCGCCTCGGGGTGGTGGAAGGCGCTGTTCCCGGCCGAACAGATCGTGCAGCTGCGCGTCGCCGATCCCGACGAGAACCGCGTCGAGCGGGACGGCGTGTTCCGGGTCGAAGGCAATTTCTTCCTCACCGGAGAGCTGACCGGAGAGATCCAGGCCTTCGGGGTGTCGTCGCGCGACCTGGGCGCCCATGCCCCCGGCGAAGCGGCCGATATGGGCGATGGCGAAAGCCTGGCGGTGAACGCCGATGGCAGCTATGTCTGGTCGGGCAGCGACGACCAGATCAGCGGGCGCGGCCAGCGGGTCTTTGTCACCGCGACGGTGCCGCCGGATTTCTCGCTCGACAATTACGACACCGTGCTGGGCGAAGGCGTGGTCCAGGACCTGATCAGCTGGCTGGTCGGCGCGGCCCTGGTCGGAATTGCCGGGTTCCTTGCGCTGCGGGCGCTGTTGCCGGCCCACGGGCCGGTTCTGGCGGTCGGGGCGGCGCTGCTTTACGGCGCATTCGCGCTGATCGCGGCCTTGCGGGCCGGGCTGGTCGGCACCACCCCCTTCGTGGCCACCGGGCTTGTCGTGGTGATCGCCGGGGCTGCCTATGTGCTGGTGCGCCGGGCCATGCCCGAGGCGGCCAGGACGATGGCCTGGGTGCTGGGCATCACCGCCTTCGCGGTCTTCGTGACCGATTTCGGCGTCGGCACCGGCGTCGGCGCCGCCACGGCGAGCGAGGACATGGCCAAGGCCTTCATGAACACGCTCACGGTCGTCATTCCGGCCACGGTGATCCCGATCCTGGTCGCGGCCTTTGCCGCCTATGCCCTGGCCTGGATGGATTTCCCGGGCCGCGCGCTGCTGATCGCGGCGGTGGTGGGCCTGCTGGTCGTGCCGCTGCAACTGGCGCTGATCCCGCTGCTCAAGCTGCATAACGAGGTCGGCATCGGCAAGGGCTATGTCGGCACCTGGCTGGCCCATACCGGATTCGGCATGCCGCTGGCGATCTACCTGTTGCGCAACTACATGGTCGGCCTGCCGCGCGACATCATCGAGAACGCCAAGGTCGACGGCGCCACGGATTTCCAGATCTTCGTGCGGATCATCCTGCCGCTGTCCTTTCCGGCGCTGGCGAGCTTTGCGATCTTCCAGTTCCTGTGGACCTGGAACGACCTGCTGGTGGCGCTGGTGTTCCTGATCGACAGTTCCGGCCAGACCACGGTGATGACCAAGCAGATCGTCGAGATCCTGGGCACCCGCGGCGGCGACTGGGAGATCCTGGCGACCTCGGCCTTCGTGTCGATCGCGGTGCCGCTGATCGTCTTCTTCTCGATGCAACGCTACCTGGTGCGCGGCCTGCTGGCCGGTTCGGTCAAGTGACGGAAAGGGTGACCAGTATGACCAAGTTCGACCCCATGGCGGCGCCGGCCGCCCTGGACAAGGCCCGGGATTGGTGGCGCGGCGCGGTGATCTATCAGGTCTATCCGCGCAGTTTCCAGGACAGCGGCGATGACGGGGTCGGCGACCTGGCCGGCATCACCGCGCGGCTGGATCACATCGCCGCGTTGGGGGTGGACGCGGTCTGGATCAGCCCGTTCTTTACCAGCCCGATGAAGGATTTCGGCTATGACGTCAGCGATTACCGCGATGTCGACCCGATGTTCGGCAGCCTGGCGGATTTCGACGCGCTGGTGGCGCGGGCGCATGATCTGGACCTGAAGGTGATGATCGACCTGGTGCTGAGCCATACCAGCGACCAGCATCCCTGGTTCGTCGAAAGCCGCCAGAGCCGCGACAACCCGCGCGCCGACTGGTATGTCTGGGCCGACCCGAAACCGGACGGGACGGCGCCGACAAACTGGCTGTCGATCTTCGGCGGCTCGGCCTGGCAGTGGGATCCGCGGCGCGAGCAATATTACCTGCACAATTTCCTGGTCTCGCAGCCCGATCTGAATTTCCACGAACCGGCGGTGCAGGACGCGCTGCTGGATGTCGCCCGGTTCTGGCTGGAGCGGGGCGTGGACGGGTTCCGGCTCGATACGATCAACTTCTACGTCCATGATGCGGAACTGCGCGACAACCCGCCCCTGCCGCCCGAACAGCGCAACGCGACCATCGCGCCCTCGGTCAATCCCTACAATCACCAGGAACATCTCTACGACAAGAACCGGCCCGAGAACCTGGCCTTTCTGCGCCGGCTGCGCGCGGTGATGGAGCCCTATGGCGCCGCCGCCGTGGGCGAGGTGGGCGATGCCCAGCGGGGCCTCGAGATCCTGGGCGAATATACCGCCGGCGATGACCTGATGCAGATGTGCTATGCGTTCGAATTCCTGTCCTCGACCCGGCCCGACGCCGCCGGCATCGCCGCCGTGCTGCACCGGGTCGATGCGGTGGCCGCCGATGGTTGGCCCTGTTGGGCGTTCTCGAACCATGACGTGATGCGCCATGCCAGCCGCTGGCGGATGCCGCCCGAGGGGCTGCGGCTGATGGCGACGCTGCTGATGTGCCTGCGCGGCTCGGCCTGCATCTATCAGGGCGAAGAGCTGGGCCTGCCCGAGGCCGATGTCGCCTTCGAGGATCTGCAGGATCCCTATGGCGTCGAGTTCTGGCCCGAATTCAAGGGCCGCGACGGCTGCCGCACGCCGATGGTCTGGACCGGCGACAACCGCAATGGCGGGTTTTCGCAGGCCGACCGGGCCTGGCTGCCGGTGGCGCCGGAGCACCTGCCGCTGTCGGTCGCCGCGCAAGAGGCGGACCCGGCCGCGCTGATCCACCATTACCGCCGGGCGATCGCGTTGCGCAAGGATCATCCGGCCCTGCGCAGCGGCACCCATGACGGGGTCCGGGCCACCGGCCCGGTCCTGCATTTCACCCGTGAAGGCAGCGGCGAAACGCTGCTGTGCGCCTTCAACATCGGCGACGCCCCGGCGACGCTGGAATTGCCCAAGGGCGACTGGATACCCGTAGGCGCCGGGCTGGGCGCGGTTGCGGACCTGGCGGGCGGCACCGTGTCGCTGGCCCCGTGGCAACCGCTTCTGGCCCGAAAGCGCGACTGAAACGAGGGGGAGGAACAATGGCAGGTCTCAAGCTAACCAATGTCGGCAAGGTCTATGGCGGCACCGTCGAGGTGCTCAAGGACATCAACCTGGACATCGCCCAGGGCGAATTGATCGTCTTTGTCGGCCCCTCGGGCTGCGGCAAGTCCACGTTGTTGCGGATGATCGCGGGGCTGGAAAGCATCAGCCACGGCACGCTGGAAATCGACGGCGACGTGGTCAATGACGTGCCGCCGGCGCAGCGCGGCATCGCCATGGTGTTCCAGAGCTACGCGCTCTATCCGCACATGACCGTGAAGGACAACATGAGCTTCGCGCTCAAGCTGGCCAAGAAGACCCCGGCCGAGATCGACGAGGCGGTGGGCCGCGCCGCCAGGATCCTGCAGCTGGAACCCTACCTGGACCGCCTGCCCAAGGCGCTGTCGGGCGGCCAGCGGCAGCGGGTGGCGATCGGGCGGTCGATCGTGCGCGAACCCAAGGTGTTCCTGTTCGACGAACCGCTGTCGAACCTCGATGCCGCCCTGCGCGTCGCGACCCGGATCGAGATCGCCCAGCTCAAGGAATCGATGCCCGACAAGACGATGATCTACGTCACCCATGACCAGGTCGAGGCGATGACCCTGGCGACCCGGATCGTGGTTCTGGCCAACAAGGGCATCGCCCAGGTCGGCACCCCGCTGGAACTCTATGAACGGCCCGAAAACGAATTCGTGGCCCAGTTCATCGGCAGCCCCTCGATGAACCTGCAGGCCGGAGAGATCACCGGAACCGGCGCCCAGACCACGGTCAAGCTGGCCGGCGGCGGCATCGCGGTGTCGGCGGTGCCGACCACGGACGCCGATATGGGCCTGCCGGTCAATGTCGGCATCCGCCCCGAGGATTTCACCGAAACCGGCGGCACGGCGGTCTATGAAGGCGTGGTCAACATCACCGAGGCTTTGGGCGAGGTGACGCTGCTCTATTTCCGGCCCGAGGGCGATCACGATCCGGTCATCGCCAAGCTGCCCGGCATCCATGCCGATGTTCGCGGCCGCACGGTCAAGTTGAGTGTGGCGCCGGAAAAAGTGCAGGTGTTCTACAACGGCAAGTCGCTTTACCATCGCTGAGGGTGGCCCGCGATTGCGGGTTTCCCCTGCGCGCCGCGATGGGGTAAGCCGGGCCATGGCCAGAAAACCGGGACAGAAAAAGGGCAGCAGCGGACGCGGGCAGCGGGACCTGACCGTGAAGGTCAAGACCGCGCGCGGGCGCAAGCTGTCCAGCACCCTGTGGCTGCAGCGCCAGCTGAATGACCCCTATGTCAAACGGGCCAAGGCCGACGGGTTTCGCGGCCGGGCGGCCTACAAGATTCTGGAACTGGATGACCGGTTCGGCTTTCTGGTGCCCGGCGCCCGGGTGGTGGATCTGGGCTGCGCCCCCGGCGGCTGGTGCCAGGTCGCCGTGCCGCGGGTCAATGCGCTGGGGGAAAAGGCCGGCAAGGCCCGGGGCTATGTGCTGGGGATCGACCTGCAGGAGGTCGAACCGATCGCCGGGGCCGAGCTGCACCAGCTGGATTTCCTCGACGACGGCGCCGATGACAAGGTCAAGGCCTGGCTGGGCGGCAAGGCCGATGTGGTGATGTCGGACATGGCCGCCGCCAGTTCCGGCCACAAGCAGACCGACCATCTGCGGATCATCGCCCTGGGCGAGGCCGCGGCATATTTCGCCTTCGACGTGCTCGAAGAGGGCGGCACCTTCGTCGCCAAGGTGCTGGCCGGCGGGGCCGAGGGCGATCTGCAGAAACTGCTCAAGCAGAAATTCACCAAGGTGGTGAATGTCAAACCGCCGGCGTCGCGGTCGGATTCCTCCGAGAAATTCGTCGTGGCGACGGGGTTTCGGGGCTGATCCGCCCGGTCGCGGCCGGTCAGAGCGGCAGCAGCCCCAATTCGCGACCCGAGGGCAGGGTGGTCAGCACGCTGCCCTTGAGGGTTTCGCGGATATCGTAGCCATAGCCGCGCAGCCGGTGCTTCCATTCGCGGTCGGACACGCAGCGGGCGCGTTCGTCCAGCACAAAGCGCATCGCGTCGGTCTGGGTTGCGTCGGTCATTGTCGTCTCTCCGTTACCAATACCAGTCTTCCCGTCGGCATTGTTCGGCAACGAAGATGGCAGGATTTCCGTCCGATTGTGGCGGTGCCGGGGTATTTTCCCAACCAATTCGGGCAGGTGCGGCGGCGGGTCGGGTTTTCCGGACCCGTGCCGCTGCGCCGTTGCCGGAATCGCCGACCACGGGCCTCATGGATCCAGAGGGAAAGCAGGAGGGTCGCGGCGTTTCACGAAAGGATTTCAAAATGAAACGTCTTGCAGTCATCGCGGCTTTCGCCGTTCACGCACTCGCCACTTCCGTCCTGGCCGCACCGCTGGCACCGGGCGGGGTCGTCAATCCGGTCGGCACGACTGCCGCCGATCCGGTCCATGGCGGCGTGCAGTTTGTCATCAATGACAGCCTGCTGGGTTTCGCGATCGACCCGATGCCGGTTACGCCGTTCACCAATGTCGGTGGCAATCTTCAGAACCGGGTTTCGGAACGGCCGTCGGGGTTTCTCACCTTCGCGCCGCGGATCCGGGATACCTACAATATCCATGGCGGCGTCTTCGCCATCGTCGGGATGCAGTTGACCGGGTTCGCCGGGTTCTCGACCGATCTGGACTACCGCACCGATGGCCCGGGCGACAAGGGGCCGACCAGCGCATCGCGCTCGGCCGATGGCGACACGATCACCCTGCGCTATTCCGATCCGTTGCGGGTCGACAGCCTGCTTCCCGGTGTTCAGGAGGACAGCCTGTTTCCCTCGATCGCGACCGATGCCGAGGCCTTCGCCCTGACCGGCACGGCGACGATCTTCGGTTTCGTGCTGGACGAGGACGATTTCGACCCGAATCTGGGCGTCAACCAGCCCGGCACGCTCCATTCCGTCACCATCGACGGCGTGGCGGCGCCGATTGTCGCGCCGGTGCCCTTGCCGGCCTCGGCGCTGCTGCTGTTGGCGGGGCTGGGCGGGCTGATCGTCGCCAGGCGCCGGCCCGGGGCCTGATCCGGGCGCCCCGCGGCGAGTTGCGTTGCCGCGGGGTGTTGGCGAGTGTTGATCCCGGAATTCCGAAGTGAGATGCAAACGTTTGCGCGCGCGGGTCCGGGGAATGGGATTCGACCGGTGGAGGTCGCTTGCGCACAACCACAGGGAGGATCGCATGACCATCACTCGTCGCGCTACGCTCGGGCTTGTCGTCGGTGCCGCTGCCGTGCCGATTGTTGGTTCCCGACCGGCATCGGCCCAGACCACGATCCGCCTGACCATGGCCTCCAGCCACCCGACCGTCCTGCCCTGGACGGCCCCGCTGGAGACCGTGGTCGCGCAATCGAATGCATTGCTGGAAGAGCGCGGGTCGGGCTACCGGATCGACTGGACCGAAGCCTATGGCGGGCAGCTCTACGGCGGCGCCGACACGCTTGAGGCGATCACCCAGAACATCGCCGACAGCGGCTGGATCGGGGCGCTGTTCGAACCCTCGGCCCTGCCGCTGCAGAACATCATGTATTCGACGCCCTTCGTCACCTCGACCGTGCAGCAGGCGCTGGACACGATGAACACGCTCAACCGCGGCGAACAGGCGATGATCGACGAATGGTCGCGCCATGACATCATGTTCTTCGGCTCGTCGGTGTCGGACGGCTACAGCCTGTTCCTGAAAGAGCCGATGGACAACATCGCCGATATCGCCGGGCGCAAGATCCTGGGCGCCGCCGCGACGGCCTCGTATATCGAGCCGCTGGGGGCGAGGCTGGTGCCGGGCAACCTGCCGGAATATTATTCGCAGCTTCAGACCGGGGTCGGCGACGGCGTGCTGCTGGTCGGCACCGGGGCCTATCCGCTGAAACTGCACGAGGTCGCGCCCCATGCGGTGCGCGTCGATACCGGCCCGCTGACCTTCGGCGGTCTGGGCATGAACAAGTCGATCTTCGACAGCCTGCCGCAAGAGGTGCAGGAGGTGATGATCGACATGGGCGCGGTCTATTCGGGGCAGAATGCCGACATGATCGCCCAGCGCGAAAGCGCCGCCTGGGAGGGGATGGCGGCCGCGGGCGCCACGATCCGCGAGATGCCGCTTGAGGAAAAGCAGCAATGGGCCGATGCGCTGCCCGACCTGGGCAGGATCTGGGTCGAACAGAACGAGGCCAACGGCGTGCCGGCGCGCGACATCATGGCCAAGTTCATGTCCACGGTGCGCGACGCCGGGGCCGAGCCGCTGCGCGACTGGGCGGCCAACATCTGATCGCCGGACGGGCAACCGCGCCCCGGGCCGATCGTTCCGGCCCGGGGCGGTCCGGTCGTCCCGGGGTGACCGATCAAGGGGCGGGGCAGTGCAGGCAGGCCAGGCTTTGACCGCGGAAGGGTCCGGCGGCGCGGCGATCGACCGCGGTCTGGCCGTGCTGTCGGCGATCAGCGCCGCATTGGCGTCACTGATCATCGTGTCGATGATGCTGTTGATCTGCGCCGACATCGCGACCCGCAACCTGCTTTCGGTGCCGATCCACGGCGTGACCGATTACGTGTCCTACGCCATCGTCGCCTGCGTCTATCTGCAACTGGGCCTGACCGTGCGCCATGACCGCCTGGTGCGGGCCAGCTTTCTGTCCGATTGGCTGGAGCAGCGCCGCCCGGGGGCGATGCTGCTGCTCCAGACCGTGTTTTCCCTGGCCGCGGTGGCGATCATGGCGCTGGCCGCGCGCTATCGTGGCAGGATTTCCTGGGCGCCTGGCGGGATGGCGAATACCTGGGCTCGGCGGCCACGGTGCAATTGCCGACCTGGCCGTTCAAACTGGCGGTGGCCTGCGCCAGCGTCCTGATCCTGGCCGAGCTTCTGGCACGGCTGCTGCGCGACTACCGGGCGCAGGCCGGGTCGGCGCCGGCGACCCGCGCGGCGACCTTGCTGATCGGGGTCGGGCTGGTCGTCGGCGCGGTGCTGGCGGCGCAGGGCCTGGCCGGCATGGGGCTGGACCGGATGGCGATCGGCATCGCGGCTCTGGTGGCGCTTCTGGTGCTGATCGGGCTGGGCATGCCGGTGGTCTTTGCGCTGCTGATCACCTCGTTCCTGGGCATCTGGCTGGTGCGCGACAACCTGCCGGTGGCGATCAATTCGGTCGGGTTGTCGGCCAGCGGCGCGGTCCGCAAGATCGAGTTCGGGGTGATCCCGCTGTTCGTGCTGATGGGCCTGCTGCTGGACAAGGCCGGGGTCGGGCGCGATGCGTTCCAGATCGTCGCCGTGCTGATGCGCCGGATCGCCGGGGGCCTGGGCGTGGCGACGGTGGGGGCGAACGCGATCTTCGCCTCGATCACCGGATCGTCGATCGCCTCGGCCACGGTGTTTTCGCGCATCGCGGTGCCGCCGATGATGGACTCGGGCTATTCGCGGAAATTCTCTCTGGGCATCGTGGCGGGCAGTTCGGTGCTGGGCATGCTGATCCCGCCCAGCCTGCTGATGATCGTCTACGGGCTGCTGGCCGAAGTCTCGATCGGGGACCTGTTCCTTGCCGGGATCATTCCGGGGCTGCTGCTGGCCACCTGTTTCGGGGTGCTGATCATGGGCCTGGTCCGGTTCCGGCCCGGTTTTACCGGGCGGACGCGGCCGGATTTCCAGCCCGAGGACCTGAGTGCGCGCGGCATCGCGCGCGGCCTGGCGCCGGTGCTGTTCGTGGTCGCCGTGGTCATGGGCGGCATCTATGGCGGCTTTTTCTCGGCGACCGAGGCGGGGGCGGCGGGCGCGTTGGGGGCGCTGATCGTGGCGCTGCTGCGCCGGTCGCTGAGCTGGGCCGACCTGCGGCAGCTTGTGCTCGAGACCGGGGCGATCAGCGCCGGGCTGCTGATGCTGATGATCGCGGCCAATGTCTATGGCCGGATGCTGGCGATGAGCACGATCCCGATGCAGGCCGCCGACATGATCCAGGCGATGGATCTGACCCTGGTCGGTCTGGTCCTGCTTTATGCGGCGATCGTGGTGGTGCTGGGCATGATCCTCGATTCCGTGTCGATCATGCTGATCATGCTGCCGATCGTCTTGCCGGTGGTCATGGCGCTGGAGGGCGATCCGATCTGGTTCGGCATCGTCACCGTGATCGCCATCGAGATCGGCCTGCTGACGCCGCCCTTCGGGCTGAGCGTCTATGTCGTCAAGGCCTCGCTGCCCGAGGGGTTCGCACCCCTGGGCGAAATCTTTGCCGCCGCCGCGCCCTTCGTCATCGTCATGGCGCTGGTGACGCTGACCCTGATCCTGGTGCCGTGGCTGACCACGGCGCTGTTGTGACCCGCATATTGCAAGCAAAGGAGCGGCCATGTCCAGGACCCTGATCAGGAACGGAACCGTGCTGACGCTGGAACCCGGCAGCGCGCCGCTGCGCGCCGATGTGCTGATCGAGAACGACCGGATCGCCGCGATCGGTCCGGACCTGGAGGCGGGCGAGGGCGCGCAGGTGCTGGATGCGTCGCGGATGATCGTGATGCCGGGCTTCGTCAATGCCCATATCCATACCCGGCAGACCGGGCTGCGCGGCCTGGCCACCGATTGGACCGGCACCAGTTACTTTCGCGCGATGCATGCCGGGCTGGCGAATTTCTTTACCCCCGAGGATATCCGCATCGCCAACCTCATGGGCGCGATCAACCAGATCAACAACGGTGTCACGACCATGGTCGACTGGCACCACAACAACCCCACGCCGGACCATTCCGACGCCGCCATCGACGGGCTGGAAGGGGCCGGCATCCGCGCGGTGTTCCTGCATGGCTCGGCCAAGCCGGATCCCAAGCCGGGGCAGAAGCATTTCTCGGAAATCCCGATGTCGCGGGACGAGGTGGCGCGGCTGCGCAGGGGGCGGCTGTCCGGCGATGACGCGCTGGTGACGATGGGCCTGGCGATCCTCGGCCCGCAGATGTCGGTCGAAGAGGTGACGCTGGCCGACCTGACATTGGCGAAGGATCATGACCTGGTGGTGTCGCTGCACCATTCGATGGCCAGGATGGCCGCGCCCGGGGGCTATGTCGCGGCCGCGAAGGCGGGGCTGATCGACCGGCGGCTGAACATCGTCCATGCCAACGAGATGACCGATCGCGACCTGGACGTGGTGCTGGACAACGGCGCGACCTTCACGGTGACGGCCGAGATCGAGATGCAGATCTGCTATGGCGACATGATCAGCGGGCGGCTGCAGGCGCGCGGGGTGCCGTTCTCGATCGGGACCGATATCGAAAGCGCCTATGCCCCCGACATGATCGCCTGCGCGCGGATGACATTGCAGGCCGAGCGCCACCTGACCAGCCTGCGGATGCAGGCCGAAACCGGCGAACGGCCGCATCCGATCCCGCTGGGGGTGCGCGCGGCGCTGGACTGGGCGACGATCGAGGGCGCGCGGTCCTTCCGGCTGGAGGACAAGGTCGGCACGCTGGCCCCCGGCAAGCAGGCCGACATCATCCTGATCCGGGCCGATGACCTGAACCTGTCGGGCGCCTTCGATCCCTACAACGCGGTGCTGGGCTTTGCCCATCCGGGCAATGTCGACACGGTGATCGTGGCCGGCACGCTGCGCAAGCAGGGCAGGCGGATGCTGCGCGACGACATCCCGGCCCTGCAAGAGGCCCTGGCGGCCTCGGGCCAGCGCATCTTTCGCGAATTCAAGGCCAAGGCGGCGACGGCGGACTTCGCCTGATTGCCCGGGGCAGGGCGGCCGGGGCGGCGACGGCTCACAGCATGAACTGGCTGCCGATCGGCCGGGCGGCGGCGCCGATCGCGCGGGCCTTGGCGCCGATGCTGCCGGCCTCGATCCGCGGGGTGATCAGGCCGCGCGTGTCCTGGGTCTTGACGTAGCGCCGGACGCGTTCGACCAGGTTGTCGCGGATGTCGGGGGGGAAGGCCCCGTCGATCAGGATCGCCTCGAAATCGATCACCGAACAGACCGAGAGCGCCGCCTTGGCAAGCTCCTGCGAGGTCTGACCAAGCCAGGGATCGACATAGCGCGACAGGGTGCTCCAGCTTTCGGGGTCGGTCCACAATTGCCGCGGGTCCAGGTCGACCTCGCTCAGCCGGGTTTCAAGCTGGCGGATCGACGCCATGTCGACCAATTGCATGCTTTCGCCGTTCGGCCCGATGCTGCGCATCGACCCCAGCGCCCCGGCATTGCCCTGCCGTCCCTCGTAGACCGTGTTGTCAAGCACGATCCCGCCGCCGATATAGGCGCCGATGAAGAAATAGGCGTAATCCTCGAATTCCCGGCCCCGTCCATAGGTGTGCTCGGCCTGGCAGGCCGCGGTCGCATCGTTGAGCACGAAGACCGGAATGCCGGTCAGGTCATGGAGCGTGCCGGGCAGGTCGATGGAGCGGCATCGGGCGAAATCCGACGGGAGGTCGTGGTCCCGGTTCGACCGGTTCCAGATCTCGAAGGACACCGCGACCCCAAGCCCGCAGACGCGCTTGGCCTGGTCTGCGCTCAGCCCGGCGGTGATCTCGGCGATGCCGTCCTGGACGAAGGCGAAGATGTCGGCGGGCAGGGGCTGCGCATAGCTGCTGTTGCGCGTGTGGCGCAGCTCGCCGGTCAGGTCGATCAGCGCCAGTTCGGCCGAGCGGCGCCCGATCTTGAGGCCGAAGGAAAAGGCGCCATCGGCATGCAGCAGCATCGGTGTCGACGGTTTGCCGACCTTGCCGCGCACCGGTTCGCCGCGCCGGACGATGGCCTCGGCCTCGAGCCTCCGCAGGATGCTGGAAACGGTCGGCGGCGACAGGCCGGCGCGTTTGGCCAGATCGCTGGCCGGCAATCCGCCATGGCGCTGGATCAGCGACAGCAACAGCCGTTCGTTGTGATCCCGAACGCCGCGCTGGCTCAATCCCGTGCTGATCGATCTGACGAGCCCGTCATCCATGCGCACAGTCTTATGTCTCCTCCGGGGGCGATCCTAGCTGATTCCTTTTAATAAGGAAACTTAACTAATAAATTGACAGGGATGTCCGAATCGTGGCTGTTGAAGACGAACGGCGGGGTAGGCCGCCGTCGAAAACGCAGAGTGGAGGCTCTGCCAAGACACGTCTGGGAGGACACCATGAAAAAGCTACTGACCGGGTCGGCTCTGGCCCTGATCGCAACTGCTGGCACCGCCTATGCGGCCGGCCACGGTGTTTCGGCCTGCCTGATCACCAAGACCGATACCAACCCGTTCTTCGTCAAGATGCGCGAAGGCGCCGAGGCGAAGGCGGACGAGCTCGGGATCACGCTGAATTCCTATGCCGGCCAGATCGACGGCGACAACGAAGCCCAGGTCGCCGCGATCGAGGCCTGTATCGCCAACGGTGCCTCGGGCATCCTGATCACCGCCTCCGACACCGCCGCGATCGTGCCCTCGGTCGAGGAAGCGCGCGCCGCGGGCCTGCTGGTCATCGCGCTGGACACCCCGCTTGACCCGATCGACGCGGCCGACGCGACCTTCGCCACCGACAATTTCCTGGCCGGCGAACTGATCGGTCAATGGGCCGCCGGCGCGCTGGGCGCGGAGGCTGCGAACGCCAGGATCGCCATGCTCGACCTGGCCATCAGCCAGCCCACCGTCGACGTTCTGCGCGACCAGGGGTTCCTGACCGGTTTCGGCATCGACGTGGTCGATCCGAACATTTGGGGCGACGAGACCGACGAGCGGATCATCTGCAACGAGGTGACGGCCGGCAACGAAGAGGGCGGCCGCACCGCGATGGAGACCTGCCTTGCCGCCGATCCGGACATCAACCTGGTCTACACGATCAACGAACCGGCTGCCGCCGGGGCCTATGAGGCGCTGGTCGCCGTCGGTCGCCAGGATGACGTGATGATCGTGTCGGTCGATGGCGGCTGCCCCGGCGTGGCCGATGTCGCCGACGGGGTGATCGGCGCGACCTCGCAGCAATATCCGCTGCTGATGGCCTCGCTCGGGATCGAGGCGATCGCCGCCTATGCCGCCGATGGCACCCTGCCGGAAAACACCCCGGGCAAGGAGTTCTTCGATACCGGCGTCGCGCTGGTGACGGACAATCCGGTTGACGGTGTCGACAGCATTTCCGTCGACGAAGGCGCCAACCTGTGCTGGGGTTGATCTGAACCGGCACTGACGCACAGGCAGTTCCGCGAAGGGCGGGCCATGGTCCGCCCTTCGCGCAGACGCATCCGGCATGCGTGTTTCTTGGGGGGCTCCATGGCTGACAAGTCAGACAATTACGATTCCGCGCTGGACGGCGCCTCGCGGACCGTCGCCACGTTCGAGATCGCGGACAAGTCGCTGCTGATGCGGTTCCAGAGCGCGCTGCACAAGACACCCTCGCTGGTGCCTCTCATCGTTCTGGTCTGCGCGATCATGATCTTCACCGGCTGGCTGGGGCCGCGGTTCCTGCCGCAGATGTCCCTGGTGTTCCAGCAGATCCAGGTTGTCGGCATCCTGGCGCTGGCGCAGACGCTGGTGATCCTGACCGCCGGGATCGACCTGTCGGTCGGCGCCATCGCCGTCTTCTGTTCGGTGATCATGGGGCAATTCACCTTCCGCTACGGCCTGCCCCCGGGCGTCGCCGTGGCCTGCGGGCTGGCGGTCGGCGCGGCGATCGGGGCGCTTTCCGGCTGGCTGGTGACGCGGATCAAGGTCCCGCCCTTCATCGCCACGCTGGGTGTCTGGCAGATCGTCCTGGCGGCCAATTACATCTATTCCAGGAACGAAACCATCCGCGCCCGCGACATCCGCGAAGACGCGCCGATGCTGCAATGGCTGGGCCTGAAGCCCAACGAACAATTCGTCACCTGGATCGAGACCCTGCGCGGCATCACCCATGACCGGATCCGGCCGAACGATACCGGTCAATTCCTGCTTGACCTGATCTGGCAGACCAAGATCACCTATGGCGTGCTGGTGCTGATCGGGTTGACCATCGTTCTGGCCTACATGCTGCGGTCGACCGCCTGGGGCCGCCATGTCTATGCGGTGGGCGACGATCCCGAGGCCGCGCAGCTGGCCGGTGTCAATGTCAAGCGCACCCTGATGTCGGTCTACATGCTGACCGGGCTGATCGCGGCGATCGCCGGCTGGTCGCTGATCGGGCGCTTCGCCTCGGTGTCGCCCAGTGCGTCGACGGGGATGGAGGGCAATATCGAATCCATCACCGCGGTGGTGATCGGGGGCATTTCGCTGTTCGGCGGGCGCGGCTCGATCTGGGGCGCCTTTTTCGGGGCGCTGATCGTCGGCGTCTTCATGCTGGGGCTCGGCATGGCCGGGGTGAACCCGCAATGGACCTTCATGCTGATCGGCACGCTCATCATCCTTGCCGTCGGCATCGACCAGTGGATCAGAAAGGTGGCAGCATGATGGAGCCCATTCTGAAAGGCCGCAACCTGACCAAGCGCTATGGCAAGGTCGTCGCCCTGGACCGGTGCGATTTCGAGCTGTATCCGGGCGAGATCCTGGCCGTCATCGGCGACAATGGCGCGGGCAAGTCGACGCTGATCAAGGCGTTGTCGGGGGCGGTCGTTCCCGATACCGGCGACGTGGAGCTGGAGGGGCGCAAGGTTCATTTCGCCTCGCCCAACGACGCGCGCCATGCCGGGATCGAGACGGTCTACCAGACCCTCGCGGTCAGCCCGGCGCTGTCGATCGCCGACAACATGTTCATGGGCCGCGAATTGCGCAAGCCGGGCTGGCGCGGGCGCCTGTTGCGGCAATTGGACAAGCCGGCGATGGAACGGGCGGCGCGGGAAAAGCTGAACGATCTTGGCCTGATGACGATCCAGAACATCAACCAGGCGGTGGAAACGCTGTCGGGCGGTCAGCGCCAGGGGGTCGCCGTGGCCCGGGCGGCGGCCTTCGGCTCGAAGGTCATCATCCTGGACGAACCGACGGCGGCGCTGGGGGTCAAGGAATCGCGCAAGGTGCTGGAGCTGATCCTCGACGTGCGCTCGCGCGGGATCCCGATCATCCTGATCAGCCACAACATGCCGCATGTCTTCGAGGTCGCGAACCGGATCCACGTGCACCGTCTGGGCCGGCGGCTCTGTGTGGTCGATCCCAAGGATTACACGATGTCCGATGCCGTGGCCTTCATGACCGGCGCGAAAGAGGCCCCGCGCGCGGCGATCACGGCCTGACGACGTCCGGCGTCGTGGCCCGGTCGCCGGTCCCTCCGCACAGGTTCACAAGGCAACGATATGATTGTCCCATGCGCAATCCGATCGGCCGAGCGGTGCCGTTCGCACCGCCGAGATCGCGATCAATCCGCCAAGACCATCGCTGGCAAGATACCCGTCGGGGCGCGTGGCGAGGCCGCAAACATCCGTGCGAGAGACCGCGCCAAGAAAGGCCCCCTCGGCCGAGAAACGGTGCAGCCTCCCGCCGCGGGGCGATGTGATGCCGATCTCGGTGGCGTCACCGCCGAAGGCGATGCTTCCGGCATAGCCCTGCATGGCGAGTTCGTCCGCGAGCGGGGCCATGGCAAGGCGGACCGGCGTCCCTCTCCGGTGCAGACCGAGAAGCGGGGTTGCGGCACCCGGCGCGCCTTCCCATTGCATGGCGAAGCCGACCAGGCCGTCGCGGCGGACCGCGAGGTGGCGGATCGAGTTCCGGTGCAGCGCGCGGTCGAGTTCGACCTGTTCCAGGATCTCTCCCGACAGGGACAGGTAGGACAGGTTCGGGCGCATGGTTCGGAGGTTCAGCTTGCTGCGGTCCAGGGGATCGGTGGCGATGCCGCCATTCGCGACGACCAGCGTCCTTGCGTCGGGCATCAGGGTCAGCTCGTGCGGTCCTGTCCCGCCGCTTGGGAATTCGCCGATCCGCGCATAGCCGGCGTCGACATCCCAGATCCCGATCACGCCATCACTGGTGTCACCGGCCTGTTCGCTCGTGAACAGGAGGTCACCGCGGTCCGCGAAAACGCCGTGGCCGTTGAACTGTCGGTTCGCAGGCGGCGACAGGGAATGCAGAACGGCGCCGCGCGCACAGTCGAGAACGAGAGCGAAAGGGCCCGGGCGACGTGCGAAGGCGACGGCTTCGGCGCGCGTCGGATGACCCGCCCCGGCATGCCCGCGGGCAGGCAAGGGGACGCGAAAGCCGACCGTGCCGTCGCGATCAAGTCCACACAGAACGAAGCCCCCGTCCGCCTCTCGCGCCGCGGCGAGGTAGGAAGGATTGCCGACATCGGCCCAGCCAATTCGCGGCGCGGTCGTCGCCGCCAGGACATTTGCAAGAAAACTGCGGCGGGCGATCATGGTGTCAGTCCCCGTCCTGCGCATTGAACCCCGGGGCGATGCCGAGTGGCGCACCGATCTCGGTTCCGATGGCAGTGCGCAGGCTGCGAACAGCCTGCTGCAGCACCTCGACCCGAAGCCGGGCCTGGCTGTCCGTCACATCCTGAAAAACCGGGTCCGCGATGCGCGCCGCCGCCGCGCGCACGCGTTGCATTGCCGCGTCGGTCTGGGGCAGGTCGTGATCCGCCAGCGCCGTCGCCAGGGCGTAGGCGGCCTGGCTTGCCAGCGGGACGTTGCGAAGAGGACGGCCCGAGCGGCGCGCCTCGGCCCGCGCAGGCCGGGGGCGGTCGACACGGCCCATGGGCTGGCCCAGTCGGGTTTCGGCCGTGAATTCGAGCGAGGTCAGGATCTGCGTGTAGATCGCGCGCAGGGCTTCGTCCTCGTGCAGATAGGTGGCGTTCCCCTCGGCCCCCGCCTGGCGCAGGGTGGTTGCGAAATCGCCGGACCAGGCGGCGTTCAGCGCCTCGGCCTGATGGGCGAGATCTGCGCCTATGGTCGTGACCAGGTCGCATGTGTAACTGCCGGGCGCGTAGTCGGAAAAGCCCGGGTCGAACAGCAGCATGTCGAGGGCGAAGAAGCCGCGCGCGGCGATCGAGACCTCGGCATAGCCTTCCGGGTCGCGGGCGATCGGGTCCTCTTCGGCGATCAGGCCCGCCAGGGTCCTTTGGGTCGACCCGCGCGCATCCGGCCAGAACGAAAGCGACAAGGCTCCGGTTTCCGACGGGCTCTGTTGCACAAATCCCGTGAGGGATTCATCTCGTGAATCCAGTGTGGTAGCTGGACTGCATGAGCAGACCCATCCCCCCCGCCTACAAGACCAGGAACTGGCCGGCCTATAACGAAGCGCTCAAGCGCCGTGGCTCGCTAACGATCTGGTTCGATCCCGCCATGACCTGGGAAGCCGCGCCCACCGGTAAGCGTGGTCGCCAGCCCGACTATAGCGATGCAGCGATCCAGACCTGCCTGACCATGAAAGTGCTGTTCGGAATGGCGCTCAGGCAGACGACCGGCTTCGTCGAGAGCCTGCTCCGGCTGAGTGGGCTGGACTGGGCCGTGCCCGATTTCAGCACGCTGTCACGTCGGCAGAAGACCCTGCAAGTCAATATCCCCTATCGCGGCTCGGGAGGTCCACTGCACTTGCTGATCGACAGCACAGGCATCAAGGTCGAGGGCGAAGGGGAGTGGAACGCACGCAAACATGGCGGCGCGAAACGGCGCGTGTGGCGCAAGATCCACATCGGGATCGACGAGAAAACACTGGAGATCCGGGCTGCGGAGTTCACCACCAGTGACGTAGGTGATGCCCCCATGCTGCCCGAACTGCTCGACCAGATCCCGCCCGAGCAAGAGATCGGCAGCGTCACCGCGGATGGCGCTTTTGACACCCGCAAATGTCATGATGCCATCGCTGCCCGAGGCGCTGCCGCGATCATCCCGCCCCGTAAGAACGCCAAACCCTGGAAACCCGACACCGCCGGCGCGGTCGCCCGCAACGAAATCCTGCGGACATCGAAGCGCGTCGGAAGGACCATCTGACGACGATGGAGCGGGTATCACCGCCGAAGCCGCGTCGAAACAAAGATGCATTGCGTGAAGCAGCTCGGCCAACGCTTGAGCGCGAGGGACTTTGACCGTCAGGTCGCAGAGTTTCAGGTCCGCGTCGCCGTGCTGAACGGCTTTACCGCGCTCGGCATACCCATCACAGAGGCCGTGGGATGAGTCTGCCCAGGGTCAGGACCCATTGATTTCCGTGCAGAGGCGTGATTCACGGTTCGAAAAACGAGCGGTGAACATGTCTGATCTATTTTGGCTCACGGACGCGCAGA
>HLSNC_1000270_pt1 | contig 49722 bp, 37 predicted proteins | sample HotLakmetagenome_2_FD_14041 | JGI IMG/M metagenome (IMG submission 14041)
ACGATGCCATCTTAATGGCAAAGTTTTTACGCTGCCTACTTACCTTGAAGTATTTCCCGATTATACTACAGTGGTTGCCGCGATTCATCTCAACGTTGAATCGCGGGGTAGGTAACGACGACATCTAACGAGGGAGATCTTCTGATGCAATCCGTATTAGCAAAAACAGGGTTATTTGTCAAAAGACAGCTTGTCATAGCTGCTCTATGCCGCGAATAGGGGGGATAGAGCGCCTTCGTTAGTATCCGAAACTATCCTTCAGTTTATCATGGAGTCTCAGCACATTTGAATTTCAGATAACCGCAACTTGTAAACTTTTGTAATTGATGATGAGATTTGTAATTGATGATGAGATTGATGATTCGGGTGTGAATTCTAAACCTCACTGAGAGAAGGAGCGAAAATTCGCAAAATTTAACCCAGCACGGTTAAATAATGATAAGAGGGGTCTCAAAAGCCTGCTTAAGTTCAATAATCGAGTTAAATATAACGAATGGCAAAAGATACCAGTTCCGGCTATAAAGTCATCGCCGACAACCGACAAGCACGTTATCGCTATAGCATCCTAGAAACCTACGAAGCCGGCCTTGAGTTACAAGGAACGGAGGTTAAATCCATCCGTCAAGGCCGCGTCAACCTACGGGATGGCTATGCTCTGATTCGGGGTAATGAAGCCTGGCTGCACAATGTTCATATCTCCCCGTACAACATCGCCAGTCAGTACTTTAACCATGACCCCCTACGCAACCGTAAGCTGCTACTCCATCGCAAGGAAATCAGCAAACTCGTTGGCAAGGTTGAACAACAAGGATTAACCCTGGTTCCCTTAAAGCTCTACCTCAAAAATGGTTGGGTGAAGGTGAGTATTGGTTTGGCGAAAGGGAAGAAACTCCACGACAAACGCGAGAGTCTCAAACGTAAGCAACAAGATCGTGAGATTGCTCGGGTGATGAAGTCGTATTAGGGCAAGAGGCAAGAGGCATAACCCACCCCTAACCCCTCCCAAGAGGGGATGGCAAGAGGCAAGAGGCAAGAGGCGGGGCAATTGTTTGTGGTTGCCCGGCTTTTGCGGCTGTTAAGCGTTAACGGGGATTTGGGGTGGGGACTAGCCTGGATTGGGGTTAACGCAAGAGTAATAGTCCAGATTGGACGAGGCCGACAAAAATTCCCAAGAGTCCACCTAGATTAACAATGGCTTGGAGTTCGCTTTTGACAATCCCTTCGACAGCGGTTTCTAAGTTTTCAGGAGACGTGGCTCTGACTCGGTTCACGATGACCTGATCAATCGATAAAATAGGGATAGCTTGAGCGACAATTTTTTCCAGGTCTTCTTCCAAATAGCGATCTAACACTAAGGCTAACTCGTAGCTGATGGGTTCTAAAGATGAATTGACGGTTTCCGAGGACTGTAGGCGACTAATGGCGAGTTGGGCAACATTTTCAAAATCTACAGAGTTGCTGAGACTCTCAAATAGAGGTTGTCCTTCGGTTTTGACGTATTTTCGTACACTCTCTTTGAGGGTTTTGCGAAGTTGGCGAACCGTGGAAACGGGCAGGTTTTGTAAGGAGAGGTTTTGCAGAAATTCTTTGAGACGAGACTGCAAGGAAAGGGAGTCAATCACTTCGGCTAGTCGCTCGTTCGCTTGTTCCTTCTCATCTAAGCAAAAGTTTCTCAAGCGAATTAAGGCATTTCGCAAGCCTAAAAAGTTGGCAACTAACCAATAGGTTCCACTACTTTTTTCTCGGAAACTTTCATCGATGATTAAGATATTGCGATCTGTCAAAAAGTCAATAAGAGCCAGGCGAACGGCGTTGGGTGACAAAGCAATTTTCATCAACCAGTCAGACAATTGAGAGGCTTGTCGTTCCGTGAGTTGAAATTCTAGGAGGACATCATCAAAGATTTTGTTGAGTTGATGGTCTAAAAAGTCTTCTCGTCGAGCTAAAACTTTTAAAATCCGGGGGAGCGATCGCCCCGCCAAATCTCGCAAAATCCCAGCAATAATTTTATTACTTTTATCATTGGTATCAGCTTTTAAGCTGCCCTGTGCCATACGCAGAAGCCAGAGAATTGCACCCTGAACCCGGTCGATCGCCAACAGACGGCGAGCGAGTTTTTGCAGCTCACTTGGCGTCAGCAACGACCCCATAATCGTATCCGACACCCGTTTCGCCAGTCGTTCTTGATTGCGGGGAATCAAGCCGGGAGTAAAGGGAAGCCGGTACTTACCAATGGTATAAGCCCGATAAGGACGAAACAACATTTTAATGGCGAGATCATTGGTGAAATAACCAATAACACCGCCAGCAATGGGGGGAATAATCAGAAACCAGATGTCTGGGAGTAGCAAGGGACTAGGAAACAGGGACTAGGGAACAGAGACTAGGGAACAGAAACTCAGAAAAAACAAGACGATTAGGCCGGGGGTTTACAGGCGACGAGAACCCCCATCATGCCGCCCATGAGTGGATAATGGACGACTTGTTCAAAACCGACGGATTGGGCCAATTGAACTTGAGCCGAACCACAGGGAAAGCGATCGAGACTCGGGGCAATATAGGCATATTCATCCTTGAGCTGAAACCGTTGTGCCGTGGGAACCACCAGCGTATCGAGATACCACTGTTGAAAAGCTTGCATGGGGGCGGATTGAGGACGGTGCATATCCAAAATTGCCACCTTAGCCCCCGGTTTAAGGACGCGATAGAGTTGTCGTAACCCCTGAGGAATATCCGTGAGATTTCGTAAGCCATAGCCCATTGTAGCTGCATCAAAGCGGTTATCCGAGAAAGGCAACGCCAAGGCATCGGCCTGCACCCACTCCACCTCTCGCAGTTGCTGGTAACTGCGACGACGGGCCACCTCCAACTGGGCCGAGGAAAAATCAGCACCGACGACGGTTCCCGTTGAACCGACCACTTCAGCCAGAAGTAGGGCCAGATCGCCACTCCCACAGCAGAGATCTAAGACCGTATCGCCCGGTTGGGCCTCAGACCAAGCGATCGCCATCTGCTTCCAGATGCGGTGCGTGCCAAAACTGAGATGGTCATTGAGGCGATCATAGAGAGGAGCGATGCGATCGAAAAGCTGTTGAATCGCCGCTGCGTCCGGTTGCATAGTCATCCCAGAGATTAAGCCGCTAATTTGCTACAGGCCAGGGCTAACGCCATCTGTTGGGTGCAGCGATGAATCCACTCCACCTCGTTTTCTTGAATGGCGTTGGGACTTTTCCACTGGAGGGAAGCTAAGGCCAGCAACTGGTCGCGGAAAACCACAGGTAAGACTAAATGGGCCTTAACGCCAGTGGTTTGATAACTGTCGAGTTTGCCTAATTCAGCGTCTGAACTGACATTGGCGACCCCTTGCACCGATTGACTGGCGATCGCCTCCTGGGCTAACGGGTCATCCTGAAGTTCAATTTTTTCTCCTTGGCCATAGCAGACTGGTTCACCGGCGAGAGCGTTCCCGTCCATCAGTTGCAGAAGGCAGGTATCCGCCTCAAAATTCTCCCCTAAAGCATCGGCGATCGGTTGTAACGAGGCCGCCAAATCTGCCGAGGTTTGGGCCACCTCCATCAAAGTCGATAAGACCGCCATTTGGGCCTGAGACCATTCGAGTTCTTCGGTTTTCTGCTTCAAGAGTTCATAGGTATCGGCGGCCCGTTGGACAACCCCTCGTAACTCATTCGGGTCCCAGGGTTTCGTGATGTACTTATACACCTGCCCAGAGTTGATCGCCTCGACCAAGTCCTCAATATCCGTAAACCCAGTCAGGATAATCCGGACCGTATTGGGAAACTGCGTGACCGTCTTGCTGAGGAACTCCGTCCCTTTCATTTCCGGCATCCGTTGATCAGAAACGATCACCGCTACTTCGCCTTGTTTTTCCAGAACCTCCAGGGCTTGGATGCCACTTTCGGCTTTATAGACCTGAAACTCACGGCGAAACGTGCGGTAGAGCAAATCTAGATTATCTGGCTCGTCGTCAACCACCAGCATTTTAGGTTTCTTAGGTCGCATCGAAGTCCTCAATCGAGTCTTTACATCATCAAGTTCTGGCATGGTATTGATTGTACCTACCTCTATTTGGACAGTGTGTCCGCGATCTAACTCAACCTCTCTCATGTCGCCTTTTTGGAGAGAGCTAAGCACCTGATCTATGATACGTTGCCAGGTGGGCGATCGCGAAATCCCAGGCCATTTATGAGCAAATCTTTAGATATGGCTGCTTTCGTGCCGGCTTTGGGCAGTTTATGATGGACTCTCCTAGATTAACCGTTCACCCTATTGACTTGGAAACCCCATGGATGTCATTCCTGCAATCGATCTATTAGGTGGCCGTTGTGTGCGCCTCTACCAAGGAGACTATGAGCAGTCTCAGACCTTTAGCGAAGACCCCGTCGCCATGGCTCAACAGTGGTGCGACCAGGGGGCCACTCGCCTGCATTTAGTGGATCTCGATGGGGCCAAGGGCGGTCGTCCTGAAAACAGCGAGGTGATTGGGGCGATCGCCCGTCGCTTGTCGATTCCGGTGCAATTGGGCGGGGGACTGCGCGATCGCGACAGTGTGGCCCGAGTCTTAAACAGCGGCATCGAGCGGGCCATCCTGGGAACCGCCGCCGTGGAACAGCCGCAACTGGTTGAACAACTCTGTCAGGAGTTTCCCGGACAAATCGCGGTTGGCATTGACGCACGGGACGGCTGGGTAGCCACCCGAGGCTGGCTCGAAACCTCCCAAGTCAAAGCTACGGACTTAGCCCAACAGATGGCTGAATTGGGGGTGGCGGCGATTATCTACACCGATATTCATCGCGATGGAACCCTCAGCGGTCCCAATCGTGAGGCGTTGCGGGAGTTAGCCGAAGCCATTACCCCTCCGGTGATTGCCTCGGGAGGCGTCAGTTCTGTGTCTGACTTATTGGCGTTACTGTCCCTCGAACCGGTTGGGGTGAGTGGGGCCATTGTCGGACGCGCTCTTTACACGGGAGATGTGTCCCTGAAAGAAGCCCTCCGGGCGGTGGGTGAGGGACGTTGGCAAGATGTCCCCCCGGATTTAGGGTCCTCTACTTTTGCGTAACGCGGCTTTAACGACGACTCTCGGGGACTGTCTGAGGGCGGTTGTGGGGTTGGCGGTGCGTTTGACGATGGCGTAGGCTGCCGTGGCGGAAGTTCTGCCGTAGCCATTGACGGAACTTATCTTCGATCGCAAAGGCCTCGCGCTCGAAGACATTATCTTCGTAGACAAGATTGGCCCGCTTATACTCGCGAAAATACTCCTGGCCAAAGGCATGGAGTCCCCCCAACTCCTCTGACTGGCGTACATGGACTAATTCATGAGCTAGGAGTGCTAACTGTTCGGGATCTTCGGGATGATAGGGGCCATTAACGTAAATTCGGTTTCCATAGACTTGCGCGTTCGATGAGCCGAGATCGAGCCGTAAGTTGGCCCCAACCCAGTGATCGATGAGTTCGACATCGTAAAGGACTTCGACGCGATCGACCAACTCTCCGAAGAACGGACGCAGATAGCGTTTTTGGGATGGGGTGAGGGTAGAGCCTTGGGGGTATCGGTGTCGCATGATTTGGGCGATCGCCCGATAGGAAACAGCACCGAGACGCGTCAAGGCCGGTTGCGGTAAACTCTCAGGGACGTTGCCGTGGCAGAGTTGCCCTAGAGGGGTATGCTGTGAGGTACAGGAGATGACCGTGAGTTCCGAGATGGACCAACCGCTGAGGCTGAGGGCTAGAGATCCCCAGAAACTCAATAAATACACCGCCAGTCGATACCGTAGGCGTTTTGACCTCAGCTGAGAACGAGGTTGATGGCCTCGTCTAACATGAGGGTCTCGTCTGACGGAGGAAAGAGGGCTTTCAAGGGGATGCGGGTTCAACTGAGGCGATCGCATTGCAGTCTCAAATTTGGCTAACACAGACAAACAAGGTTTGGAAACAGGCCCGAGGAACTCATCCCAACTCTGACTCGGAACAGAGTTGGGGGACCTAGCCTAAGATTACAGACAGTTGAATAGTGACTGTTTTTAAGAGAAAAACTACTACCTGCAACGATTTACGTTTCAGGTTCTGTACTATTACGTCTGTCTAAAGGCTTAGATTAAGGGGTTAAGATGTCCTATTACCTTTACTTATACTAAACAACAGACGCTGTCTCTTGGTAGTGTCGCCCGTCTCTATCCTACGACGATCGCCGTTGACAAAACGTTCCAAGGGACTTTAACCTATCGAATTGTTAAGAGCTTCCTGTATTCTGGACTACATTAAACCTGACAAACGGCGATCGCAATTCCCGTTACCAATCAACCTTGTATTACAATTTATCTGCACCCTCATTCGTTCTGGAATCGCAATCTAATCAATTCCCTAAATTATGACCCAAGCTAACTCGAAGTCATCCCCAGATTTGACGACCCATTCTGCCAGTACGTCTGGAGATATCAACGGTTCAAAATTTCCGTTTTTGCCAATTCAAGAGCGATATCCTGAAACTTGGTCAACGGAGGAGTTTATTGAACAGCATCAAATTCCAGGGATTCCCATTGTTCTACGCCAAGGTGTCTCAGAACCGGAGTGGAATTTAGATTATCTTGAATCCAAAATTGGTGAGCAGAAATTTCTCTGTCGGTTCTATGGTTCTGAACGTAAAACCTTAGATAAACGACAGTGGACAACTATCGGCAGCGGTATTACCGCCAAATCTCTATCGTTTTCCGAGTATGCTGATTTAGTGCGATCGGGGCAAGCTCATGAAGAAGACATTTACTTGGCCAAATGTCCCCTTGCTGAAACAGCTTTAGCCGCTTCTCCGAGCTTGCAAAATCTCGGCCAACAATTTCATCTTCTCAAAGGGATGACAGACTTCAATCTTTGGGCGGGGGCTGGTGGCCATACCGAAAGCTTGCATTACGATACCTTCGATGGCACTCTAATCCAACTCGCGGGACAGAAACGAGTTGTTTTGTTTCCCCCTTCACAACTATCTAACCTCTATCCCTTTCCCCTCATCGGTCATCTACATCATGGCCTAAAGTTGCGATCTTGGTTTAGCCAAGTGTATCCCGACAACCCCGATTTCGAGGCGTTTCCTGGTCTCAAAGACGCATTTAAACACCGGTATGAAGTAATCTTAAATCCCGGTGATGTGCTGTATTTACCGGTGGGGTGGTGGCATGAAGTCTCTGCATTAGGAGAGGGATTTGTCTGCTCAGCAAATCGGTTTTGGGCTGTCACACCGCGACGGCGATTGTTCTCGAAATGGAGTTCTTGGCGCACCTATTTTGCCTTTTTGTTGTCCATGCCCTTTATGAGCTTGAAGTTTGTGCAAGCCCTGTTTAAGTCCAATCGTAAAGAAGAATTGGAGAAAGTTTTGCGTATGTTTTAAACCTAATCATTATAAATTGGGGTTTAACGTGGAGTTGACCGGTTATTTTTGAAGTGCGATCGCCCCGCTGAAGTATCCCAACTAATCGAGATCAATTCGGGCCACATGAAACCCCATCACACATTGATAATGATGACCGGTGCGATCGCTACAGTGACTCATCACCCGGCCACAATCGAGTTTCCCCCCATGCCAACGAGGTTGTCCATTGTGGTCAGCCAACACACAGCCTTGACAAACCTGACAAGTGGGGATAAGAGAATTGTCCGTTAAAATCACAACCATGATTCTAAGACCTCCGAAACTGGATTTACGCTGACCTAGCTCCATTGTATGCCGTCTAATCAGCGGTGGCTCAGGAATGGGTCGAGAGTTGGCGATCGCCCGCCGCCGAGACCCAACTCCACCCTTCACCTACCGCCCCAAAAACGCTACAATCAGGAGTTCACGTCCTGACTTGTCTTAACTCTAACCTCAGCCCCGAAACCAATCCAGCACAACCGTACCAGTAACCGTACCCCCCACAGACTCATCGAGACGATTCAACTCAAATCATGACTCAGACTAACTTCGAACTCCTGGCCGCCAGCGATCCCATGCTGGCTGAGATTCTCAACCAAGAACTACAACGGCAGCGGGATCACCTCGAACTGATTGCCAGCGAAAACTTCACCTCCGCCGCCGTTCTCGCGGCCCAGGGATCGGTTCTAACCAACAAATATGCCGAAGGACTGCCGAAAAAACGCTACTACGGCGGTTGCGAGTATATCGATCGCGCCGAACAACTGGCGATCGACCGCGCCAAAGAGCTATTTGGCGCCGCTCACGCCAACGTTCAACCCCATTCCGGCGCTCAAGCCAACTTTGCCGTTTTCCTAGCCTTGCTGAAGCCAGGAGACACCATTATGGGCATGGATCTCTCCCATGGGGGCCACCTCACCCACGGGTCTCCGGTGAACGTTTCCGGCAAATGGTTTAACGTCCAACATTACGGCGTTAACCAAGACACGGAACAACTCGACTACGACGAAATTCGCCAACTAGCCCTCCAACACCGGCCCAAACTCCTCATCTGCGGCTACTCCGCCTATCCCCGAACCATCCATTTCGACAAATTCCGGGCCATCGCCGACGAAGTGGGGGCCTATCTCATGGCCGATATCGCCCATATTGCCGGCCTCGTCGCCAGTGGCCATCACCCCAACCCTCTCCCCCATTGCCACGTCGTCACCACCACCACTCACAAAACCCTGCGTGGTCCCCGTGGCGGCTTGATTTTGACCCAGGACCCGGATTTAGGCAAAAAATTCGATAAAGCGGTCTTCCCCGGTAGCCAAGGGGGTCCCCTCGAACATGTCATCGCCGCCAAAGCCGTGGCCTTTGGCGAAGCCCTGAAACCGGACTTTAACACCTATTCGGGCCAGGTGATTGCAAACGCCCAAGCCATGGCGACGCAATTGCAGGAACGGGGATTGAAAATTGTCTCAAATGGAACCGACAATCACTTGATGTTGGTGGATTTGCGATCGGTGAGTATGACCGGAAAACGGGCCGATGCCCTCGTCAGTGAGGTGAACATCACCGCCAACAAAAATACTGTTCCCTTTGATCCCGAATCTCCCTTTGTCACCAGTGGCTTGCGGTTAGGATCTCCGGCCATGACAACTCGCGGCATGGGGGTTGAGGAATTTAAAGAAATTGGTAACATTATCGCCGATCGCCTCCTCAGTCCTGACGATGACGCCGTCGCCAAGCAATGTCGTCAACGGGTAGCTACCCTCTGTCAGTCCTTTCCGCTGTATCCACATTTACGGATTCCGGTAGCGGCTATGGCGTAGATTAAGTATCCGCGATAACAGAGTTTCTGGGCAGTCCTTTTGGGCTGTCCTTTTTTGTCTGGAGGGAATAGGGAATAGGGAACAGGCAAGAGGCAGGAGGCATAACCCACCCCTGCCCCTCCCAGGAGGGGAAGGCAAGAGGCATAACCCACCCCTGCCCCTCCCAGGAGGGGAAGGCAAGAGGCAAGAGGCATAACCCACCCCTGCCCCTCCCAGGAGGGGAAGGCAAGAGGCAGGAGGCAAGAGGCAAGAGGCAGGAGGGAACAGTTAGGGGATTCTCTGCCAACTCAGAGTGTCAATCAGGCAATCTTCGATTGCCATAGCAAGTGACGGTTCAGTTAAGACACTCTTGTGTCCGATTTATCCTCCCTGAACCTCAGTCTGGGAATCGCTGTAGCATCTGACTGACGCGGCTTTGGCAGACATTTTCGGGCTTGGGGGGCAATCCTCCGTGGCAGAAGTTGACGCGATCGCGGTACACTAAGCCCCATTGCTCTCTCCTGACCCCACCCTTTGGCTTCAAGTCCAGATGCCACAACATCTGTATCATCTTTTTGCGTTCGTGATTTCCGCTGCCGTCGTTCTTGTCACCACGCCCTGGGTGAAGGAACTCGGCTTGCGGAGTGGACGAGTCGATCTTCCTAATGATCGCAAAGTCCACGATCGCCCCATGGTTCGCTTGGGAGGCGTTTCAATCTTCTTGGGCAGCCTCATCGCCCTGCTTCTAGTGTGGAAACTCGGCGGCTTCATCGACACTCAAGGCAACTATCTCGATCCCGCGACAGAATACGAAATTTGGGGCGTCACCATCGGCGGCTTACTCTTTTTCCTAATTGGTTTTGCTGACGATTTGTTTAACTTATCGGCCCTGACTCGTCTGCTGTTACAAATCCTAGTGGCCAGCGTCGCTTGGTCCCTATGTGGGGTCAGTATTGATTTTCTCTCGATTCCCTTTGTCGGCTTGGTGGAGTTGCCGGCATTAGTGAGTTTACCGGTAACGGTTATTTGGCTAGTGGGGATGGCCAATGCGATCAACTGGATTGATGGCCTCGATGGACTGGCGGCGGGTGTCTCGGGAATTGCCGCCGTGGTTCTGTTGGTGGTGAGTTTATTTATGGAACAGCCCGCAGCCGCCCTGATTGCAGCGGCGTTAGCGGGAGGGGCGTTAGGCTTTCTGCGATATAACTTCAACCCGGCCCAGATTTTTATGGGGGATGGTGGATCGTACTATCTTGGCTTTACGTTAGCCGGGGTTGGGGCGATCGGCTTAGTCAAGAGTACGGCCCTTACTGCCGTTTTACTGCCCTATATTATTCTGGCGGTTCCCATTTTTGATATGTCGGCGGTGATTCTCGATCGCCTCCGCAATGGTATTTCTCCCTTTGCGGCTGACAAGCGACATCTCCATCATCGCTTACTCAATGCCGGTTTATCTCATCGGTTCACGGTTCTGTTTATCTACGCCCTCACCCTCTGGGTGGGAGGGTTAGCCCTAGCTTTTGCGGGACTTCCCAGCGGCCAGGCTTATGCGTTGGCCGCCACATCCCTGTTGGGTTATACCGCTTGGAAGGCCTGGAAGTATGCCCGTTGAGGTAAGTTCGAGTTGATATTCGCCAAGATCAATCCACTGATACTGTCACCGCAGCGACAGCGATGAGCATATCATCATTTTTATCCTCTAATTCGGGAATTGCTCGCCCCACGGTGACCATTCCTCCAGCTTCGAGATGTAGGGTTTTTTTGCCAAAGGGGAGAATCGCCAACACCTCCGCCTCTCGGACTTGTTCCGGATAGGGAACTGCGATCTGAACATCGACATACATCTGATTCGGATGACCTAATCCCGCCACTTCCCAGACTCCCGGTAAAGCGTTGTGGGCGATCGCATTACGAACGGCCCGCATCGCGGCGACGGTGGGATCTTGTCCATGTTGATCGATCCCCATACCCATTTCGATAATTAAACGTTTACGAGCCATGACATTCCCGAAACTGTTGCGCTATTAGGACAGTTTAGCTGAAAGTTCCCGCCAAAATAGACAATTTTGCCAAAAATGGGTCGAAGAAACCCTCCCCCCGATTTCGGTTGCACTCACTGGGCAAGTCGGCCGAGATTCCCTATCTTAGTAATAGATAGCCGGAGCGACAATAAAACAATTATGAACTCTCTACCTCACACTGGACGCGAAAAAACCGATAACCCCCTCTGGGATTATGTGCAATCTCTCTCCCCTGAGGCGATCGCCAAACTCTCTCAACCGAACCCAGAAGTAGCCCAGGTGATGGAACGTTCGATCGCCGGAATGTTAGGAACGCTGCCCCCTGAAGGCTTCGATGTGGCCGTCACCACCTCGCGGGAGAATCTCAGCAAACTTCTCGTCTCGGCCATGATGAATGGGTATTTCCTCAACAGTGCCCATCAACGGATGGCCTTCGATCGCTCCCTGCAAGCGGTTCACACCGATGATGACCAAGATGGTCGTCAGTAGGCCAAACGCCCTGTCAACCCACCCGAGAGGCGCGTTAAGCCTGTTGGCGTAGAAACTCTCGCACCTCCTCGGCGTTGGGCTGGGCGGCGATCGCCCCCGGTTTCATGGCGGTTAATGCCCCCACGGCGCTGGCATATTTAATCACGTTGCGGGCGTTTCCTGGCTCGTAGAGGGCATCGATTCCCTGATTTTGCAGTTGATGGAGGAAACCAGAGATAAAGCCGTCTCCTGCCCCTGTGGTGTCTTGCACGGTTACTGGAAACGCCTCAAGATCTCCGACAACATCGCCGAAACAGTAACTACAGCCGCGATCGCCTCGGGTAATCATCAACTTGCTAACCGCCGGAAGTTGCACCGCAACCTCCGTCACCACATCGGTATTAAAGAGAAACTCCGCTTCCTCTTCGGACAATTTGAGGATATCCGCATCGGCGATCGCCTTGCGGATTGTTGCTTTGGCGGACTCCACATCGGGCCAAAACACAGGCCGCCAGTTGACATCAATTAAAACCTCAACGCTATGCTGACGGGCTAACTCTCGACAACGGGCGATCGCCTGATTAGACTCAGGATAGGCCAGTTCCAAGGTTCCCATGACTAGAAACTCGGCTGACTCAAACAACGACTCAGGAATCTGCCCCCCATCCAAGCGGGTATCGGCAAACTCACCACTCGCCACCTCGCCGAACCCGGCAAATTGGCGATCGCCCTCCTGGGTTCGCACCACATACACTTGTCGGGTGGGGGCTTCAGGATGTCGCTGAACCCCAGTTATCTCAACTCCCACATCCTTTAAAACCTGAATCAACTTATCTCCCGGTTCATCGTTCCCGACACAACCGATAAACCCCGCCGGAGTTCCCAATTTCACCAAGCCACAAGCGACGTTCGCCGGGGCACCTCCGGGATAAGGAGTCCAAGATTCAACCTCATCATAGGGTTTGCCCACCTGATCGGCTAGGCAGTCAAAGAGGATTTCTCCTAAACACAAAACTGTTGGAGTCATAATGGGTTAAGAAGGCAAGAGGCAAGAGGCAAGAGGCAAGAGGGAGAACCCACCCCGCCCTCCGGGCACCCCTCCGGTGGAGGGGAAGGCAAGAGGCAAGAGGCAAGAGGGAATAGAATTAACTATTCACTATCATCTGCTATGTATCGTGCTGATTATTTTTGATGGAAATTGCAATCTTTGTGTCACTTTAGTGAAACTTCTGGAATCGTTGGATCACGGCGATCGCTTCCGTTATGTGCCGATGCAAGATGAACGGGTGTTGTCCCAATTTGAGATTACGCCCCAGGGCTGTGAGTTGGGTATGATTTTACTCAATCCCGATAACCCTCAGGAACGTTGGCAGGGAACGGCGGCGGCTGAGGAAATCGGGCGACGACTTCCCGCTGGGGAGGTGTTTGTTGCGGCGTATCGCAACTTACCGGGGCTGAAAAATTTGGGCGATGGGATATATGACCAGGTACGGGATAATCGCTATGATTGGTTCGGCCGCCGCGATCGTACCTATGTGTCTCAGTATCCTCCAGATTTTCAGGCTGATGCAGCCCAATAGCGACCCCAGGCCCGTCGGCACCAGCGATAGGCCAAGACAACGCTATGGGGAACACAGAGGGCGAATAGGTTGAGGCCCAGACAGAGACTGGCGAGACTCAGCAAGATGAAGGTGGGGGCTTGTACCACACCGACTGCGAACCATGTCCAGACATGGAGAATCATGGTTACGGCAACTATCATCGCCATAGCGGTGGATAACAGCTTCATTGGCAGGGGTTTACGGGTGGCAACGAGAACCAACGTGGTGAGGGTGGTTAGAAGGTTTGCCGGGACGAGGAAGGCGCAGATGCCGAGACAGTGGAGACGAGAGAGTTCGGCGATATGGGTAAAATCGATCATGTTTGAGGGTGTTTTGAGGTCGTTGGTTACAGTCGCGATGGAGCAGCACAAGGTCTATTCTAGCGACTATGCCAACGGTGATCATCTATAGGTTGGGAGATATTAGGTTGAGAGATTGCTGAACTATGGCGATTTATGTCTATTGGGGGGAGGATGAGTTTGCCTGCGATCGCGCGGTACAAACGTTACGCGATCGCAGTCTCGATCCGGCTTGGGGTTCGTTTAACTTCGACAAAATCCCCGCCGATACCCCCGATGCGACGATTGAGGGGTTGAACCAGGCGATGACTCCCCCCTTTGGCGGCGGGAAACGCTTGGTATGGCTGGTAAACAGTCCGATTTTGCAACAATGTTCCCAAGAGATCCAGAAAAACCTCGAACGTACCCTTCCCCAACTCCCCGAGAGTTCGGTGTTACTGCTGACAAGTCGCAAGAAACCCGATCAGCGACTCAAATCTACGAAACTCCTGAAAAAGCTGGCGGAGTTTCAGGAATTTTCTCCCATTCCTCCCTGGAAAACGGAACTGTTAATTCGCCGGGTTCAGCAAGTGGCTAGTAGTCTCGATGTTTCCATCTCACCAGCGGCGGCGGAACGGTTAGCCGAGGCGGTGGGAAATAATACCCGTCAGTTGTTTACTGAACTCGAAAAGCTGAAACTGTTTGTGGGTTCTAGCCGAGTTGAGGTTGAGGCTGTCGATGAATTGGTGACGACGACGACTCAAAATAGTTTGCAATTGGCGAAAACCATTCTTCGAGGGGATACGGCGGCGGCGTTAGGGTTGGTGGCGGATTTAATTGCCCGTAATGATGTTCCGATTGTCATTTCGGCGACGTTGATTGGGCAATTTCGTACCTGGCTTTGGGTGAAGCTGATGATCAACTTGCGGGAACGAGATGAGAAGGCGATCGCCCAGGCGGCGGAGGTGGGCAACCCGAAACGCATTTACTTTCTGCGTCAAGAGGTGAGTCGTATTTCTCTGGAACAATTACAGCAAACGTTACCGATTTTATTAGCTTTAGAGACTCAGTTGAAGAGTGGCGGGGATGCGATCGCTACTTTGCAAATGAGAGTGATAGAATTATGCGGTGTTTGTCGGGGATAGGCGAGAAAAGGCAAAAGAAGGGAACGGGGAACAGGGAACAGGGATAACCCACCCCTGGCCCCTCCCAGGAGGGGAAGGGAATAGGGAATAGGGATAACCCACCCTTAACCCCTCCCAAGAGGGGTTTGTCCTATTCAGACCAATTTTTGCTATATCATTGCACTGCCAATTGTTCCTGGGCGTAGTTGAGATTTTGACGATACTCCAACGCCTTCTGACGGGCTAAATCACTCTGTTCATGACTCTCTGGAACATCCTCCATTCCAGTTATAGCCGCGTTCCAAGCATCAACCACCTCTTGCCATTCTTCAGCGGTTTGTGCTGTCTGGGTTAAGTCTGAGGCTTTAATAGCCTGGTTAACGGCATCCCGGAAGGGATAACTGGGCATCGTCGATGTGACTTCGATCTCTGAATCAGTCGTAGATTCTGGGGTGAAGAATGTGGCTTGCAACGCATCTCGATGGGCAAACAATAGGCTACCTGAAACTCCTAACAAACCGCAGCTTAATAGAACTACAATTACCGGTAAGGCTTTGGATGTATTAAGCAGCAACTGTTGTTAAGGGTTTGGCTCTTTTTTGACGTTCAACTAAACGTTTAAGTTGCGGTTTGAACCGATTTTTCCAAAGGTCTTCGATGTGATAGATATAAGTCGCAATAAAAAACCAAATTAAACCCCAAAAAATCCAATAATAGATGAGAGATTCATAGTCTCCGGTGATATAGACCCTTGAAGAATAGGGTGATATCTGTGGACCCTCAAAAAGTTGGTAGAAACCTACTATTTTTGCAGCGAGAAATCGTCCTGATAATTCACCTGTACAGGAATAAATATCTGTATTTATATTGATGTCTATATTGGTCGTGTCTGAACAAATAGCAAAGCTCAACAAGGGAATTACGGATAACAAAATAAAAGTGGTTATTCCCATAATGAGAGTTCCCTTATATCCTTCCGCCACACTGAACCGGTTGGGCTGTAAAAGCCTATGACTTCGGGGTTTGGGTTGACGCCAATAAAACCAAAATGCCTGGTAAAAAAGAGACAAAAATAGGCTACAAAAGCTAATTAAAAAGAATCCTACTAAAACGAAGATAAGGGCGATCGCCAACCCGCCATCAAGCCAGGTCAGAAGATAAGCAATAATTAAAGAGCTGACGCCGATTACACTAATGAAGGTGAGGGGAAAGCCAATTAGAGTTAGGAATAAGGCTCTAAAAAACGAGGTGTAGCGAGGTTTGAAAAGTTTGGGAACGGGTTTATCTGAGCTTGATTTGGACTCAGAGACAGCAACGGTTGAAGGGAGTGCTGGTTGGTTGGTTTTGGGGGCCGCCTCGGATTGTTGGGGTGAAATTTTTTTGGCGTTTATAGCCGATTTGCTGTTACTCTTGTGAGACGGTTCTAATGATAACTGATGTTTCCAGAGGGGATCTGACGCTCCGGGACGAATGGCGATGACGCGGACAACTTGGAGTGATTCTAAGTTGAGTTTACGGACAATTTTGTGCAGACGGGGCAAAATCCAGCGGCGATCGCCAGATTCATCGATTAAAAGAACAACCCGCAGACAGGTTCCTGATTTCGAGACATCCATCTTAATCACGTCGTCTTTAAAGACAGAATTAAGGATGGCTGCGATCGCCCGTTCGTCGCCGGCTTGAGCTTGGGCCAACAGACTGGACATAGCTGGATTAGGAGTATAGATGTACGCTACTCAAAGTATACTGGGTTTATTGCATATTGCCACATGGTTTTAAATTCGGTCACAAACCTTAAAACCCAATCCATGAACGTTTGTTGGCCATCCATTGGGCGCTATACTGGCTAAGGTGTCCAGGGGGACGTTATGGCTTAAACCTACCCCGAAATGAGAGTGCTGAGAGTAATGTTACATCTGCGAGTTCTGTCCAAACCACTAGCTACCGCTGCAACCATCTCCCTGCTTCTACTCGGTGGCTGTGGGGGAAATGCCTCGAATGAAAACGCTCCCGTCGCCGAGGGGGAAAATAGCCCCGAAACATCGCTCAACAACTATACCGCAGCAGTTTGGGAGATTGAACGACAACGACAAGCTACCTATCGGGTTCTGGCTGAAAATGTCCCTGACAGTGAACAGGCGGCTTTGGCTGAGGTTCGTTGCAATCAACCGGATACCATTCGCGGCTTTTCACGAACTTTGCGTCGAGAAATTGTTGATTACTGCGATCGCGTGGCTGAAATAATTGAAGCGCAAAACTTAACGGTTGACGAGTTTAATCAGATTGGCGATCGCCTCGACGAAGATCCCCTCCTGGAAACTCAAGTCATGCAACAGTTAACTGAATTACGACAGCAACAGCAAGGCTAGGCTGAATAGCCTGAATCCGGTCAATTCTAAAATCATAATTAAGAAACTGGGGTTAAGAGTTTTTTTAACGCTAGAATTGTGGGCGAATTTTATACAAAAGAGGCTGAACTCCCACCACAGCGCCTAATCTATCAGCCTTAGCAAAGCCTCAGAGGCTGCTTCAATCCATCGCGGGGCCGTGAGCAACATGGTTCATCAGATTCCCGTACAGTCTCCAGTGCAAGGATATGCGCGGACTCAGGTCGTTTGCTTTGATCGCGCCTATGGCGATGTTCTGCCTGAGTGGATCAACAATATCCAGACAAGTCCAGGGGAACCATTACTAGAGCATCGTGAAGTGGTCTTACCGGGACTGGAACTGGCCTATGTCTATTCCGCCGTTGCCAATGTTGAGCATTACACAATTCCCGAAGGGGAAACCCATTTCAGCCTTGATCTCGACCTGAATGCACCGATTATTTCTTGGACGGGCCATGAATCCTTGCGCAGTGCGCGGCAGACCATCGCCATCCATCGCACTCAGGTAGAGTACACCGGAGTCACCCCACCCGGTTGGCGTTGTTTATATATTTGTATGGATAACGCCCTACTTGAGCAGCTTGATTTGCTGCCAGCTTCCGTCTGGAAAAAAAGTCAAGACCCCCAAGAGGCGCTACTAGGGTTTAATCTCATCACCCTAGATCACTTTCGTAGCTTTATTCAAGCTTGGTTTGCTCCATTTGCTCATCCCCATCAGTTCACAGCATTGTCACAGGTTCAGGCATCAGTATTATGGCTGGAGTTTACGGAAACCCTACAATTGCTCTTTGATTTGAGTGAAGCGAGTCGTGAAGCTTTCTTGTTTGACAAACCATCGCGGCGCTATCGCTATTTTTCTGATGCTTGTGCCTGGATTGAGGCTCATTTGGATCAGCCGTTGACAGTAGAAATTTTGGCGAAGCATCTTCATGTTACCCCCCGCGCCTTGCAGTATGCCTTTCGGGATATCGCGGCAACTAGCGTTGCTAAGTACATTCAAGCACGGCGGTTACATGGGGTGCGCGAGACCTTGCTTTCAGGTCAGTTTGAGGGCTGGGATAATGATAAGGGGGCTGAGCCATCCATCGCGGCGATCGCCCGGCACTATGGTTTTAGCCATTTAGGACGGTTCGCACAGCAGTTTCAGCAGCATTTTGGTGTACTCCCCCGTCAGTTGCGATCGCGTCGCTCCTAGAATCCTCGTCGGTTCAATTTCCGACTGATTAACTATTAATGAGTATTATATTTTTATATCGCTGTCAACTCTTGATGGCGATTTTTTTGGCGTTACTAAATGACCAGTCGGGTTTTTTATTATATAAAAAAATTTTTCTTTTTAAGTTGTACTTGTTCCCTTTTTGAAGCCAAGACTGTACTTTGTAATAAAAGTACACAAAAAACTTGCACAAATCGGATATTTTTTTTCACCATTCCCCTAAAAAGCCATTGATAATGGGGGTACATGAAATCAGAGTGCAATCTTAATTTGTTGGCTACTTATAGACTATTGCGGTTATTTACTGACTGTTATTGCCGTAGAAATAACCTCTAAAAACCGTAAAGTTACTTATTTTTTTAGCGGTAGCCAACCGTTTATATTCCGTAAATTTACTGACTCAACCTTTAGCCAAGCAACAAATCTCGTTGCGCGAGGAAAACTGCCATGCTGGTTTGTACCCAGATTCGCCAAGCCAAGACTCAATCCCAAGCGTTCGCGAAGCGTGCGGGAACCGCAATCGATCTCATCATCTTCGATCCAGGGATTTCAGACCCCACCGCCTTGCAGCAGGGGTTAAACCCAACGGCGATCGCCCTCACCTTGCCTCGGAGTGGGAACCCGATCGCGACGATTGGCCGACTCTTGCAACAACAGGCCCCCGTCCGCTCACTCCATATCCTGTCTCACGGTCGCCCAGGGGCGCTACGTTTGGGCGATCGCTGGATAACCGCCGCCGACCTCTGCGCCACAGATCTGGCCGCCTGGCGCGAGTCCCTGACCGATGAGGCAACGATTTCGTTGTATGGATGCAACCTGGCCCGAGAGGATCTGACGCTCCCAGAACGGTTTGCACAGCTAACGGGAGCCAGTGTCGCCGCCTCACGGACGGCCATGGGTGCCATACAGCCGGGTGGGAATTGGTGCTTAGATGCCATCGTCGGCCCAGGGCGATCGCATCTACCTTGGTCAAAATCAGTCCTGGCCGCCTATACCGGTGTTTTCGCCGTCTATGAAGTCGGAACCGAGAACGCACTGAGAATTCGGCTTGGGGAGGTCGGGAGTGGTGACATCATCTCCTTAACCCAGAACATCACACTCACCAGTCCTCTGATCATCTCCCGTGACGCGACCATTTACGGCAATGGCTACGCGATCGATGGTGGGGGTACGACTTATCTCATGCGTGGTAATGATAATCCTCCCGCTAATCTCGCCCTCTATGACATCACGCTCAGGAATGGTTTTAGACAGGATCCATCCGCTTACTATGGTGCGGTCAATACCAACAGCATTAACCTTGCCGGTTCCAAGGTGATCTTTAGCAATAACCGTGCTCGGGCTGACGTACCTGACTCCGGTAAAACCTATGCCCTAGGAGCTGCCATTTATGGTTCGGGACACATTCATTTGGCTGATTCGCGCTTTGAAAATAATAGTCTAGGAATCTCTGATGAGCTTCGAGGCCGGGTAGAAGAACATCAGAGTGGGAATTTCGGGCCAGGTTCATTCAAGCCCGAGAATATCGAAATGGGACACAGTGTAATTTATGCCATTGGAGGTTCTACCAATCTCCTCGATACCACCTTTAGCGGGAACGAAAGCCTTATCTTCCCGCCCGACAGTATTGTACCCATCGATCTGACAAACGCGCAGCTCGTTTCGTTGGTCAACCCAGAGACAAAGCTTTACGCAACCGGAGGAGACCCTACCGACTTAAGCGCGATTTCATCCGGCGGTGTCTCCCGTCCGCAACTGAGCGTTGCTAGTGGTGGAAGCATCACAGAAGGCGAAACCGGCACTGTTGATTTCAAGCTCAATGCGCCCCTGCCCTACCCCCTCCAGTTCAGCTATACCATCGACGGAACCACCTACAGCAGCGTCTTCCCCCACAGTAGCACCACCTATCAAGCCAGCGTCTCGATCGCCGATGACAACATCTACAACCCCGGTCGAACCATCAACGCCAGGGTCAACACTGGGAACGTTTATACCCTAGGAACCGCCAGCACCAATATCGACATCAATGATACTGAACCCCTCATCAGTATCATTGCCAAGAGTCATCCCTCAGAAGACGGCGAGCAAGGAGAATTTGAAATTCAACTGAACAAGCCGGCCCCACGGAACTTCAGTGTCGCCTACAGTGTCAGCGGAACCGCCACCCCCGGCAGCGACTACGAACCCCTCAGCGGCAGCGTTTCCATCCCCGAAGGTGCCACCCGAGCCAGCATCATGGTTGACGCGATCGACGATAACATCGTTGACCCCGACGAAACCATTATCGTTACCCTCCCCAACACCACCACCAATTACGGTGTTGACAGCAGCGCCAATGAAGCCACCCTCATCATTGAAGACGATGAAATGCTGCCCGTGGCCACCCTCACCGCCCTACAATCCCCCAGCGAAGAGGGACCCATCCCGGCCCGATTCCGCATCGACTTTGACAACCCCGCCCTACCCGTCGAAACCCAGGGGGGAGTCAGTGGCACCTTTGTATACTACGAACTCGTAGATGGAACCACCACAGCCGGTCAAGACTATATCGCCCCCAGTGGCCAGGCCTTCATTCCCACTGGGGAGGACAGCGTCACCATTGACGTCACTATTATTGATGACCTAGAGTACGAACCCGATGGTGAAACCTTCGAGGTTAAACTTCTGCCTCACCCCAACGAGCATTACGACCTCGGCCCCACCGACAGCCTCAACTTCACCATCGAAGACAACAATGAAATTCCCGAGGCCCGCATGGTCTTCCTCAGGGATGCCACCGAAGAAGGGTCTGTCCCCGGAGAATTTCGGGTAGAACTGTCTTCAGTTGCCCTAGCAGGCGGTGTAACCATCGACTATGACCTGGTCGCTGCTGACAGTACCGCCACGGCCGCTGACTATGTTCCCCTCAGCGGACAGGTCACCATTCCCGAAGGGGAAACCCAGGCCACCGTCTCTGTCACCCCCATTGACGACATGGTCTACGACCCCGACGAAACCCTGACATTTCGCTTAAAACCCCCCACCGACGAACTCTACAGCGTTTCGGCCAGTGACAACGAAGTCACCCTGACCATTATTGATAACAACGTTATCCCCGTCGCCAGCCTGGAAAAACTCGACAATCCCTTAGAAGACGACGAAACCCCCGGCGAGTTCAAAATCAAGTTATCTTCCATCGCCCTCGAAGGGGGAGTGACCGTCAGTTATGACGTGGTGGCGGAGCAAACCACCGCCAGCAGCGACGACTATGCACCCCTCAGCGGCAGCGTCACCTTTCCCGCCGGAAGCCAGGAACGAACGGTTCAGGTGATTCCCATTGACGATGGCCTCCACGACCCCGATGAAACCCTAACTATCCGTCTAAGCGATCCTGGTAGTGAACTCTACAGCGTCGGGGTGAACGACACGGTGACCTTCACCATCGAAGACAATGATCATCTGTACGAAGTTCGTCTCACCCCCGAAGCTAACGCCAGCGAAAACGGGACTCCCGGCTATGTGCTTGTGGAACTCGATCGCCCGGCCCTGGATCTAGGACTGACCATTGATTATGCCATCAGTGGGGGAGATGCCGTAGCCAATCGTGACTATATCGGTCTTAACGGTCGCATTACCATTCCCCCCGGTGAAACCCAGGCGCGCATTCGCATCGAAGCCATCGACAACGCCATCGACGAACCCAATCGCACCCTAGAACTGAGTTTACTGCCGGCTGCACCGGATCAGGTGATCGAACCCGATCGCAACTACACCGCCGATGGCAGCGCCCAAACGGCGATGATCCTCATCGAGGACAATGACACAGCAGCAGTGCGCTTGACGGCGTTGAGCAATACCACGAACGAATCCGGGGCGACGGCAGAGATTGAGGTCCGCCTCGAAAGTGAGCCACTCGAGCCTGTCACCCTAGACTTCACCTCCAGCGATCCCAGTGAAGGGGAACTCCTCATCTCATCGGTCACCTTTGCCCCGGAAGAGTGGAAACAAGCCAAAACGGTCACTGTGCGCGGCGTCAACGATGCGATCGAAGATGGTGATCAACCCTATAGCATTACCGCCAACATCAGCAGCGACGACCCGGCCTACAACAGCCTAAGCTCTGAAACCCTCAACTTGATTAACCAGGATAACGACGGCTACCGCCTGCTGGCCTCAACCCCCAGCCGCGTCACCGAAGGCGACATCAGCACCTACACTCTAGTCCTGACACAACCCCCGAGCGAAGCAATCCCCATCGAAATCCTCGCCGATGACCAAACTGAAGTCAGCCTCGATGGGAGTAGCTTCACCTCAAGTCTGGTCACGACCTTTACCAACACGGACAGTCAAACCATTTTCATCCGGGCGATCGATGACACCGAGGTTGAAGGGCGGCATAGTGGGGTCATCAGCCATCGTTTTCTGGACCACGGTGACTCCAACTACCCCAGTGCCAGTGAAACCATTTCGACGATTCTAACCATCGACGATAACGATCGCCCCCTGGCCGGAATTATTACCACGGATAATTCTACTGAGGAGAGCGTTGTTGCTGGTCGATTTGGCGTCGTCTTGGACCAAAGCGCTCCCGCTGGGGGGGTGACGATCGCCTATAGCATTGTCAATCAAACCGCTACCTCCGATTTAGACTATGTGCCATTGTCCGGTTCCCTGTTTATTCCTGAGGGGGCTGATGGGGGTGATATTATCGTCAATCCCCTGCAAGATGACATCGTTGAGCTTGGCGGTGAAATCATCACCATCGCCTTACAGCCGAATTCTGAGTATGACATTGACCCTACCTATGCCAGCGGGACCGTCACCATTTTTGATGATGACATTCCCGGAGTGCGGGTGCGGGAACGGGGCAATGCGACTCGGGTGCGGGAAAACGTTGCGGGGGATAGCTACACCCTGGAACTGACGAGCCAGCCTAGCGATCCGGTTACTATTGACATCAACACCAGTGGCGATGTGACGCCGAGTGTCACTCGCGTCAGCTTCGATGCCAGTAACTGGAACCTGCCGCAAACGGTGCAGTTGTCGATGCTCGATAACAACATTGCTGACGGCGATCGCACTCAAGTCATCAGCCACAGTGTCAGTAGTGCCGATAGCAATTATGACGGGATGTCGATTGATGGGACTACCATCACGATTATTGACGATGACGTGCCGGGAATGGGTCTGCTGGAAACGGGATTTAGCACCCGCGTCACCGAGGGATCGGTCACTGATGACTACGTCGTATCCCTGGATAGCCAGCCGACAGAACCGGTCACGGTGACGGTGATTCAAGCGGCAGATTCCGGCTTAGAGGCGATCGCTCCTCTGGTGTTTACGCCGACGAACTGGAGTACGCCACAAACGGTCGATGTGGTGGTGATTGATGATTTCATTGATCGTGGCGATCGCACTACAACCCTGACTCACCAGGTCACCAGTGCCGATGAGAACTACGATGGCTGGTTACTCGATGAGGTCACGGTCTTTGTGACTGAAGATGACGAAGCCGGCATGATTCTCAGCGAGAGTGCTGGGGGAACGGCTGTAGTCGAGGGGTCCAGTGATGATGCCTACACCATTGTCCTGACGAGCGAACCCGTTGAACCGGTCACGGTGGAGATTGTCATTGACGGGACTTCCAATCTTGAGGCGATCGCTCCCTTGGTGTTTGAGCCGAGTCAGTGGAATGTTCCTCAAACTGTTGATGTCAAACTGATGAATGATGACATCGATGACGACGATCGCAGCGCCATCTTCCAACACCTCGTCAGTAGCGACGACCCCAACTATGACGATTGGGACCTGCAAGACGTGCCAGTGAGTATTACGGAGGATGATTTTGTTGGCTTGACGATTCGTGAAAGTGGGCCGCGAACCTACGTGATTGAAGGGTCGGACAATCCCGACTTTATCGAAATCTTCCTGAGTAGCGAACCCATTGCCGATGTGCGAATTGCTTTTGATACCGGCAGCGAACTCGAACCCATCCCCGATTTGGTCATTCCTCCTCAAGCTTGGGATAGTCTATTTCGCCTTCCCATTTTTGCCAAACTAGATACGAACTTTCAGGAGACGGAAGTCATTGAACTCGGCTTTACCGTCACCAGTGCCGATCCTAAATATGATCCCACTGGTGGTTTAGAGGATACCATCCCGGCACCGCCGCCTATCCCGGTGATTGTGGGCGATCGCCAACTCCTCGGCAACGAAACCGCAGATGGTTTAGGCATCGTGTTGGATCGCTTCGAGACCCTGTTTACCCAGAACCTGCGATCGCAAACATTCCCCATTTTATCTGAGTCCGTCGATAGCCTAGTTCCTGACTTGTTCGTCTTCAAAGATCGACTTCTCGCAGATCTACGAGAACTCGGTTCCGTTGACGGGATTACCACCCGTGCAACCATCACTAAAGCGTTGACAGAAAGTTTCCAGGATGCGGGTTTGGCTGTAGAACTCGACGTGACTCCCAGCATTGACCTCGACGAAATCGCCTTTATGGTGAACGTCAACTACGAGGACCAATTCACCACCCCTCTCAACCCCAATTTGGGCATTGATGACCTCAAATTCCAGCTAAACGGTGACCTTGACGGTCAATTCCAGGCTGATTTAGCCTTCCGTCTCGGTTGGCATCAAAACTTTGGCTTCTTTATCGATGCCGAGGAAACTCAACTCAATACCAACTTTGATGTCAAACCGCCTCGGGAGTTTACCGCTCAAGGTGGCGCGGGATTATTGGGGGCAAAAGCCAACGATGATGACAGTAATCCGACGGCGATCGCCATTGACTACAATCTCTCATTAACAGATATCGACGACGTCAACCGCATTCGTTTCCTTGATGCCAACAACAATGGGATCTGGGATGACAATGAGCCAATGGTGGAAGAACAAGCCAACGGGACTTTCCCATCTTTGCCAATCTTAGGACGCTTCGACCTCGATGGCAGCGGTGGTTACGAACCCGAAGAAGGCACGATTCTCACGATTCCTAAACCCGATGATGGCGATCGCCTAACGCTGACCGAGTTACTAAAAAATGCCAACAATCCCCAACTGGTTAACGGCGACTTCACGGGAACTCATAACCTCGGTCTCAACCTCGATACGCAACTCCCCGGTTTAGAGAATTTACCCCTACCCCGCTATCTCTTTGCCCTCGCCGCTGATTGGGGAGACCTCACCTATGACCCCAACCAGGATCTCCTCCAACCCCTGCAAACAATTCCCAACCTCGCCTTCAACAACTTCGGAATTGATGTTGGCAGCATTGGTGATTTTGTCTTACCCATTTTTGAGGGAATCGGCCCGTTCCTGCAACCCCTAAATCTATTCGCTGATTTGCTCGACTTTGATGTCATCCCAGCACCAATCGGCGATTTCTTTGGTCTGTTTGATATCAACTCAATCGCAGGAATTAAGGTCAATCCCTTAAATTTCCAAAACTTCCTCGAAGGTATTGCTAATATCGATCTAGATTTAGGAGACTTCAAAGTTCAACTGCAAAACTTCTTACGGTTTCCCAGTTTGATTGCCAATTTACCGACGGGATTTTTAAACTTCGGCTCCTTTCAAATCACCTCTCCAGATTTACCCCAACTTGATCTAAATTTACCGACTCTGGATTTACCCCGGCTTCCCTCTCCCTCTCTGGACTTAGGGTCTATGAATTTACCCCAGGTCGCCGGAGATTTCGATATTTCCCAATTGAACCGTAGCCGATCAATTCGGTTCCCGGTTTTAACTGACCCCATGCAAGGTCTATATCTCATTCTCGGCAAAGAAGATGTCACCCTGGCAACCTTAGAAACGCCGAATATTGCTGCCCGAGGAAGTATTGATGCCAAGACGTCCATTTTTCAATCCTTTACGAATTCACTTCCCAATTGGGTTAAAACGTTAATGGATACTGTGGGTGTGGGTAAGTTTGACGCGCATGTCAAAGGGAGTTTTGACGTGCGAGCTGGGATGGGATTTGGTTTCGATACATTCGGACTCTTTCGCTGGGCTAATACGGGGTTTGACCCGGAACAATCGGACTTGATTTTAGACAGCTTTTTTGTCAGCGATCGCGCCAATCCCGATGGAACTGGAGAGGATGTCAAGGAACTGTATGGACGCTTTGGTATCGGAGTTGATTTAGAGGCTGGAAAACTTCTGTCTGTTTCTGGAAAAGGATTACTCAACGGAGAAGTAAAAGTCGATCTCCTTGACCCCAATGGCGATGGTAAAGTCCGTTTTCACTCGGAAGTTTTACCCCAGATTAAGTCACTCAATAATCTGATTAGCGCCCACGGTAACGTAGCTGCTGCTGGATCTGCAACCCTAAAATTTTCGATTGATTATCCCAATATACTACCTCCCTGGGACACAAAAACCTATGAAAAAGACCTCTATGAAATTGATTTTCCAAGCCGAGATTTATTCAGTCTATCTGTTGGCAAAAATGGGGTCAGTTTTGGCACTGCCCTTGATGGTCCTATTCAAGGAGCAGATGTTTTCTTTGACGCCAACTTCAACGGGATTTGGGATGATCTCGAACCCGCGACCATTAGCTTTGGGGCAGGGGACTATGATCTCGAAATTCCCTTGGACTTATTTGACCGCAACGGTGACGGTAAAATTGACCTAACCGAAGGTCAAATCGTTGTCCAAGATGGCACAGACATTGATACTTTCCAGAAACAACGCTTCCCATTCTTTACTGCACCCGAATGGACGATCGCCTCGCCCCTCACCTCCCTAGCACTGCGGTTAGCACAACCGGACTTGCCCGCCACCGCCGCTCGTTTAGGAACGGCCTTTGGCCTACCTGGGGGGTTTGATTTACAGACAGACAATGCCTTTACGGCCATTGAAAACGGCGACAGCAACGGCGCAACGGTTCTCATCGCCCAAGGTCAACTGCAAAACCTGATCATCCTGGGGGCGAACACCCTGCAACCCGAGGGCGATCGCAATGACATCGCCAATGCCATCATCGCTGAAGTCTCGGACCGAGTCCGCAATGGTACGGCGATTAACCTGACAGATGAGCAACAAATCACGAGCATTCTCACCCGTGCAGCCGGGGGTCGCTCAAGTGTAGATTTGTCAGCAACGATTGCTGAGATTCAAACCCGCAACCAGGCCATTATCGAGGCCCGCAACACCCCAATCGAGGACATCCGTGAGGCAATTACCAGCCACATCGCCCTCGACCAAATCGATGGCAGCTACTTTAACATTGCCGTTGACCCCTGGTCAGTGCTGCTGCGTACCAGTCAGCCTGTACCCCCGCTTGATGCAGCCAGCGATCGCGTCCTGACACTCCTGGATTTGCCCAACATCGATTTGGGAACCTTTGACCCCTTTGCCAACTTAGATAATCGCTTCGGGGTCGAGGTTCTCACACGCCAAATTCAGATCCATGCCACCGTCGCGCAGTTGGCGGATATTGCCATCGGCACAGGGGTTGAGGATGCACAGACGCAAATCTTTGAGGCGATGGTGACAGCAATTGAGACGGGTGTGGAACTGGCTGACTTTAGCAATCCTGATGTGATTGTAGCCCTGTTACAAGCCGTCGCCCGACCCCCAGCGGCCCTACAGATGGCACAAATCATCGCCAGTAGTAATGCCAACTTCACGGCGATCGCCAACACGGCGATCGACTCAGGCAACTTTGCCACGGTTCGCGATGACCTCGTAGAACTCCAGGTTATGGTCCAATCCCTGCAAGCCCAACTCTTGAAATCCGTGGCCGGCGGCAGGATTGGCATCGACCAATTTGAGAGCCTGATGGCCTTCAATCAGTCCGGCTTAAATCTGACGACGGTGATTGAAAATATCATCGAAGGAACGGAGGAAAATGACACCCTCATCGGCACAAATCTCAACGACTGGATTGCTGGCCGCAGCGGCGATGACCTCATTGAGGCGGGCGAAGGTGACAATATCATCTACGGCAATACTGGAGACGATACCATCTATGGTGGTGATGGCGATGATGTCATCCACGGCGGTCGGGATAATGATGTGATTGACGGTGGCTCTGGGGACAACATCCTCTACGGCGATTGGGGCGATGATATCATCTATGGCGGTGATGGAGATGACCTGATCAATGGTGGCGAAGGGGATGACACCCTATTTGGGAAGGCCGGCAATAACTTCATTCGTGGCGGCCCGGGTAACGATGTCATTTATGGCGGTGATGGGGATGACTATATCCTCGGTGAGGCTGGGGATGATTTGATCCATGGCGGTGATGGGGATGACCTGATCATCGGCGGTGACGGGGATGACACAATCCATGGTGAGGCTGGGGATGATACCCTCGTCGGCTTGGCCGGTGATGATCTGATTTACGGCGGTTCCGGCAATAATATCCTTTTCGGCAACACGGGCAATGACACCCTCTATGGGGGTGAGGGGGATGATACGATCGCCGCTGGCAAAGACGATGATCTCGTGTTTGGCGAAAGTGGTAATAATTACCTGTTTGGCAACATCGGCAATGACACGCTCTATGGCGGTGACGGAGATGACTTAATCCACGGCGGCCAGGATGATGATGTCTTGATTGGCGGTGAAGGGAATGACACCCTCTCCGGGGATCTCGGCAATGATGTTCTCATCGGCGGCCCGGGAGCTGATGTTTTTCAACTGCGTTTGGCTGATAGTTTCGATATCATCGTTGACTTTGTCGCCGGTGAGGACAAGGTGCAACTCGTCGGTTTCGCCACAGAACTTACTTTTGAGGATTTAAGTTTTAGTCCGGCTGGCGAGAATACTCAATTGACGATCGACGATCAAGCTGTTGCGATCTTTAATGGGGTTGTTAACTTCACCCCTGATGATATCCTCGGCTTAGCTGTTAGCGAACTCTAAGCGTTGTCAGTTGAGAGGGGAAGACAGGAGGACTCAAGCACCTCATTCCCCTCTCAACTTGGACAGTCTTTACCGGAAAAAGAGGGCGCGCCACTTGCGGTACGCCCCTACGTTGTTTCTGTTCCCTGTTCCCTATTCCCTGTTCTAATAACGAGGAACCGACCGATCAATAGCAGTAGAATAGGAGTCAATCCCCCCAGCGATATTAAACACCCGTTTAAATCCCTGAGACTCAAGCCATTGACAGGTGTACGCCGAGCGAATCCCATGGTGGCATAAAACGAGGGTTTCCACCTCAGGATCAAAACGCTCCATAATCTTAGGAATCCACTCTTGAGATTGACTCAGGGGCAGATGCTCGAACCCCTCAATTGCCGCGATCGCAACCTCTTCCGGTTCCCGAACATCAATTAACTGGAGGGGTTTTGTCTCCGACGCTAATCGTTGCGCTAGGTCATTTACATCAATTGATTTAACAGACTCAACCATTGTTTAATTCAAGTATTTAGAAAGCATTTCTAAACTATACCCAAGCAAAATAAAACCTAATTTAGTTTCTAATTAGGTTGAAAGATGGCTCAGGATTGTTTATTTCTTAAAAAAGTCCTGGAGCGATTCTCCTAAGCTTTCAACCAGAGACGGATCTGAAGCTGATTCTGAAAATTCCTGAGCCTCAATCTCTTTAACTTTAGCCTCAGGTAAACCTAGCATATCACGAAGTTTCTGATAGGCACTTGCTTCCTCTTCATTGATTTTAGGTTCATCGGGAGTCCGGGAACTCGAGGCGATCACTTCATAACCTAATCGCAACACTAACTCTCGTTCTTCGTCGCTTTGCAGTTTGGGAACCAAGTCTTCTAGGGGGATATTTTGAATACAATAGGCTTGCAAATCTTGCCGTAACGTCTCCTGGTCTTCCGGGCTTTTGGCAAATAGCTCACCGAAGCGGTTGAGCATCACGTTCAGTTCTTCTTGGGCTAATTCTCCATCGGCCCAGGCCATCGCCGCAACAATGCGCAGTAAGTTCATCTGGCGGGGAGAAATCGGTGGGGGAGCGGGCGGTTGAATTGGCATAAAGATATAGGGAACAGGGAACAGGGAACAGGGAACAGGGAACAGGGAACAGGGAACAGGGAATAGGGAACAGGGAACAGGGAATAGGGAATAGGGAACAGGGAATAGGGAATAGGGAACAGGGAATAGGGATAACCCACCCCTTGGCCCCTCCCAAGAGGGGAAGGGAATAGGGAAAACCTCCCTTTTGCCTTTTGCCTCTTGCCTCTTGCCTCTAATCTGTGGGGCTTGCCATCACGACGTTAACACGCGATCGCCATTCCCTCCCCAGGCAGTAAAAAAACTTTAGGGTTGCCGGGCCAGCCAGGCTTCGATACCATCAGCGAGAGATAGGGCCAGGCGTTGCTGTTCTTGTTCGTCCATAATCCACTCATACTCATCGGGGTTAATCATGAACCCTAATTCCAGTAAAACCGAGGGAGCAATTTGGGGACGGGTGAGGGCGAAGTTAGCCCAAAAGACTCCATATTCAGGGCGGTTGAGGTCATTTACCAGGTGACGGTAGAGAAACACCGCTAAATCCTGAGCCTGGGGGTGATACCAAAATGTGCCGATACCAGCGGTATTCTCGGCATCACCACTATCGGGTAAGGCATTGTAATGGAGACTTAAGGCCAGGGTGGGTTCGGCTTTTTGAATCATATCCATCCGTTCGCGCAACCCCACATCGATATCCGTTTCTCGGGAGAGAATCACCCTCGCTCCCCGCCGTTCAAGTTCATCTCGCAAGAGTAAACTCACCGTGAGGACGGGTTCTTTTTCCCGAATCCCCGTCGGACTGGTGGCCCCGAAATCTTCAGGTCCCCCATGGCCCGGATCGAGAAAAATGGTTGTTCCGGCGAGGGGTTGGCTGGGGTTGAGTTGGGGGGGATGGCGTAAACTCAGCACCAGGGTGGTGTTGTCATAGCGTAGATCGTAGCCCCATTGCTGGGGCGAGTTCATCTCAAAGGTATATTGAACCCGATCGCCGTCTAAGGCTTGCCAGGTCATGCCCTCAATGGCAGGATTGGCGTTAAAGGCGATTAAATCCGTCTGAGCGGTGGTGTTGTGGAGGGTGAGGCGGAACTGTCGCCCCTCTTGTTGGACTTGAGGCGGAACGCGAGAACTGAGGGGAAAATAAATGTCTGTGCGATCGCCCCGTTGGCGGCTACTAATACTGCGAATCACCGCCTGGGGAGATGCGCCCGCTTCATGAATTTCCACTTCATCCCGATGCACCCAGACCCCATAATCGAGGCGTAGCCAGTCTCCTTCGCTCCCTGTAATCGCCGCCTCAACGCCTTCGGGAATAGGAGTTAACCGAGAATAACTGGTTCCTGGGCCGGTTCGAGACACGGCTTCAGCACTGATGACACGGGCAACTCGAAGGGGACTGACGTTGGGAGTGACGATTTCAACGCTTCCCGTTGCGGTTTCTCGGAGACGGCGATCGCCCCGTCGTAGTTCAAAAACGGGCCGTCCCAAGTTACCGCTATTAGCGAAACGATGACAAGCTCGGTAGCGACTGGCCCTAGCTCGTTGAGGTTGATTTTCCCCGGTGAGAACCGCCGCGTTACTCGGTAACTCACTCGACGTTGACTCAGGAAGCAAGGGAATCTGACGATTGCCCAGGCGAACCGAACCCGTCCAGTCCGCCCCTGGCGCTAAGGCACTAAAACAGACTAATTCTCCCACCTGTCGGGTAATGTCAACGGCCGGTTCCAGGGACCCCTCGGCAAACCCTAAGCCATCATCTGGGAAATTTGGCCCTCCCAAGAGGCGCGTCACCCGGCGTTGCACCCGGTTGTCGCCCACTTGGACTTCAATCACATTCTCGCCCATCTCCAGAGGCACAGAGGGGGCAAAATGACCGGCTGGAGAGCGATAAATGGGATTACCATTGATTAACACCCGTTGCTCGGGGTCTGCTGTGCCGATGATGAAGATGCGATCGGCAACGGTTTCGTGGTTATCCGGTGGATAGGACCAATGAAGCACGGTATCAGCCTGAGCTGGGACGGTGACGCTTAAACTCGCCAAAACCGGCAGCATCCAAGCGACTCGTGGCCTGGAAACGATCAACTGGGGACAGGGCGAGTCAGAAAATAGGGGCATTGTCGAACTACTTAACCAGGAATCTGGAGTGAACCTCGTTCTACTTTAAACCGCAGTTGGATCAGCGTCGACTCAAGGGTCTCGACAATCTCATGCAGTTGACATAAATCGGCTTTCGCTGGAGCAACGGGGGTGGCTCCATTGCGCCCACCATGATTCTCGCTCCCCTCTTCGTCATAGGTTTGCGCCTGAGATTCAAGTTGGCGGGCTAAATCCGGCACGTGCAAAATGGCGGCACTACTGCTGGCTCCTTTGAGTTTATGGGCCAGTTGATATAACCGTTGCCAATCCTGTTGCTCCAAAGCCGCTTTGATCCCGTCTAGGGATTGGAGTGCGTCATCGGAGAAGGTTTCGAGCAGTTCTTGTTGAAACTCGAGATCGCCGTCGGTGATGGCGGCCATCTGTTGTGCGTCAATCAAGATTAGATCGGCTGGCTCTTGAGATGGTGTTTGAGATGGTGTTTCAGATGGTGTTTCAGATGGTGTTTCAGACGGTGTTTCAGGGGCTGTCGCCTCTTGAGGCGCTTGCATTGAGGAACAGTTCGGCTCACCGCTGGGGGCGGGTGAGGACTGAGCGAGCCAAAACTCTAAACGCTCGGCTAATCGTTCTCGTTTCACCGGTTTGCTGATGTAGTCGTCCATTCCCGCCGCCAGACATTTATCTCGTTCTCCGTCTAAGGCATGAGCGGTCATGGCGATAATGGGAAGGCTGTCCCCGTACTTTTGGCGAATCTGACGGGTGGTTTCATAGCCATCGAGGACGGGCATTTGACAATCCATCAAAATAATGTTAAAGGAGTCTTGCGCCAGGCGATCGAGGGCCAATTGTCCATTTTCGGCACAGACAACATCCTCATAGCCCATTAGCTTGAGTTGGTTGCGAACCACCTTTTGATTGACGGGTGTGTCTTCAACCACCAAAATTTTGACCGAACGCGGCTGAGGATGTTCATGACCCGTTACAGCGGCGAGTTGCAAAGATTGTGGGCCAGGCTCGAAGGTCTCGCTGACTCCGGCGGTGGCGGGCTGGAGACGGGCGGTAAACCAAAAGGTTGACCCTTGGCCCACTTGACTGTCCACGCCAATCTCGCCGCCCATTAACTGGATTAATTGTTTACAAATCGCTAATCCTAAGCCTGTGCCGCCATATTGACGGGTGGTGGAAGCATCCACCTGAGAGAACGATTGAAAGAGTTTATGTTGATGTTCCGGGGCGATGCCGATGCCGGTATCTTGGACGCTAAAGCGGATGAGGAGTGAGTCTGAGGGAGATTGAGGGTCCCGCTCGTCAAATCCCGAATGGGGGCGATCGCAGCGGCGCGCTCGCAGCGTAATCGACCCCTGAGCAGTAAACTTAATGGCATTACCGGCCAAATTGATAAAAATCTGTCGTAACCGGGTTGGATCACCCTGAACCGAGGCGGGAATGGTCTCATCGAGGATAACCCGCAGTTCGAGGCCCTTACTCTCGGCTTTAGCGTAGAGTAAGCGCGTTACATCGGTCATACAGCCCTTGAGATTAAAGGGGATAGATTCGAGTTCCATGCGCCCGGCTTCGAGTTTCGAGAAGTCCAGGATATCGTTGACAATGGTCAGAAGACTTTCGCCGCTACTGCGGATGGTTTGCAGGAAATCTCGTTGTTCTGGGGTCAGTTGGCTCACCAACAGTAAATCCGTCATCCCAATGACTCCATTCATGGGAGTGCGAATCTCATGGCTCATATTGGCCAGAAACTCACTTTTGGCCACTGTGGCGGCTTCGGCGGCGGTCAGAGCTTGACGCAGTTCAGCGGTGCGCTCCTCAACCCGCTGGGCTAAGCGAACCGAAGACCGTTTGAGTTTGCGGTTGGCCCGGCGCAATTCCGAGAGATGATCACTGTTGACGATGACAATGGAGGTGGTGGCTAGGGCCAAACTGGGGAGAACTAGGGGGGTGAGCCAGCCCTGGAGAAAGCTCAGATACATGATGACACTGAGGCTGGTGACGCCGGTGCTGATGGTGATAACGGCGGCTAGGAGTCCGAGGTTGTAGCCACGCGATCGCGCCCAGAACAAGAGTTTCCCGGTCATTACCGCTCCCAATCCTGACCAAAGCAGAATCCACAGCCAAATAGCCTCGCGATGCCAAAGGCGCAACAGGGGGCGACCATCGAGAGCGGCGGCTAGGGTTTGGCTAACGATATTGGCATGAACCACAGCCCCCGGCATTTGCGGGGGGTCTTGGCTGAGGTTACTACTGTAGGGGGTGTAGAAAAAGTCGTTTAGGCTCGGGGCCAGCGGACCAACAATGACGACGCGATCGCGAAATTGCTCAGGCTCAACGGTTCCCGACAACACATCGCTGAGGGTGACCGTTTCAAAGGTCTGACTTTGGTAATTGAGAGGGATTTGATAGCCACCAATCTCCTCAGAGAAATAATCGCCGACTTCCGGCGTAATCGGCACAAAACGAGCTTGTCCGAGACCTAAGTGCATCCGCTCGGGATCGAGCATTTCCAGGGAAATTCCCTCTTGTTCAAGGGTGTGTAGAGCTAACATAATCCCCAACCCGAGCCGTGATACCCCCTGAGAATCTTCTGCCGAGAGAATCGCTCGACGAATCTTACCATCGGCATCAGGCAGGAGATCCGAGATTCCCACCTGTCCTGAGTCCTCTAACGCCGGTGGGGGGGCCACCGTATGGCCAATCAACTTCTCGACCCCAAATAGGTTGGGTGTGGTTTGAAAAATCTCGACGAGTTCTTCATGGCCCGGTTCAACGGGGAGATCTCGATATAAATCCAGACCGATGGCGGCGGGATCTCCTTGGCGGATGCGGTCTAACAGCTCTCCCAAAACCGCATCGGGCATCGGCCATTGTCCCACGGCCACAATATCGGGTTCATCAATCGCCACAATAAGCAGTCGAGAATCCATCGGTTCGGGAGGGCGTAAGCGAAACAGTTGATCCCGAACCGTCCATTCCCAGGGGCGAAACAGACCCCAGACTTGCCCGAAGACAAAGATGGCTGTAACCAAAGCTGGGGTCATTAGGACAAATCGCCACCGCCACAGCTTCACCCGAACCCGCCGTCGCTTGAGTTTGGCGTATCGAGATCCCATAAACGATTTTCGTGTAAGCCTTCTGTTTAGCTGGATATGTTCGTGATGCTTGTCCTCCCTCTAATAGTTTAGAACACAGGGTTTCCCGAGGGAGATCGGGATCGCCTGCGCTCTTGGGTTGGTATTGTTGTTAATCCCTGAGGGATGTTAACAGGAGTTAAACGATGAGGCGGGGTTAGTCGAAATTCAAGGACTGTTGAGTGAGATCTTCTAAACCAACAGACGTCAAGAGTTCAGTCCAGTTTTCGGCAATGATCTCATTGTCAGGCTGTCCCTGCTGGGCGTTGGCTAACGTGCTCAGGGCATCGTACCAAATGCCATATTCTCCATAAACCTGGGCTACGTCGACGGCGGTTTCAGCGGCTTCAAGTTTTTCAGCTAGGGCGTCTTCGACGGGTAAACGATAGACGGTTCCTTCGATGGTGGGATTGTTGGGATCGAGGGCCGAAACACAATGGACTTCAAAGTACCAAGAGTAATCTTCCCCGAGGGCGAGTTCAGGATGCTCGTCGGGAAGGGTGATCTGAACGATTCCTCCTTCTTCAGGTAAGTCGACTTCAGTGCGGTAATGGTTTTCACCGTGACTATCCTGAAGGGTAAAGGAGGCGGTTTTGGCGGTTGTTTGAGGAAGGGAAACAAAGAATGATGGCCGCTCCGAAACCGTTAAAACTCGTTCAAAATTAGGAAGAATCGGGCGGATGGCAGCTAGGTCTTCTTGACCCACGAAACATTGGCCATTGCTACGACTGGCGCCACCACCGGTTTGAGTTCTCGGAGTCCCGGCAACGCCTTCAGGAGTGCTAAAGGTGACGGCTAAAACTGAAGGGGCAACCATTCCCAGAACGGTACTGAGGGATAGGCTGGCTAAAAGGTAACGGGATAATTGTGAAATAGACTTCATAATGTCGCCTCGGGTTTTTGTGATTGTCGGTACTCTTCCTCATTAACATATTAGCCGCCCCCTTTGCTAAACTTACGTTAAAACCATGAAGTCTCGGTAAAGACTTCATGAATTTTGTCTAAGTTGCGCGATCGCCAGCCATGATTTAGGGACTATCTATAGCTATCTATAACTGTCTATAACCAATTGCCCACTAAGATAAAGGCTGACCAGAAAAAGGGGCGTTGATAGTCAGGTTGTCGCAGTAGGGAGAGTTGGGCTTGTTGCAGGGCTTTGGCTTTGCTCATACCGGGTTGGGCCAATTGGTAATAAAACTCAGCCATCAGGTCGGCAGTAGCCTGATCGCGTACAGCCCAGAGGGTGGCTAGGGTCGATCGCGCCCCACTGCGAACGGCGAGTCCAGCGAGTCCTAAGAGGGCGCGATCGTCGCCCATGGCGGTTTGACAGGCACTTAAGACCAACAATTCTAAGGCTCCAAATCGCTGTTCGTCCCGTCGTTGCAGGAGTTGTCCCAATTCGTTGACGTTGAGGGAGCCGTTCCAGGTCAGAATAAAGGTCTCTTCGGCGTTGGAACTAAATTGACCGTGGGTGGCTAGGTGTAAAACGGGACTATCGGTGCGACTGAGGGCATCCCGTGTGGCGTCAATGGTAAAGGTTTCGTTGAGACGCACGTCGGTGTTAATGCTGCGGCCAATGCGCTGAATTTCTGATTCGACGCCGGGGAGGGCGGCGAATCCGTCACGGGCTTCGCTTAAGCCGCCAACGACGGCTTGAAGGCGACGATTGTCGAGGGGACGAGGTTCGAGAAGTTGCAGTCCGGGGGCGATCGCCAGGCTGTAGCGTTCGATGAGATAGCGATCGCCGTCATGTAAGACGGCCATGGGCAGGTTACGCAAGTCTCCATCGAGAACAAACACGAGGGTCTCGATTTGAGCCTGGTGTAAGTCGGCTTCGACCGGGCGAATCAGCCAATCATAGAGTTGTTGATACAGTTGCTGTTGTTGGTTGCGAGGAAAGGAAAGACTCAGGGACTGACGAAAGCGACTGAGGGTCTGTTGAAACTGCTCTTGGCTGACGGGGGTACTGGTGTGACGTAGGGGTTGTCCGGGAATGCCGAGAATCACCTCCAGGCGATCGCTCAAAATGATAGGATACAGGGCCGCTGCGTGAGGATCGACGGTTTCGATTTGTGTCGGACGCGCCTCTAAACAGGCTTCGCGGAAAAAGTTTTCCAATTCTGCCACTTGCAGTGCGTCAATGGTATCTCGGGCTTGTCTGAGTTGAGCTTGACTGGGGTTGTCCTGCAACAGCAAACTCACTAGAGAGCGATAGACGGGTTCGACAGTATCTCGGAAGGACAGACGCACTTCGGGGTTAATGGCCACTAAATCTTGCCCCAATTCATCGAGGGCTGCCACGGCGTTACTGTAGGCCGTAATGGCTAAGTCCCGCTCCCCCGATTGTGCGTATAACTGGCCCAATTGGGCCTGCCAACGGGCGATTAAGTCAGTCCCATTGCCCAAAGGTGCGGCAATTTGCAGGGCTTGTTGGCTCAGGGCAATGGCCTCGCGTCGTTGTCCCTGTTGTTCGTAGAGTTGTGCCAATTGTCCGAGGGCTAAGGCTTCGGCTCGTCCATCTTGCAAGGCTCGGGCTTGCTCAATGGCGGCGGCCAACAGGTCGGCTAAGGCCCGATGGTCTTCTGGAGGGGCGAGTTGAGCATAGTGTTCCACGAAATTGACCCGAGCATAAATGCCGCGACGACTGGGGGGCAACTGAGCGAGTTGGGGTTGGAGTTGTTGAAGGTGTTGGGCGGCTTGTTGAGACTGTCCCGCTTGCAACGACAGGCTGGCCTGTTCTAATTCGGCGGTGATGCGGTCTAAGGGGGTTCTGGCCTCGCTGGCGGCTTGTTGATAGAGAGCTTGGGCTTGGGGGATGTTGTCTAAGGCCCGATAACTGTTGGCTAAGGCCCGCAGAATTAAACTGGTTTGAGGCAGTGTTTCGGATTGGGCTAAGGTTAGGGCCTGATGTAAGAGGTGTTGTGAGGCTTGAACGTTACCGACGACTTGTTGGGCAATGGCTAAGTCGGTTAGGGCTGATACTCGCAGTTGGGGGCTGCTCTCGGAGGGGTCTAAGGTGTCGAGTTGGGCGGTAATCTGTTCGAGTTGTTGTTGGGAGCGGCGGTAGAGGCCGAGACTTTGTAGGGCAATGGCTTGATTGGTGAGAGCGCCTAGTTCGCCAAGGCGATCGCCCTGATGTTGATATAAGTCTGCCGCCTGTTCCCAGTTTGTCAGAGCGCTTTGGGCGTTACCGCTGGCTAGTTGAATTTGGCCTTGGGTTAAGCGGGCCTGGGCTTCGACGGCGCGGCGATGGGGAGATTCTTCGGTTTCGAGAAGGGTTAAGGCTTGGTTGATGGTGGTTTGGGCGGGGTTGAGCTGTCCGAGTTGATAGAGGGCTAGGGCTTGATAGGTGAGAGCGCCGGCTTGTGAGAGGCGATCGCCGCTGCGGCTAAAGGTGGCGGCGGCGGCGGCAAATTGGTCGGCGGCGGCTTGGAACTGGCCGGCGTTGAGGTGCGATCGCCCCTGTTGTTCTTGGGCATAGCCGTCGCTCTGGGTCATCTCGACAGGAGAAGCCACGGGGATCGCACGTCCTGGAGATAGAGTCAGGCAGAGGGACAGTCCTAAGAGAAAACAGACGCTAAGGACGAAACTGAAGCCGCGACGACGCCAAGGATGGGTTGATTTTAAACGGATCATGGGATTTTTTATGAATAAAAAATAACAAAAATAGTTGCAAATAGATATTTTTTATGGTAATAAGTATGTTTGATTCGTCTATTTTTATTTCTATGTACATCACTGGATTAGCTGACCCTGAAACTTAGAGATAAACGAATTCACTAGGGACAGGTTTGGACTTGATGAACCGGGTTAACGGGACTGGCAGAGAACAAAACCACTGTTCCATCGTCTTGATGCCGCCAAGTGGTGGCTTCCACCATTGGGTCCGAGGTTGGGCTAGGCTGGGATAGCTCCATCGCTGTTGTTGCGGGGAGGGTTCGCCAATCGCGGCGATCGCTCCAACTGACGCTTCCAGGTAAGCCATCACTGGGGTTATTTGGCAGGCCTCCCCGTCCGGTAATCATAAAGGTATTTCCGTCACTGACGGCGCAACCCGAGGCAATTTGACGAGTTGGATCAAGGGGACGTTCGCTTAATTCCACCAGGCCAGTAGCCGCTTCGGCGTCGGGAGTTTGAATCGTGACGGTCCCATCGACTCCAAATTGAGAACTGGCCGTAATTTGGCTATTTTGTCCTAAGAATAACCCCTGAGTAGCCACTTGGATATTACCGCCGGAGCCTTGAAAGGCGTTAGCGTCAATACTGCTGCCATCCAGGAGGGCGATCGCCCCGAGTTGTAGGCTCATATTGCCACCATCGCCGCCAGCGGTGGCGGCTGTTCCGGCCCGAGTTGAGAGTTGACTGGTTTGACGTAAAATCGCTACATTTTCTAAGGTAATGTTGAGGTTTCCCCCCTGCCCTAAGATACTGGTAGCCGCAATTCGACCATTATTCATGGTCAGTTGTTGTCCCTGTAATTCCACATCACCGGCATTCCCTTGGCCCAGGGAACTCACCGAGACTTGAGCCTGGGCATCGAGAGTCAGTTCTCGGAAATTGAGACGCACATTTCCGCCTGCACCATCGACGGTTGAGGCACCGATTTCAGCGTTATTCAAGATATCAATGCGATCGGCGATGACCTCTAAATTGCCGGCAGCACCCGTTCCCTGACCCCGTACCGTCACTTCAGCCCCATCCCGTACTCGTAACCAGGGGGTTATGACTTGCAGGTTGCCCGCCTCTCCGGCCCCGCGAGACTCCGCAAACAGGGCCGTAGGTTCGCGACGGCCGCGACCTGATAGCACCTCCCCGGTTAGCTCAATGGATTCACTGGCGCGAATGGTCAAACGTCCGGCGGCTCCTTCTCCGGCTGTAGCGGCGGAAATCCGGGCACCATCATTGAGAATGAGGCGTTGGGTGTTAATGTCTAGGCTGCCGGCACTAGCGGTTCCTTGTTGTCCGGCGACGTCGAGTAAGGAGGAGGTTGTAAAAATGCCACTGAGCCAAATGCCGTCGTCACTGCTGTCACCCAAGCTGATCGATTCACTGGCATCAATGCGCAAATTTCCCCCCTGTCCGGCACTGCTAGAGGATGCCGAAATTTGGATGCCGCCCTGGGCCTCTAATTGGCGGGTTTGGATGGAGAGATTTCCGGCATTGCCTCGACCCAGGGTAGCGGTAAACAGTCCTCCAGGGATAATGGCCCCGGCTGGGGTTCTCTCTAGGGCGATACGATCGGCGATGACATCGAGATTGCCACTGGGAGCGGTTCCGGTGGCACTGGAGGCGGTACTAACGATGCCTCCGTTTTGGACTTGGAGCTGGTCAACTCGCAGGCGAATATCACCCGATTGGCCGGTGGCGGTGGTTCCGCTGATGAGTAGGGAGCTATCGCTCAGACGAAACGCAGTAGCGTTGATCTCGATATCTCCTCCCCGGCCTTGGTTCAAGGCCGTGGTCAAAATTACTGAGCCTTCGCTGATGTCTACATTTGCCCCGGTGACAATGACCTCTCCGCCGGTGCCGCTACCGAGGCTGAGGGCATAGATGCCATCTTGGGGTTGAGTGGGGTCAAAGGTTCCATTCAGCAGTTGCGCCAATAGGATTCCTGGTTGGGTTCCTTGCATCGCTAGGCGATCGCCGCTGAGGCTAATATCACCTCCAGCCCCGGAACTAAAACTGGAACTGGAGATGAAGGCGCGATCGCTCATCTGGAACTCTTGAGCGGTGATGGTAATGCCTTGGCCGTCGATGGGGCCAAAGGTATCGGCCCGTAGGCTGGCGGCTTCTTCGATGTGGATGCGATCGCCATAGAGGTCAATAGCCCCGCCACCTAAGCCACTACTGCTCACCGTTGCCCCTTGGGAGAGAGTCACCGTTCCTCCGGCAACGGTTGAGTCAGGGTTGAGGACTAAACCGGTATCGGGTTGCCGTTGCCAGGTAATCTGACTATTGTCGCTAAAACTGCCCAGGATAACTTGTCCACCAAAGCTACTGAGGTTGCCGGCCTCTAGGTGAATGTCGCCGCCAAACAGGGCCAGGGTTTGACCGGGGGCAACGGTTAGTCCGGGGGCGTTGGGAAGGGTTAGGGGGACATCCAGGCTGGGGATGAGGGAACTGCTGGCGAGGGATTGATTGCGAATGGAGGCGGGATTGTTGCCAAATTGTAGGCCCACTGGGACTGTAACGGTCAATAGAGGCTCATCGAGGGAGGGGGAAACGGCGTTGTATTGACGGCCATCGTCAAAGAGGAGAGCCTCGGCGGTACTGGCGATGAAAGAACCACCAAGTTGCAGTTGAGCGCTTTCGCCAAACTCGATGCCGTTGGGATTGAGGAAAATTAGACTGGCCTGATGGTTGGCCCTGAGTAAACCGTCAAGCTGTGAGGCTTGGTTGCCGGTGATGCGGGTGATGATGCGTTCAACGGTGGCGGGGTTATTGAAGTGGGCCTGCCAATTGGCGGGGAGGTTAAAGTTCTCAAAGCTATGGAAGAGGTTGCTTCCGGCACGGGTTCCCCCGTCGATGGTCAGTTGGCTGCCTTCGCTGGTGACGCGGGAGTTCTCGGGCAAGGTTGCATCTGGGGTGATTTGACCCAGGGCGGGGGAGTCGGCGGCTAGAGCCAGGATTAGGGTCAGTAAAACCGCTGAGGACGAGGGGGTTAGGGTGAGGGGAATAGTCTGACCAATGATCGGCTTCATGACCTTTGACCTAATCTGGGTAATGATTGCTAGGAACGGTTTAGCCAAATGCCTCGCAACCCGGCGTCAATGGCTCCCTCAACATCTTCTCGGTAACTGTCGCCAATATGCCAGGCGGACTCTGGGGGACAGTCATGGGCGGCTAAGGCACAAGTCCAGATCTGGGATTTGGGTTTGGCGGCCCCGACTCGGGTGGAGACGGTGACGGAGGTAAAAAATTGGCTCAGGTTGAGGCTGTCTAGGACACTATACAGCCGTGAATCAAAGTTGGAGACAACGCCGAGTTCTATTCCCTGCTGTTGCCAATAGGTGAGGGCGGGCAGAACGTCGGGATAAATCTCCCAGGGATCGGCGCTGGCGAAGTAGGCAAACAGATGCCGAAAAAAGCCCTTAAAGTCAGAGAATTGATCGAGGACACCGACTCCGGCAAAGGTGTCGTAGGCGATCGCCAACCACCAGTTAAATTCCAGTTCTAACAGATCTTGGGGTTCGACGTGGGGAAATTCTGGCGGAGGGGCAGCTTGAAAGAGGTCGTAAAAGACCTCGTTGGTGGCTTCGGCGTCGAGGTCAATGCCAGTCTGATAGTGGGTAAAGTCTCGGTAGACTTCGCCGACACTGCCGCGAACGCCGAAGAGGGTTCCGACGGCATCGAGGAAGATGACTTGGGGCTTGTTGGTGTCTGATGGGGATGGGCTGTGGGGTAACTCGATGGTTTCAGGAGCGGGTTTCAAGGATAACCTCCTCTGGCCTTGAATGGTTAAACGTTATGAGTCATACGAATCATGGAAAGGTCTCAATCTCAGCCGATTTAGCTGTATTGAGATTTTTACTGGGGGGTGATCAAGGCCCGCAGGGGATCGACGATCCAGTTGACTCCCACTTTAACTTGGTGTTCTAGGGTGGGTAGGCGGTAGAGATACATGAGACGACGGGCGATATGGGCCAAGGGACCGTCTAGGGTAACGCCTAAGCCGGAGAGGGTGGCGTTGTCGATGCCGAGAGTCATCATTTCCCCGAGGTTTTGGTAGCGCAGGGGGAGGAGGGGACGGTGGGTGAGGGAGGCCCAGAGGTTCCAAGCGGTGTAGTCGGCTTGTTGGAAGGCGGCTTGGGCGGTGGCGGGAATGGTTTGTCCGTCGGCATCATGGGCGTCGGCCAGGTCGCCAAGGGCAAAGATGTTGGGGGAGTTGTACACTTGCAGGTGGCTATTGACTTTGATTTTGCCGCGATCGCCGCGCTCGAAGGGGAGTCGTTCGACGACGGGGGCGACGCGGGTTCCCACGGTCCAGAGAATGAGGTCAACGGGGATTTCGTCGATTTGACCTCGGTAACGCAGGGAGATGCTGTCGTCGCTGATGGAGACGACGTCGGTTTCTAGGTCGGTCCAGACGCCGCGATCGCTCAAGGCTCGTTTGCCGGCGTTACGGTTAAATTCGGGGGAATGGCGCAGGATGCTATCGTTGCGTTCGACGATGCGGATGCGACCTCGGTTGCCGAGGCGATCGGCGAGTTTACAGGCGATTTCTACGCCGCTGTAACCGCCGCCAACGATCGCAACTCGGATTTTATCGGAATCGCTATTTTCTAGGTTTTGCAGCCGTTGCCGGACGCGGTAGGCATCGCTAACGGTACGAAAGGGGATGGCATGGTCGGCAGCGCCGGGAACGCCGTCGAGGGGGGTTTCGCCGCCGAGGGCGAGGACGAGGCGATCGTAGTTGAGGGGAGCATCGCCGCCGATGAGGGATACCTGTTGGGCGTCGGGGTTAATGTCTTCGACGTCGGCTTGGTGAAACTGAATCGGGGTGTTGGCTAGCAGTTCGACGAAAGGAGGGGCGATTTCCCAGGTTTGCAGTTCGTCTGTCACCAGTTCGTAGAGGAGGGGGGAGAAGACAAAGCGATCGCTGCGATCGACGAGGGTGATCTCGGGTTGGGCGGAGCTTTCCCAGGGGAATTGAGCCAGTTTGAGGGCGGTGTAGAGTCCGCCAAAGCCGCCGCCGAGAATACAGATGCGATTGGAACTAGGATTGGAACCGTCGGTCATGATTAGCTTGGATCTAGCGAGGGGGGGGCAGAACGTGATACCTTCCGTGAACCGCCAAACATGCTCATCAAAGGTTACAGTGTTGGCTTCCTACCCAAAGAAGTGCTTTCCACTCCTCGGAGTGACGAGTCTTACTTTCTGGCGATAGGCTTTACCCCGCGTCCCGCAGGTCAATAAAGCAATGCTTGTGTCGGTCTGGCTTGGTTTTCGCCGAGTTGCCTTCCATGCAAGGTTGCCTAGATTGTACCATAAGTAACGGCCGCGTTCATCCCGACGCTAAAAACATCGGCGCTTGTGTCTGTCTTGTTTTATCGTGCGGGGAGTCTCGCGGAATCAGCTAACTTCTCCCCATTCCCAGAATTGGCGAGGTTGCGGATGTTCCTGATTACTCTTCATGTGCTGAGGTAGCTGCCATGTCTCTCGTTCTGCGTACTCTCACGAATACGGTCTTCAAACAGCGTCCGATTGAGTCGAAGGAGTTACCCGATCGCGAAAAAATCTCGATTAACCGCGATCGCGAGTTCCGCATTGATACTTTCACTCGGGAACGCAAGCATTTACGGGTGATGTTCCAAGATGATGCTCTGGCGGGCCTCGATACTTGGTATGCGTTTGCTGAGCATGTGGAGATTCTCGGCCAGTCCCCTCAAGAGTCTGGCACGTCTCGCCTCTACCCGAAACCCCGGCCCCGTATCATTCAACTCGATTGTCCCTATTTGTCTCAGTTGGACAATTTCGAGAACCCCACGGGGGCTTGTAATGTGACCTCTGTGGCGATGTGTTTGAAGTATTTTGGTATTCCTCAACGCACCGATGCTCGCCAGTTCGAGGATGAACTCTACCGCTATGCCCTCGATAATAATCTTAGTCGTCATAGTCCCTATGATTTAGCTAAGATTGTCAGAGACTATGGTGCTCAGGATGAGTTCCGCACCAATGCCACGTTTGATGAGGTGAAGGATTGGCTCGCTGACTTGAAGCCGGTGATTGTTCACGGTTACTTCACCTCTTATGGTCATATTGTGGTGTTTGTGGGCTATGACGAGGAGCGAGAGCAGTTCTTTGTTCACGATCCCTACGGGGAATGGTTCTCAACGGGCTATCGCACGGATTTGTCTGGGAAGTATCAACGCTATTCCTATCGCATGATTCGCGAAACCTGTACGCCGGATGGAAGTTTCTGGGTTCACTTTGTCTCTAAGTAAGGTTTGATTACCGTTGGCATCGCTTGGGGAGCAAGCTGAGTTCATGGGGTGAGGGGTGATGAAACGTCGGTTGGGCGATCGCCGTGATGGGGCGTGATGGGGCGATCGCCTGGGGTGAGATACGGGAAAACTTGGCTTCCTTGAGTCTGTTCATGGCCTCAGTTCATGGCCTCACCTTTGTCGTCACAGTAGAGTCTATGTTTTCTGATAATTCTCTTGATCCTGATAGTATTTTTGCCCAACTTCCGCCCCAAGCGCGAGACTGGGCGGAACAACTCCATTGGAATGAACGCCGCTATGTTCTCTCCCTCTGTCATATTCTTTGTGCAGCCCCCTCGGAGGTTCAAGCGGAGTTTCTCGATGAATATACGGCGGATGGCTTAGTTTCGCGCCTGATTGAAGATCGTGATACTCGCCAAAAAGTTAAGTATTATCTCGAACAATTCCATATTGAAACGCCCCTTACGGAAAGTTTGTTACGGGGATATATTCGACAGTTTTATATCCACTGCGCTCAGGATATGCAGCGACAGCCGGAACAGTATTTAGAAGTAGCGGTGCGGCTGATTGGTAGTTCCGAGGAAAGTAATAATGCCTTTAATTATACGTTGGGCTTTGAGTTGCTCAAAATGATGTTTATGATGAGTTGGATTCAGCAAGAACGACTCTATCGCATTCAACGCAATCAGGATGAATTTATGAATAAATATATTAAACCGATTCGCTTTGCTCACCAAATTAATGGAATTGTCGTCCCCAAGGACAAGAAAAAGTTTTTTGCGAAGCGGGATTATTATGTGCAACTTCCCAAAATATCTCGCAAAAAGTTGACGGAGTTGGTGATGGTGACGTTTCGGGCAGAAACGGTCACTGAGTTTGGCTTTTCGGTGATTCGTCATCCAAATTATCTTCAGTTTAATTATGAGTATATTTATACGCCAGAAGCAGAGGATATTTTAGGGAATTAACCTGTCGTTGAATGGGTAGATTGTGGATTTGCTTATCAACATTGGGGTTGGGCTTGATATCTGTTATGGTTCGGGTTAAAATGTTGGGACTTGGTTAACCATCGATTTAGATAAGTTAACTAAATTGTAGGACAATATGTTAAAAATTGTTAAATGTCTTTAAAAATTATTGAAAATTTCGATGCTAGGGTTCAACTTAATCCCGAGGCGCAAAAGGCGTTATTTCAGTGGCTAACTCATGAGTCATTTATTGAGCAAATTCGGCAACAGTTGAATTGTGCTGAACTCGAATTTACGGAATGTCTCTTTCAGCCCGTTCCTTATAGTACCGCTACCCCGAAGGGAATGCCGCCAGAATTTGAGCAATATCATGACTCTTCGGAGTATTATATTATTAACGTGCCGCCCAATTTTATGGCGAAAGCTAAAATTTTTAAACCCAGTCGCCTCTGTGGGATTTATCGCCGGTTGGATGGCGATCGCACTTGTCAAGACTAGGTTTTAAGACTAGGTTTCAAGACTAGGTTTCAAGACTAGGTTTCGCTACTCGACACCCTCCTCACCTTACTGTTTACGCTCCTCTAGCCATTTTTAACTCATGTCAACCGCCGCCGAACTCCCAAGTCTTCACAGTCTAACCCTTCATCCGTACCTAACTGAAAACGGCGATGTTGCCGATGAGTTTCTAGTGGGTAAAGTTGGGATTTACGCCATCTTTGATAACGAGGAAACACTCCAGTTTGTCGGCTATTCTCGTAATGTTAGCGTTAGCTTACGCCAACATCTCATCCGACAGCCGGAACAGTGTTATAGCTTTAGGGTTGAAACCATCGATCGCCCCAGTCGAACTCTACTCGAAGATATCCGTCAAAAATGGTTAACTGAAAATGGGACAATTCCTCCCGGAAATGGTGAAGCGCAGGCGCAATGGACTCAGCCGATTGATGTAAAACCGTTGATGACAGATGCGGAGCGTAGCGCCTTTGAGGAAGCGCTAGATGAGGGGAAAAAGACGAAATGTATTAAACAAGTCGCTCGTCGCGTTCAAGCCACAGTTTTGGAGCGATTAGCAGCCCGTGGGGTGATGGAGTCGTTTCGCTTTAACCCGAAGTTGAAGGAACAGGGCCTCTTAGAATTGAAATAGGTTGGGTTGCTGAATGAAATCGCTGAAATAGATATCTACTTTACTTTAACCATCTATTTCATAGCGGTGAGGGGTGATTTGTCAATCGGGGTATTGAGCAAAAAATAGGGGTCAGGTGGCGGTTCTCCCCCGAGGAACCTGAGCCAAGGAGGTTCTGTTCAGTGGATATGTCATTAGAAGACCTATGGAATCAGGTTCTAGAACGGTTGCAAGAACAACTCAGTCAACCGACGTTTGAAACCTGGATTCAAACAGCGCAAGTTGAGTCGTTGCAGGGGAATCGCTTAGTCTTGCGTGCGCCGAATCCCTTTGCGTTAAATTGGCTGCAAAAGCATTATTTAACGACCATTACTGAGGTGGTTCGTGATATTTTGGGGGATGAGGTGACGATTGAACTTTGTAGCGATCGCACCGGAGATGTGGAAGAGCAGCAGCTGAGTTGGTCGCCTCAAGTTATTTCTCCAGAACCAAAATCCCAGACGAAACCACCGGAATTGAATCATAAAAATGTCTTTTCTCGCTTTGTGGTGGGGTCTAATAATCGCATGGCTCACGCGGCGGCGTTGGCGGTGGCGGAGTATCCGGGGCGAGAGTTTAATCCTTTGTTTTTATGTGGGGGAGTGGGGTTAGGGAAAACTCATTTAATGCAGGCGATCGGTCATTATCGTTTGGAGATTGACCGACAATCTCGGGTGTTTTATGTGTCAACAGAGCGGTTTACCAATGATTTAATTAGCGCGATTCGTCAGGATAAGATGCAGGGGTTTCGCAATCATTACCGCACGGCGGATGTGTTGCTGGTGGATGACATTCAGTTTATTGAGGGGAAAGAATACACTCAGGAGGAGTTTTTCTATACCTTTAATGCCTTGCATGAGGTGGGGAAACAAATTGTCATCGCCAGCGATCGCCCGCCGCATCAAATCCCCCAACTTCAGGAACGGCTCTGTTCTCGCTTTTCCATGGGGTTAATTGCCGATATTCAGCCCCCCGATTTAGAGACTCGCATGGCGATTTTACAGAAGAAAGCCGAATATGAGAATATGCGGCTTCCTCGGGAGGCGATCGAATATATTGCGTCTCGCTATACGTCAAATATCCGGGAATTGGAGGGAGCGTTAATTCGCGCGGTGGCCTATATTTCCATTTCGGGTTTACCGATGACGGTGAAAAACTTAGCGCCTGTCTTGAGTTCTCACACCGAGAAAGTGGAAGCCTCGCCACCGGTGGTGATGCGGGTTGTAGCGGAGGTGATGGGGATTTCGGTGGAAGATTTAAAAGGCTCATCGCGACGACGGGAGATTTCCCAAGCGCGTCAGGTGGCGATGTATTTAATGCGTCAACATACGGATTTGAGTTTACCGAAGATTGGCGAAGTGTTTGGGGGCAAAGACCATACGACGGTGCTATATAGTTGTGATAAGGTGGCGCAACGACGGGAGAACGACCCCCAGTTGGCACAATTGTTACTGCAACTGGGCGATCGCATTAATTTGGCCAGTCATTAAGGGGGGTTATTCGGGGAAGCGATCGATTAACTCCTCACGGGAGAGTTGCACAAGCAGGGGCATTAACTCACTAGAGGGACGGCGAATCATCCGGTCTAGGATGGCGTTGAGTTCGTCGTCTAGGGGACCGAAACGGGCTTCTAGGAGGCTGGCGATCGCCTCCCGCCGTTCTTGTTCCCGTCCCCGTTCAAGACCTCGTTCAAGACCTCGTTCAAGACCTTGCTCAAGACCCCGTTCAAGACCTCGTTCTAAGCCAGATAGTTTTGCTTCTTCAAGTTGTTGGTCAAACAGAGGAGATAAACGCATAATTAAGTCCCTATCCTCCTGATTTAGATTGGGGTTCATTTCTAGGTTAGCCTTGAGGCGATTGAGCAGCATTAAGGCATTGCCACGAAAGGGATTACCTGGGGGGAGTTGTTCAAGTTCATCGAAGGCTTGTTCTTGGACTTGTCCCCGCCCTAAGACCCTTAGCCATAGGGTATCCCTAGTCCGAGGGAGTTGGTGAATGACGATGATCGCGCTGCGCCATTGGGCTGACAACGGATAGATGCCTTCGCCCCAATTCTCCACCTCCAGGGTAGCACCAAAGCCTTCTAAAAGAGAGGCTGAGGCGGTTGGGGTGAGAATCCAGAGGCGGGGTTGGTTTGACTCAGCGAGTGCGGTTTGCTGGCGTCGGGCTTCTCGTCGCAGTTCGGCGGAGATGACG
>HLSNC_1000272_pt1 | contig 49216 bp, 37 predicted proteins | sample HotLakmetagenome_2_FD_14041 | JGI IMG/M metagenome (IMG submission 14041)
GGCAACTTTTTTGCTGCCTTGCTCTGGAACTCCCTCAGGGTAAGCTTTTCAGCCCGAAAAATTTTTTTGATTTTTTCCGAGATTACCCCCTTTGACCCCTCACTGGCGACTTGGATCGTCCGATGAGGGGATTTTTGATGGCCAGCCGTTGACCTTGACTCAGGAGGCAGGAGTCTCCCCTAAGATTGGAGGACTTATATATATGGAGTTGGACAATAGAGTGGGTAAAACCGAGATCGCCACGGCTGAGGCAGAGAACTTGGGAGTCCCAGGAAGTCATCAAATCTTGGGAAAGGCCCTCAAGAGGCGATTGAGACCGGAAAAAACCCGTAGAATAGTCAGGATTTAGAATCCCGTCATCATTAGAGACGAACCAACCATGCCTCGTCGCGAAGACATCCAAAAAATCCTCTTACTCGGTTCTGGTCCAATCGTAATCGGACAAGCCTGCGAATTCGACTACTCCGGGACCCAAGCCCTAAAAGCCTTACGAGAGGAGGAGTACTTCACCATCCTGGTCAACTCCAACCCTGCCAGCATCATGACCGACCCAGAGATGGCCGATCGCACCTACATCGAACCCCTCTCCCCCGATATCGTCGAGCAGATCATCGCCAAAGAGCGTCCCGATGCCATTCTGCCGACCATGGGGGGACAAACCGCCCTGAACCTAGCCGTGAACCTAGCCGAAAACGGCGTGCTAGAGAAATATGGCGTCGAACTCATTGGCGCCAAACTGCCCGCCATCCAAAAAGCCGAAGATCGCGACCTGTTCAAACAGGCCATGGACAAAATTGGCCTGCAAAGCTGCCCCTCAGGCATTGCCTCAACCTTAGACGAAGCCCGGCAAATCGGAGTAGAAATTGGCTCCTACCCGCTGATTATTCGCCCAGCCTTTACCCTCGGCGGCTCTGGTGGGGGAATTGCCTATAACCAAGAAGAATTTGAGGAAATGGCTCTCGGGGGTCTCAGTACCTCCCCGGTGAGTCAGATTTTGGTAGAAAAATCCCTCATTGGCTGGAAAGAGTATGAGTTGGAGGTGATGCGGGACTTAGCCGATAACGTGGTGATTATCTGCTCGATTGAAAACATTGACCCCATGGGCGTTCACACCGGCGACTCCATTACCGTAGCCCCAGCGCAAACCCTCACCGACAAGGAATATCAACGACTGCGGGATGCCTCCATTAAAATTATTCGCGAAATTGGCGTCGAAACTGGGGGGTCGAACATCCAGTTTGCCGTGAACCCCGTCAATGGGGATGTGGTGGTGATTGAGATGAACCCTCGGGTGTCCCGGAGTTCGGCGTTGGCCAGTAAAGCCACGGGATTTCCCATTGCTAAGTTTGCAGCGAAGTTGGCAGTGGGCTATACCCTGGACGAGATTCCCAACGACATTACCAAGAAAACCCCCGCCAGCTTTGAACCCACCATTGACTATGTGGTGACCAAAATTCCCCGCTTTACCTTTGAGAAGTTTCCCGGAACCCAGGCGGTTCTGACCACCCAGATGAAGTCCGTGGGAGAAGCCATGGCCATTGGACGCACCTTTTGCGAATCGTTCCAGAAAGCGTTTCGCTCCCTGGAGACAGGCCATTGGGGTTGGGGCTGTCAGTCCATGGGCAAATTGCCGAATTTGACCCAGGTGCGGGCGGGGTTACGTCAGCCCAACCCAGAACGAATGTTCACCGTCCATCAGGCGTTACTACTGGGAATGTCCGTAGAGGAAATCTATGAACTGACGGGGATTGATATCTGGTTCCTGGATCAGTTTGCCGAGATTTTGGCCATAGAAAAATGGTTGAAACGATTGCCCCTCTCAGAGATTTCCGCCAGCCAGATGCGTCAGGTGAAGCAACACGGCTTTAGCGATCGCCAAATCGCCTTCGCCACTAAATCCACAGAAGACGAAGTGCGCAGCTACCGTAAACAACTGGGAGTCATCCCCGCCTACAAAATGGTGGACACCTGTGCAGCGGAGTTTGAGTCGCAAACCCCCTACTACTACTCGACGTACGATGACCATAACGAACATCTGACGAGCGATCGCCGCAAAGTGATGATTCTCGGCGGGGGACCGAACCGCATTGGCCAAGGGATTGAGTTTGACTACTGCTGCTGTCACGCCTCCTTTGCCCTGCGCGATAAAGGCTTCGAGACCATTATGGTCAACTCCAACCCCGAAACCGTCTCGACGGACTACGATACGAGCGATCGCCTCTACTTTGAACCCCTCACCAAAGAAGATGTCCTCAACATCATCGAAGCCGAAAACCCCGAGGGCATCATCATCCAGTTTGGCGGCCAAACCCCCCTGAAACTCGCCGTTCCTCTCTCCAAAGCCAACGCTCCCATCTGGGGAACCTCCCCCGACTCCATTGACGCGTCAGAGGACCGGGAACGCTTCGAGGAAATCCTACGGGAATTGGACATCCTACAACCCCCCAACGGCTTAGCCCGTAGCTACAAAGAATCCCTGAAGATTGCCCAACGCATCGGCTATCCCGTGGTGGTGCGTCCCTCCTATGTGCTGGGGGGACGAGCCATGGAAGTGGTCTATTCCGACGAAGAACTCGAACGCTATATGACCTTCGCCGTGCAAGTCGAACCCGAACACCCGATTCTGATTGATAAATTCCTAGAGAATGCGATCGAAGTCGATGTGGATGCGATCGCCGACCAAACCGGGGCCGTGGTCATTGGCGGCATCATGGAACATATCGAACAAGCAGGAATCCACTCGGGGGACTCAGCCTGTTCCATTCCCAGCCAAACCTTGAGCCAAGCCGCACTCCACACCATTCGCGATTGGACGGAGAAACTGGCCCAACGGCTCAAGGTGGTGGGGTTGATGAACGTGCAATATGCGGTGCAGGGAGAGTTGGTCTATATCATTGAAGCCAATCCCCGAGCTTCGCGCACCGTTCCCTTTGTCTCCAAATCCATTGGCGTTCCCCTGGCCAAATACGCCTCGCGGGTGATGGCTGGGGAAACCTTAGCCGCGTTGAACTTTACCCAGGAACTCATCCCCAACCATGTTTCCGTGAAAGAGGCGGTGTTACCGTTCCATAAATTCCCTGGAACCGATACCATCCTCGGACCCGAGATGCGCTCAACAGGAGAAGTGATGGGGATTGACGAGAGTTTCGGGAAAGCCTTTGCCAAAGCCGAACTCGGGGCCGGGGAACTGCTGCCCCAGCAAGGGACGGCGTTTATCTCCGTGATTGACCGGGATAAAGAGAACGTCATCGCGATCGCCCGTGAACTTCAGGAATTGGGCTTTGACATCTTGGCCACCATGGGCACAGCGGCGGCTCTGAAAGCAGCAGGACTTGAGAAAGTGGGTTTAACCCTAAAACTCTCAGAAGGTCGCCCCAATGTGCTCGATGCCGTGAAGAATAAGCAGATTCAGTTGATTATCAACACGCCCTCTGGGGAGGATGCCCAAGCCGAAGGTCGCACGATTCGGCGCATGGCGTTAGCCTATAAGATTCCCATCGTCACCACCCTCTCGGGGGCGCGGGCCACAGCAGCGGCGATTCGCACCTTGCAAGGGGGGTCTTATCAGGTGAAGGCATTGCAAGATTACTTCGCCGGTTAACGTCGAGTCTAGGGCGATCGCCATCTCCTCGGTGGAATGAGTCCAGGGGTGGGTCTTCCTACAATCGGTTTGAACGCAACTAAAGAAGGGAACAGGGAACAGGGAACACCGGAACAGGGGTCATAAGAGCTTGATGTTGTTATCTTGTAGAGAATCCACCCCGACCCCGACCCAGTCGAATAGGAGCAAACAAAGCAAGAGGCAGTAGGAGAAGTATATCGATGCAATTTGCATCCCCTCCTGGGAGGGGCAGGGGTGGGTTATGCCCCTTGCCATCCCCTCCTGGGAGGGGCAGGGGTGGGTTATGCCTCTTGCCATCCCCTCCTGGGAGGGGCAGGGGTGGGTTATGCCCCTTGCCTTCTCCCCCCTATTCCCTGTTCCCTGTTCCCTGTTCCCCATTCCCTGTTCCCTATTCCCCATTCCCCATTCCCCATTCCCTGTTCCCCATTCCCTGTTCCCTGTTCCCTGTTCCCTATTCCCCATTCCCCATTCCCCATTCCCCATTCCCCATTCCCCATTCCCTGTTCCCTATTCCCTGTTCCCTTCTCCTGCCTTACCATGCGCGTTTTACTACTTTATCCCCGATTTCCCAAAAGTTTCTGGTCATTTGAAAAAACCCTGGAACTGATTGGACGCAAAGCCATGCTTCCCCCCCTGGGACTGGCAACAGTAGCAGCCATTCTGCCCCAAACCTGGGACTATCAACTGGTTGACCGCAATGTGCGAGAGGTCACCGAAGCCGAATGGAACTGGGCTGACTTGGTGCTGATGTCAGCCATGATTGTCCAGAAAGAGGATATGTTGAGCCTGGTGACAGAAGCCAAACAGCGCGGCTTACCGGTAGCTGTGGGGGGTCCCTATCCCACAGCCATTCCTGAAGACCTCCAAGCGGTTGACACCGACTATCTGATTCTCGATGAAGGGGAGATTACGCTGCCGATGTTTGCCGAGGCGATCGCCCGAGGGGAGAAAACCGGGGTCTTCCGCTCCAACGGTGAGAAGCCAGCGGTCACCGACACGCCGATTCCCCGGTTTGACTTACTCGATTTTGAAGCCTACTCAGAGATGTCCGTGCAATTCTCCCGAGGCTGTCCCTTCCAATGCGAGTTTTGCGACATCATCGTTCTCTATGGTCGCAAACCGCGCACCAAGTCCCCGGAGCAATTCCTAGGGGAACTCGATCGCCTCCGTGAACTGGGCTGGAATCGCAGTATCTTCCTCGTCGATGACAACTTCATTGGCAACAAGCGCAACGTGAAGCGACTCCTGCAAGCACTGCACCCCTGGATGGTGGAACATCACTATCCCTTCTCCTTCGCCACAGAAGCCTCAGTGGATTTGGCCCAGGACCAAGAATTGATGGATCTGATGGTGGCCTGTAACTTTGGCTCTGTCTTCCTGGGGATTGAAACCCCCGATGCCGATAGCCTGGCAGTGACGAAGAAGTTTCAGAATACCCGCGATCCGCTCAGTGACGCAGTTATCCGGATTTCTAAGTCAGGATTACGGGTCATGGCTGGCTTTATTATCGGCTTTGACGGGGAAAAATCCGGCGCGGGCGATCGCATCGTTGAGTTTGTGGAAAAAACCGCCATCCCCACAGCGGTCTTTAGTATGTTGCAGGCGCTTCCTGACACGGCCTTATCCCACCGCTTGGAGAAAGAGGGCCGCTTACGGGCCAGCAACGGCAACATTAACCAAACGACGTTAATGAACTTTGTCCCCACCCGTCCCCTAGAGGAGATTGCGCGGGAATATATTGACGCGTTTTGGCGACTTTATGATCCTCTCGTGTTCCTCAATCGCACCTATCGTCATTTTCGCTTGCTCGGTGAAGCCACCTATCCCCATAAAGGGAAAGCCACGCGTAAAAACACCTCCTGGGTGGTGATTCGGGCGTTGCTCACCCTTTGCTGGCGACAGGGACTGGTACGTAAGACTCGTTTTGCCTTCTGGCGCAATCTCTGGCTGATGGTTCGGCATAATCGGGGGGGAGTTAGTAGTTATCTGTCGGTTTGCGCTCAGGCCGAGCATTTCCTGGAATATCGGCAAATTGTCAAAGATGAGATTGAGGCCCAGTTGGCTGAGTATCTGGCGCAACAAGAACAGGCGGCGACAAAAGCTACGTCAGAACCGGTGACATCGGGGGTAGCTCGTTAATTACCGCAGCTCGGCGATCGCTGAGCGCAAAAATCCTGACAGAAGACAGTTCCCGCGTAAAAATTCCTCTATGATTTGTAGCGAAGGAATTGCGAGACCCTCTCTATGGCTTTTGAATACCCCGACGATCTCAGATATCTCGATTCTCACGAGTATGTACGCCTCGATGGTGAAATTGCCACCATCGGGGTGAGTGCCTTTGCCTTGGATGAATTGGGCGATATTGTCTTTCTCGAACTGCCAGAAGTCGGCGATACCCTGGCTAAAGGGGAAACCTTTGCTTCCATTGAGTCGGTGAAAGCTGCCGAGGATCTCTATGCTCCCATTTCAGGGACAGTCATCGATCGCAATGAAGAGGCCCTCAACTCCCCTGAAGGATTGGCGGCTGATCCCTATGGTGAAGGTTGGCTGATTAAGGTTCGCCTCGATAATCCTGAGGATGAACTCGAAGAAACTCTCACGGCTGAAGAATATCGCGCTCAAGTTGAAGGGGAGGAATAACTGGATATTAGACAATTGAATATAGGCAATTATAATGGCGGAAAGGCTATTTCAAGGTCAATACAGCTACCTTAGTTGTCCTATTTTTTATGACTCAATCATCATCTTAGTTGCTTTGATGTGAGTGAGTGGTCAGGTTTTGATTTTAAGTATGACAACGTGTCATACTAAGAGATGACGATCCGAGAACACCCTGTGAGAGTGACACCGTTGACTGTCACACGCAGTTAAAGAGCAAAACTACTCTTTTATTACCGTGTGCGATCGCGAAGCGTGTGGAAACCACAATCGTGAAGCGTGTGGAAACCACAATCGCGGAGCCTGTGGAAACCACAATCACCCCCAACCTGATCAGCCCCAAAACTGACCATTATGGAAACCATCAACCTGAAACTCCAAGGGATGAGTTGTGCCGCCTGTGCCAACAGCATCGAGAAGGCCTTATCCCGAGTCTCTGGGGTAAACACTTGTAGCGTTAACTTTGCCCTATCCCAAGCCACTGTTGAGTATCAAAGCGACAAAACCGACCTTGAGCGTCTCATTGCAGCCGTCGTTGATGCCGGGTATCAGGCCCAACCCATCACATCTCCCCTAGAAGAGAGCGACGAAGAACAAGCCGCCAATCAAGCCGAACAACGAGAACTCACCCAAAAAGTCATCGTTGGCGGTGTAGTGAGTGCCATTATCGTGATTGGGGCCATTCCGGCGATGACCGGGTTAGACATTCGGGGTTTCCCCATGTGGCTGCATCACCCCATCCTGCAACTGGTGTTAAGCCTACCTGTCTTTGTCTGGTGTGGCAGCAAAATCTTTATTAGTGCTTGGAAAGCCTTTACCCGCCATACAGCGGATATGAACACCTTAGTCAGCGTAGGAACCATATCCGCCTACGCCTATTCTCTCTGGACAACCTTCTTTCCCCAATTTTTCGAGGCCCAGGGACTCCCAATCGACTATTACTACGAAATTGCCGTCGTCATTATTACCCTGATTCTCTTGGGGAGATTGCTGGAGAACCGGGCCAAAAAACAAACCTCCGAGGCTATCCGTAAACTAATGGGATTGCAGGCCAAGACGGCCCGTGTCATCCGCGAGGGACAGGAAGAGGACATTCCCGTAGACTCTGTTGAAATTGGCGATGTGGTGGTGGTTCGTCCCGGCGAGAAAATTCCCGTGGATGGAGAAATCGTCGAAGGACAATCCACCATTGACGAATCCATGGTTACTGGGGAGTCAGTCCCGGTTCAGAAAGCCTCTGGCGACGAAGTGATTGGGGCCACAATCAACAAAACTGGAAGTTTTCGCTTTCGAGCAGCCCGGGTGGGTAAAGATACGGTTTTGGCTCAAATTGTGCGGTTAGTGCAAGAGGCCCAGGGAAGCAAAGCCCCGATTCAGAAAATCGCTGATCGCGTGACGGGTTGGTTTGTCCCGGTTGTCATTGCGATCGCCATCCTCACCTTTATCCTCTGGTTCAACTTCACCGGCAATCTCACCCTAGCCACCGTCACGACCGTCAGTGTGTTGATTATCGCCTGTCCCTGTGCCTTAGGACTGGCCACCCCTACCTCGATCATGGTCGGAACCGGACTAGGAGCAGAACATGGGGTTTTAATCAAAGGGGCCGATAGTTTAGAAATTGCCCATAAAATCCAAGCTATTGTCCTTGATAAAACCGGAACCCTGACCCAAGGACAACCCACCGTGACCGATTATGTAACAGTTCAGGGAACCGAACGAGAACTAGACTGGTTACGACTGGCAGCAGCGGTGGAACGTCAATCGGAACATCCCCTCGCCGAAGCCGTGGTGAACTATGCCGAGGCCCAAGGGATTCAACAGCCGCTTCCCTCAGTCACAGACTTCCAGGCCCGCGAGGGAATGGGGGTTGAAGGAACCGTCGAGGGCCGGCGAGTGCAACTTGGGACGAGTCGCTGGATGGCCGAGTTAGGCTTAGATACTCAGGCCTTAGACGATCGCCGTCAGCAATGGCAACGACAGGCCAAAACCACCGCCTGGTTAGCCATTGACGGTTCCATCGAGGGCTTATTCGGCATTGCCGATGCCCTCAAACCCTCATCAGTCGAGGCGGTGAAGCAATTACATCGTCGAGGTTTAGAAGTAGTGATGCTGACGGGAGATAACCAACAAACCGCCGAGGCGATCGCCGATGAGGTGGGGATTGACCGCATTTTTGCCGAAGTGCGTCCCGATCAGAAGTGCGATCGCGTCAAAGAGTTGCAATTAGAGGGCAAAATTGTTGCCATGGTCGGCGATGGCATCAATGACGCTCCCGCTCTAGCTCAAGCCAATGTGGGGATGGCCATTGGAACCGGAACCGATGTGGCCATTTCCGCCAGTGACATTACACTGATTTCGGGAGATTTACGAGGAATCGTCCTGGCTATTGATTTAAGCCGGGCCACCATGAACAATATCCGTCAAAATCTCTTTTTTGCCTTTGCCTATAACAGCCTCGGGATTCCCTTAGCCGCAGGGGTTCTCTATCCCCTCGTCGGTTGGCTGCTCAATCCCGTCTTCGCCGGTGCCGCGATGGCCTTGAGTTCCGTCTCTGTCGTTACTAATGCCTTGAGATTGCGTAAGACGAAACTGGTGGGATAGGGAGAAGCGTAAAAGAAGGCAAGAGGCAAAAGGCATCACCCACCCCTAACCCCTCCCAGGAGGGGATGGCAAGAGGCAAAAGGCAAGAGGCAAGCCATACTCTCGGTGATAGAGACTAGAGGTAGGTTCTCCCCTATTCCCTATTCCCTGTTCCCTGTTCCCCATTCCCTATTCCCTATTCCCTGTTGTTCATTCTAAATCCTTTGATGAAGCTTGTTGACAAAATCCTCATAACCTGTATCAGTGTCGCTATTCTGGGAACAGGAGGCGCGATGGCCATGCCGGGTTCCTCTGACGTTGATCCGAACTCGACCCAATCTCGACAGTTTGAACAGATTGAGCAACCCCTTGGAGTAAAGGCCGCTGTTACCCTTGGCGGTTTAGCTTTGATGGGATGGGAATTGTGGTGGTTTTTGGGTCAGCGAGAACCGTCAGATTGACATACTCCCAGCGCTGAATCAAAGATTACAGCGCTGGGAGTATGTCAAGTTTCTCGCTTAAGTTCCTTTTACCTCTGGCCGATGAAACGCCTTTGCTACCGACATTTCTGCATGATGCAAGTCTGCCCTCACGGGATGTTAAGCCCCTTTCATTCGGGTCTTAGAGAAGGTATCTTAATTCTATCATTGCTAAAGGCGGCTAAAGCCGCACGAGTCGCTTTTCCGCCCCGCTCTAAAGAGACGGGGCTACTAAGCTACCGAGTTTCTTATGTGTATTGTCGTTCTGGACGGCGAACCTTAGACGCAGGACAACGATTACTGGAGGTAGGAACGAGATGGCTACTAGCAATACAAACATGATCCACAGTGATGCGATCGCCCGAGAGTCTCCATGGCTCATTGCTCAAGAGTTGGCGGAAGCCGATTTTGGGATTTGTGATGAGTCGGATGAGACAGAAGATAGTCAGGAGGACGCTGCATCAGAAGGTTGTGCTGTTCCCGATGCTGAGCAAAATTCTGGCGAGGCTTCAGCCAGTGAGACGGAAATGTCACAACCTCCCTCGGCCGCTGAGTCACAATCGCTATCCTGGGAGACAATTACCACTTTACCGATGGCGATGGTGATTCCTGTGGCGATCGCCATCACCCTCCCAGCGGTTTGGATTGTCTTTAAACGACGCTCAAACAGCCATCTTTAGGGGGTTTTTATCCCCTTCGTCTTTTTTATAGGTTTTTATCTATGCGTAAACGCTCTCAACCTTGGATTCAGCGAAAATCACGCTTTATCATCGCAGCCATCTCAGCCCTAGGGGCCGTTATCACGGCTTATCTAGCCATTACTGCTTTTACTGATGGTTCTGCTGCTTGTCCCACAGATGGCTGCGATAAAGTCTTGTCGAGTCCCTATGCGGTGGTATTTGGGCTTCCCCTGGCCCTGTTTGGTTTCTTGGCCTATGTGGCGATGGGGGTGTTTGCGGTATCCCCTTGGCTAATTAACCCGGAGAGCAATAAATCCCAGCGTCGGACGGTAGAGGATTGGACGTGGCGATTTCTGCTGATTGGCAGTGTCGCCATGGGGGTGTTTAGTGCCTATCTCATGTACATCATGGTCTTTGAGATTCAGGCCCTATGTCTCTACTGTGTCGCCTCAGCCATTTGTGCCTTAGCCTTATTAGGACTGACGCTGGTGGGACAAGATTGGGAGGATATTGGACAAGTCATCTTTACGGGGATTATCGTCGCCTTTATTACCTTTGTCGGGTCTCTGGCCATCTACTCGCCAATTCACAGTCCCACAGCGGAGACCGAAACCAGTAGCGGCTACGCCATTAGTACCACCTCAACCCCCGATAGTATTGCCCTAGCTCAACATCTACGAGAACGTGGCATCAAGATGTATGGGGCGTTTTGGTGTGATTTCTGTCAACGGCAAAAAGAATTGTTTGGACGCGAAGCCGCTGAAGAACTCGATTACGTCGAATGTGATGCGAATGGGGTTAATCCTAACCCCGCCGCCTGTCAAGCGGCTGGGATTCAGAGTTATCCCTCTTGGGAGATTGATGGAGAACTTCAGGCGGGGATGATTCCCCTGAATGAGTTAGCAGATTTGTCGGGATATACCGGTTCCCGTGATTTCTAACCGGGTTTAAGGGGTTAGCCGTTGTTTCGCGATTTGCCAGAAGGCTTCGAGTTCGTCGGGGCTATAGTCCGAGAGGGGGCGATCGCAGGCGGCTTCGACTTGTGCAAATCGGGCCAGGAAGCGATCATGAGTCCCTTGAAGGGCCGCTTCTGGGTCCAGGTCATACCAGCGGGCCAAGTTCACCAAGACAAAGAGTAAGTCTCCGAGTTCCTCCTGTTGGCGTTGGCGACTTTCGTGGGCGATCGCCTCCTTAAATTCCCCGAGTTCTTCATCAAACTTGGTCCAAACATCTTCGACCTTATCCCACTCAAAGCCTACTGCTGCGGCTTTTTCCGAGATTTTCTGACTGGCTCTGAGAGGGGGCAACGTCCGAGCATAACGGGCTAATTTAGAACTCAGTTTTGTTTCATCGTCTCCCTTCTCTGCGGCTTTAATCGCCTGCCAATTCTGCCGAACCTCCTCTGATGTATTGGCTTCAGTGTCAGCAAAGACATGAGGATGGCGACGAATCAATTTATCGGTAATTCCCTGGGCTACCTCCGCCAAGGAAAAATCCCCGGCTTCTTGGGCAATTTGGGCCTGTAACACCACCTGGAGTAACAAGTCTCCCAATTCCTCAGAAATATGCTCAGAATCACCGCGACGAATGGCATCGACGCTCTCATAGGCTTCTTCAATGATATAGGGGATCAAGCTTTCGGGGGTTTGTTCTAAATCCCAGGGACAGCCGCCATCGGGGTTTCGTAATTGGGCAACCACAGCAATGAGTTGTTCAAGGGCGGTGAGGGATTGAGATGGAGTTGAGGGGCGATCGCTCATCAGATATCTAAATTCAACTGTAACGTTTGGTTAAAACCTCTTGCATCTCCTGGACTCACTTCCTATAGTAGTAATCAGAAGCAAATACAACGCTTCTGAAACAGATAACACACAGCGCAGTCCACATTAGTTAAAGAGGTAAACACGCTGTTAATTCTAACATCTGTTCAACTCCAACAAACAACGGCATCCGCCCAAGCGACTGAAACTTCCACCACCTAGTTGACCCGGAGCAATGCAGCTTCAACCCTTCCTGGGGAGATTGACCTGTTGCATCTCCAAATTGTCTTTAGAAAAATGGGGAAATCACTCGTCCGACTGGTCTGGATGCCGTTGTTATTTTGATGGTATCATTTTGGCGGTACTATTTTCATGGTTTTGATAAGCTAGGAAATGTCAAAGCCTTTAAACCGTTCATCTTTATGAGTTCAAAACAACCCGCTTGGTCAACAGGTGTGACCCGAGTTGGGCAAGAGTTTGATTCTACCCCCTTAGAAGTACTATCCGGTCAGGTTCCCAACACACTTCAGGGAACCTTGTATCGTAACGGTCCCGCGCGACTCCAGCGGGGCGATCGCCATGTGGGCCATTGGTTTGACGGCGACGGGGCCATTCTCTCCGTCGAGTTTGGCAATGGCCAGGCTAAAGGTCAATATCGATTCGTACAAACCGCCGGCTATCAAGCCGAAGCCGAAGCTGGAACCCTTCTCTATGGCGGCTATGGAACCCTCGCCCCGGACTCTCTCCTCACTCGTTGGCGGAAATCCCCCAAAAACGCCGCCAATACCTCCGTTTTAGCCCTCCGCGATCGCCTCCTAGCCCTCTGGGAAGGCGGAAAACCCCATGTTCTCAATCCCAAAACCCTCGACACCCTGGGATTAGAGGACATCGACGTTCCCACCTACTCCGCTCATCCCAAATGGGATCATCACAGCGGCGAGATTTTCAACTTCGGCATCGACTATGGCCCGCAGAATCGCCTACGTCTGTTCGTCTGCGATAGCCAGGGAACCCTAAAACGCCAGGGCCACCATCCCCTAGAACAGATGTCCCTGATTCACGATTTCGTTCTCGCCGGAGACTATCTGGTCTTTTTCCTCCCTCCCCTAGACATCCCCCTGTTGCAGATTCTCTTCGGCCTAACCACCATTAAAGATGGCTGTCGCTGGGTTCCAAGACTGGGAACCCAAATTCTAATTTTCGACCGTCACAGCCTCAATCTCATCAGTCGTAGCGAAGCCGAACCCTGGTTTCAATGGCATTATGGCAACGGATATGTCAACGAAGCCGGTCATATCGTGGTGGATGTGGTGCGTTATCCCGACTTCACCACCAACCAACGACTCGCCGAAATTGCCAGCGGTTACACCGATACCGCCGCCGAAGCCCAACTCGATCGCCTCATTCTCGACCCCCAAACCGGTAAAATTTTAGCCAGTGAGTCCTTGTGCGATCGCTCCTGCGAATTTCCCAGCGTCGCCCCAGATCAAGTCGGCCGCAACGCCTCAGCCTTGTATCTTTCTCTACATCGTCCCAACGTTGACACCGCCCAAGACCTCTACGGGGCGATCGGGCGTTACGATATCCAGCAAGGAACCCTAGAGAGTTTCGACTTTGGCGAAGGTCGTTATCCCGTAGAACCCATCTATGCCCCCAACAGCGAAGGAGGCGGCTGGCTGCTGACGGTTGTGTATGATAGCCATGGCGATCGCTCCGAAGTCTGGGTATTCAACGCCGCCCACCTCGACGAACCGGTTTGTCGCCTCAGCTTACCCAAAGTCATCCCCATCGGCTTCCACGGAACCTTCAGCAATACGTTAAATTAAGAAACGCAGTAATCAATCATCAAGAGCGAAGGGCGATCACAAGGGTACGCCCCTACGTCTTCCCCTATTGCCTATTGCCATCCCCTCTTGGGAGGGGTCAGGGGTGGGTTATGCCTATTGCCTATTGCCTTCTTTTCCCTATTGCCTATTGCCTTCTTCTCCCCTGTTCCCTGTTCCCTGTTCCCTGTTCCCTGTTCCCTTCTTTTGCCTTTTGCCTCTTGCCTATTATGACCTCCCCCGAACCTCAACCCAGCTTCGTCAAACTCGCCATGCGGAATATGGTCCGCAAAGGTGGAAAATCTCTCTATCACTTCTTTCTAACAACCTTCGGACTCCTCGCCCTACTGGTGGGACTCGCCTATCTAACCCACTAATCCACCGCCCATGGCCATTCTCCTTGATTTGAGCGTACAACAGCCTGAAGAACTGGCCCGAGGAGATGGCCAGTCCTTCGCCAGCGAAGCCATGTGGTGCGATCGCCTCCAAGCCTGGCTAGAAGACCTTTCCCCCGAAGAAATCCCCCAGGGACAGCATCCTCCCCTGGGGTATGAACTCTGCTTGCGGTTCACCGATGACCCAGAAATTCGTCAGCTAAATCGTCAGTACCGACACAAAGACCAGCCGACAGATGTGTTAGCGTTTGCAGCAATGGAGTCTGAAATACCGCAGATCGGTGCAGCCTTACCGCTATCTCTCGGGGATATCGTCATCTCCCTCGATACCGCTCAACGACAGGCGCAACGCCTCGGTCATTCATTAGACAGCGAGTTAACCTGGTTAGCGGCCCATGGTTTCCTGCATCTACTGGGATGGGATCACCCCGATGATGAGAGTTTAGCGGTGATGCTTCAGCGTCAGGTGCAGCTACTCGCTTGTGTCGAGATAGCTGTTAACCTTGATCTGCCTCTGATTCTCTCCAATACTGCTCCCTAGGATGCTTTAGGATGAATCTAAATCTTTTTGAGGCTATCGCCGAACGTCCCAAGACTCGCTATCCCATGTCCCCCGGTGCGCCGAATCCGACTCCTAAGAATAAGGCCTATGACCGTCAGTTATCTTGGCAAGTGGCCCAGAGTCTCTGGGCTAGTTTCCGCTATGCAACCCAAGGGGTTCGTTATGCCTTCGCCACCCAGCGTAACTTTCGCATCCATGTGCTGATTGGTTCAATCGCCCTCGGTTTAGGACTCTCCCTCAATCTCGAAGCCGTCAAAATGGCTGTGATCGCCCTAACCATCGGTGTCGTGTTAGCCCTAGAACTGATTAACACCGCCATTGAGTCCGTGGTGGATCTGACCGTAGAACAGAGTTATCACGACTTAGCGAAAATCGCCAAAGACTGTGCCGCTGGGGCCGTCTTAATGGGGGCGATCGCCTCCCTCATTGTCGCCCTCTCCCTACTCATTCCGCCTCTCTGGACTCACCTGTCCTCCCTAGTCAGCTAAAATCCCATCCTGCCAGTTCTACCCCTATCTCACCCCCATCCCCCATGATCATCGTCATCGACAATTACGACAGCTTCACCTACAACCTGGTTCAATATCTCGGAGAACTCGGGCAAACCCAACCCGTCGCCGCCGAGATTCAGGTCTATCGCAATGATTGCATCAGCATTGAGCAAATTCGTCAACTCAATCCCGATGGCTTAGTCATTTCCCCAGGGCCAGGTCGTCCCGAGGATGCTGGGGTGTCGTTGGCGGTGATTGAGGAGTTGGGGCCAACCTTGCCCATTTTGGGAGTCTGTCTGGGCCATCAGAGTATGGGCCAGGTCTTTGGTGGTCAAGTGGTGTCAGCCGGGGAATTGATGCACGGGAAAACCTCCCCCATCTATCACAACAATCAGGGAGTGTTTGCCGGTTTGGAGAATCCCTTTACCGCAACCCGCTATCATAGTCTGGTCATCGATCGCGCCACTTGTCCCGAGGTCTTAGAAATTACCGCTTGGGTCGAAGATGGCACGATTATGGGCGTGCAACATCGTGAGTATCCCCATATTCAAGGGGTACAGTTTCATCCAGAGAGTATTTTGACCGGATCGGGAAAAGCGTTGTTGCATAATTTCTTGGTGAGTCTCAAACAGGCCGCAACGGTCTAAATATCACGCTATGAAACGGCGACAACTGATTCGGTATTTGCAAGTGGGGGCGATCGCCACCACCGTCACAGGCTTAGCTGGGAGAGGACTGGCCCAATCCCCAAGCCAGGGCCAACTGGAGATTGAATATTTCGGTCACACCTGTTTTCGCTTTACCGGTGAAGGTCGCCGGGTTCTCACCAATCCCTTCCGTCCTGGAGGCTGTACAGCAGGCTATCCTGAACCCAATGTTGACGATACGGATGTGGTTCTCGTCAGCAGTTTTCTCCTCGATGAAGGAGATGTTGAGAATGTCCCGGAGAACAAATTGCTGTTTGAGTCGGGGATTTTTCAACTGCAAGGAATGCGCTTTGAGGGGATTCCCATCGCCCACGATCGCCTCAACGGACGGCGTTTTGGCACCAATATGATGTGGCGTTGGCAACAGGGAGGCCTCAATATTGTCCATCTCGGAGGGGCAGCGGCCCCCATCGACAACGAACAGCGGATTCTCCTAGGCCGTCCCGATATCGCCTTGATTCCCGTCGGCGGGGGCGACAAAGCCTATAATCCCGAAGAAGCCAAAGCCGCGATTAACCGTCTCAATCCTCGTATTGTTATCCCAACTCATTACCGTACCACCGCCGCCGATGATGAGTTCTGTGATATCAAGCCCCTCGACGATTTCCTTAATCTCATGGGAGATACCCCCATTCGTCAACAGGACGAGAACCGGATTGTTCTAACTCCCAACGATCTCCCTGAGGGCGATCGCCTCATTCAAGTCCTCACCCCTCCCTTGTCGTAAGTCCCTAGCTGCTGATGTCCAATCTCTACCCCTGCGCCCAACGTCGCCAACAACTCCTGAGTCAACTCAATCAGGGAACCGCCATTTTTAGAAGTGCGCCCATGGCGGTGATGCACAATGACGTGGAATATACCTTCCGCCAAGATAGTGACTTTTTCTATCTCACCGGCTTTAACGAACCCGAAGCCGTGGCCGTCCTCGCCCCCCACCATGATGAACATCAGTTTATCCTCTTTGTCCGTCCCAAGGACTTAGAACGAGAAATTTGGTCAGGCTATCGGACTGGAGTTGAGGCGGCCCAGGAGAAGTATGGGGCTGATGTGGCCTATGACATCGCGGAATTGGACGAGAAGTTACCGGAGTATTTGAAAGGGGGCGATCGCATCTACTACCACCTCGGACGAGACGAAGCCTTCAACAATCGTATCCTCCGTCATTGGCGCAAACAACTAGCCCTCTACCCCAAACGAGGAACCGGCCCCATCGCCCTAGAAGACCCTAGTCCCCTCCTCCACCCACTGCGGCTGGTCAAAACCCCCGAAGAACTACAACTAATGCGTAAAGCGGCTGACATCGCCGTCGAAGCCCATAACCTGGCCCGGGACATCGCCCGCCCCGGACGCTACGAATACGAAGTGCAAGCGGAGATGGAACGGCTGTTTACCCTCAACGGGGGCAGTCCCGCTTATCCCTCTATCGTTGCTTCCGGGGGAAACGCCTGCATCCTGCATTACGTCGAAAACAACCGTCAGATGGAAGAGGGCGATTTACTGCTCATTGATGCCGGATGTTCCTATCAGTATTATAACTCAGATATTACCCGAACTTTTCCCATTTCCGGTAAATTTTCCCCAGAACAAAAAATTATTTACGAAATTGTCTTAGAAGCCCAAAAACAGGCAATTGAAAAAGTCCGTCCCGGCATGGCCTACAACGAACATCACGACACCGCCGTTCGCGTCATCGTCGAAGGCTTACTGGATTTGGGTTTACTTTCCGGCGACCCAGAAGAACTCATCGAAGCCCAACAATATAAACCCTTTTATATGCACAAAACAGGACATTGGTTAGGCTTAGATGTCCATGATGTAGGGGTCTATCAACATGGAGAAGATAACTGGCATATCCTGCAACCCGGAAATGTCCTTACCGTCGAACCGGGAATCTATATTTCCCCCTACATTAAACCCGCCAGCCGCGAGGTCGATGAAATCACCATTGAACAGCCTCCCGTTGACCCTAAATGGCATGGAATTGGGGTGCGAATTGAAGATGATGTCCTCGTCACAGAATCCGGGTGTGAGATTCTAACCGCTGGGGTTCCCAAATCTGTAGAGGCCATGGAACGATAATGACCTGTAACTGATGCCCTATCCCACATTTAATGCCCTTCTTTTCTATCAACCTCCAGGGTCGGTTCATCGTCCGACCATTATTTCCGAGAATGAGATTTTATGTGGAGCATCGTTCAAAACCGAGTATCGATTTAATCGACTTAAACAACTCGAAGCCCCCATCGGAACCTATGATATTGCCCCTCTCCTTGCCCAAATTCCGGCGGCCCAATATCCTGAATTGGTGGTGGTTCGGGCGGATGCGACTCGCCTGAACTTTCCCACAAATTTAAACCTCTTAAAGTGTCCTAAATTACTCATTGTCGGGGATACGCAACATTTAGAAACCCCCATCCGCACCCTGACCGACTATGCCGTTCAGGAAGGCTTCGATTTCGTGATGTCTGACCATAAACGGCAGCATCTTCATTTTTTTAAAGAAGCGGGCTGTAAGAACGTATTTTGGCTGCCTGGCTTTAACGTTTACCCCCACCCTCAACCCCCTTGTCCTAATCCAGAGTATCCGGTGTCATTTGTCGGACAAATTGGCCCCCGACATCCCTATCGTTATTATATTCTCGATGAAATGACCGCCTGGGGAATCCCCCTAGAGACCTTTAGTGGTAGTCAGGAGAAAGCCGCTGAAGTGTATGCGAAAAGTCAAATCAACCTCAATGTGAGTCTCAATGGTGATTTGAATATGCGGGTGTTTGAGGTGTTGTCCAGTGGCGGTTTTTTGTTGACGGACAAACTCAAGCCAGAAGCAGGTTTAGAGACGCTATTTGAAGTCGGCAAACATCTGGATACTTATGATAGTAAAGCGGATTTATATCAAAAAATACAGTATTACTTAAATCATCCAGAATTAACACAACAAATAGCAAAAGAAGGATGTAACTTATTTTGGCAACAGCATCAGCCAGAACAGAAAGTTCAACAGCTTTTAGACCATCTTCAGGGTCGTTTTTTGCCGAGTTTTTATCACGCTGACGCTGATTTACGCAGTCAGTTTGTCACCAGTCAGAATACGGGCGATCGCCATCAGCATATTGCCTTTTATGAGTATATCCAAGAACAACATCGGCAAATTCCTAAGTTAAATCTCATTATTTGGGGAGACTGCGATCCCCGCTGGATTGCTGATGTAGTGGATTTATCTCGCTTAGAAATTTATCTCATCTCTCCAGATGGCAAAACTACCTCGCCGCCTCCACTGATTCAAGACTGTCAATTGGGCGATCGCATTGAATATCTTGCCCCCTCAGATATCGCCCAACATCCTCAATTCCGGGAACTTTCCATAGACAATCTCAGCCATCAAACCATTTTGGTGGTCGATATTCAGCAATTCAAGACTGGACAGTTAATTCCCCTACTAAAATCCGTACTAGCCCATACATTAGTTTTAACCTGTCCCCAAGGTTTCCCAAGTCCTGAAGAACTAGAGTGTTTAAATCAGGAACTTTTTAAATATTACTTCTTTCAGATCTCCTTTGATCCCCTAGCCTATCGCCTCAATGTTATCACCCAATTTAACCCGAGTTTTCAGTCCCTCTTAGATATCGTTAGCAACTATCAAAAGAATCCCGGCGATCGCCAAGCCCTCTATCTCGTCCGACAACTCCGCAAAGCCGTCACCCAGCAATGGTTAAATATCGCCTATAGCGAACTCCCCGACCAAATTGATGGACAACTCGGAGACCTCCATTCAGCCCTCCTAGACAGTCCCCTACGCCAAGACACTCTCGACGAAGACGACCGAAGATTTTTCGAGAAACTCAAACAACTCTTTAGTCCAAAAACCCCAGAAAGTCGTCTTTCCCAAGCCTTTCTCGCCGCCACCCTCTACGGCTATCCCCATCAATTCCCCGTTCCCTATCACGACCTTCCCTTTCCTGGCTGGCTAAACGAATTTCTCCTAACCTACGTCCTATCCACACCCCGAATTTTCCAGGACTCTGGAGACACCGAAGCCTATCACCATCACCTAGAGAATTGGCTTAGCTATCTGCATCAAAACATCCTCAATCATCCTAATAGTCCCAGTTGGCAGGCCGTCAACGAAGTCTTTGCCGAACGGGTGAACTGTACCCCCTTATATTTCAGCCAACGCAGTCCCCTACGACTGCAAAAGAAACGGGCCGAACTCCTCGAACAAATCCTCTACCAACAGCGATCGCCCCTCAGTTATAAATTCCCCCCCCGTCCTCCCCGAACCAAAATTCGCCTCGGGGTTCTCGCCAACAACTACAGAGACAACCCCCAAACCCACTACAACTTAGCCTGTATCAAAGACCTCGATCGCAATCAATTTGAAATTTACCTCTATAGCCTCCAGATTACAAAAGATGCCTACGAAAACTACTGCTGGAATTACGCCGACGAAGTCGTTCCCCTGGGTCATCTGAACCTCTTACAACGAGTCCACACCATCCGTTCCGACGACCTCGACATTCTGCTAATTGGCAGTAACCTCGTCACCCGGTCATCCCCCCTCACCTTCCTCTGTAGCTATCGTCTAGCCCGCCATCAGATCACCAACCTCTCCTGTTTAACCACCACCGGAATGCGTCATATCGACGGTTATATCGCCGGAACCCTCACCGCCAACCATCCCATCGACCATAGCGAAACCCTCCTCACCCTAGAGGGGTCAGGCCTGTGTTTCGACCTTCCCCAAGACAAACCCGAGTTAACCATCAAAATCGAGCGATCGCAGTGGCATCTCCCCGAGAATACCACCGTCTTCATCTCAGCCGCCCATTTCCGAACCCTCCACCCCGAAGTTCGCCAAACCTGGGCCAAACTCCTCGCCGAGACGCCCAACAGCATCCTCGTCCTCCATCCCTTCGGTGACGACTGGCGACCCCATCCCGAACTAGAAATGCCCTTTTTCCGGCAAATGCAACAAGTTTTGCAACAGCATCAGGTGGCCTTAAAGCGATTGTTGTTCGTCAAATCCCTCCCCAGTTCCAGCGACCTCCACTATCTCCTACAACAAGCCGACATTTACCTCGACAGCTTCCCCCACTCCCAAGCCAGCAGCGTCCTCCATCCCCTACAACTCAGTCTCCCCCTCGTCACCCTAGAGACCAAACAACGCCCTCTCTGTCAAGGGGCCGCCCTCCTCCGAGAACTTGGACTCGATGACCTCGTCACCCAAACCCCCGAAGCCTATCGACAACTGGCCCAAAAACTAGCCGAGAATCCCAACTTACGACAACAAACCCAACAGCAACTCCAAGACAAAATGGCCACCTCTCCCCCCTTCCTCAACAGCCAACAATTCGCCCAAAACCTCAGCCACCTCTACCAAAACCTCCTATAGAAACAGTCTATCGCCTGTTCCCTATTCCCTATTCCCCTCCTACCTCAAAACACCACCACCGACTCACCCCTAGCCCGCCTCATCCAATCCGCCACCAATTGCTTTCGCTGTTCCCGCAACTGGAGATCAAAATAACTCTCAAAGATTGTCTGAACAATGGGTAAAGCCGGCGTGGGGTAGGCAATTCCTGCTAGACCTGTGAGAACATCATGGGAGATGAAATACGGTTCTGGAATAGCAACAACGGGTAGGCTAGTATAGCCTAATTCGACCAGGGCGATCGCCCGATGCTTTCCTCCTTCAATATAAAATAAAAAATCATTGTCTTTAAGCAAAAAATATCCGCAAATATGAAGATTGGGATAGCCGAATTTATCAGGATTATATCCATTTTCCCGAATTGATTGAATGAGCTTTTTTAATCGATATTTTTCATATTCAAGTTTCTCAACACTGACTGGGCCAAGATGTTGATTTTGACCATACTTACGTTCTTTTACATCTAATTTTGACTCAACATCAAAGTGCCAAGGAAGTTCAAGTGAATGCCAAAACCGTTTATCTAATCCCAACGTCAAGGCTTCCAGTGTATTGCTGGGTTGATAATTTTTATAAAACTCATCCATACTTTGGTCAACATCAAAAAAACTTAGCAATGGATGTTCACCTTTTGCGTACCGCCAACCATAGCCCCAAACACATTTTTCAATCGGAATATTGAAATAAAATTCATGAGAATTACGAGCAATGGCTAGCAAGCCAATATCTTTAACTGTAATTGGCTGACCCTGTTGATAGAGTTTTCTGGGTTTTTGATATTCCATAAGTTGAATCGGTCGATTTTACAATCTTTCCATCCAGTCCGCCAAATAGGAAATTCTCCGTTGTCGTAACGTGTTATCAAAATAACTTTCAAATATCTCATACACTGTTGGCATTACAGTCGCGGGATAGGCGACTTGCGATAACAGTTCAAGATGTTGATCTGAAATTAAGCGTGGCATTCGTGGCACAAAAATGTTAAATGTTACCGGTAAACTTGTATAGCCCAATTTTGACAATGCAGCAGCTTCATGTTTACCTGCGGTCACATGAAAAACAAAATCATTATCATGTATCATGAAGTACCCCAAAATTGGGCTATATATTCCATTTTTTAACTGATAATCTCCTGTTTGAATTGAGGTAAAAACCTGTTGGAACTTATTTTTTTCTAACTCAAGCCTATTCGAGGTCAGTGGACCAACTTGGCTGCTGAGTTGATTATGGCAAAGTTTAATCGCGTTAGAGTCAACACAATCTATCTGACAACGCCAAGGCAGAGTTAAAGAGTTCCATCCACCGTCACTAGGCTCAAACGTAAGAGCTTCTAAAGCACTTATGGGTTGATAGTTTTGGTAGAACTTATCTAAGTTATGATGGTCATTATATACATGATAAAAGGGATTTTCGTCGGCAGTGAATCGCCAACCATAACCCCAGACACACTTTTTAATTGGAACCTGAAACGCGAATTTATACGCATCACGAGCTAAAGATAAAAACCAAGCATCTTTAATGTTGATGATAGCTCCCTTGTTGTAAAGAAGTTTAGGCAAAAAATTATAGTTTAGGCTCATTATTTATATTCTTAAAAACTCTGAAATATATCTTAAAATTATGGATTATTAAATCATGGATTATTATCACAAGACACAGGTTCACACATCAGAGTCTAATCGTGCCAACTCAAGCCACTTCGATAAACAATTGACACGGCGTTGACGCAAAGACCCATCAAAATAGCCCTCAAAAATTTGCTGAACCACCCCTCGCTGATTCGCATCATAGGCAACCCCTGCCAAAAAATCCAGATGCCAGGGAGACACCAGGCGCGGCATTCGTGGCACAATTGAGGTAAAGGTTGCCGGTAACGTTTGCGACCCTAATTCTACCAAAGCCGCCGCTCGATGTTGTCCATTCACCACTAAAAAGCGAAAATCCTGGTTATTGACCAAAAAATAACCGAAAATATGTTGGTCCGGCGACGCATAATAACTGGTCATATAACCCATCGTCCGAATCGATTGCAGCACCTCCCGCAGCCGAAACTTCTCTAAATTCAGTCGTTCCAAACTCACCGGGCCACAGTGAGGGCGACCATGTTCTGGTCCTAACTTATTTTCTCCAGAAAACGGTTTCACCTCAACCTCCGCTCGCCAGGGAGTTTCCAAAGAATCCCAACCTTGAGCCGTATTCTCTAAGGTTAAGGCTTGTAAGCAGTTTTGAGGGCGAAAGTGAGTATAAAACTGGTCTAAACTCGCTTCACACTGAAAAAAAGCATTCAGGGGGTTTTCCCCTTTCCCATAATGCCAGCCATAGCCCCAGATACACTTTTCAATGGGAACCTGGAAGTAATACTGATACGCATCCCGTGCCATCGTCAAGAGTTTGACATCATCCAACTCAATCGGTTTCCCTCGGCGATACATCTCCAGATGCTGGGAATCATCTAATATCTCTTGCATCCGTGGGTTCTCGATTGGATTGAGCATGACAAAGGTTTTAGAGATTAAGGTTTTAGAGATTAAGGTTTTAGAGATTCAAGAACAAGGAATTTATCACACATTCACAACATAGAGGACAGCCCCCAGTCCAGAATGTCTCTAGGATGATAGAGATAACGTGAAGGTGGGGGCTGTAACTCGTAGATGCACAGAGTATTCCTAATTAAAACAAGGTAACTGGGTCATTGCTAATGGCTTCAGTGGTGACGAAGTCATTGGCCACCGTGCCACCAACATCACCACCCAAGTTTACACCCGGTAAACGAGCGATGAGTTTTGCACCACCTTGGACACCCAGGTAGAGTCCTTGTGCTTCCACATCGAAGAAGAGTTGACCTTCTTGGCTGAAGTCAACAGCCGTTAAGTCAGCGGCTGAGGTTGCCCCAATGGCGAAGGCTTCATGGAAATAGCCATCGTTATTGAGTACATTGTCAAAATCACCGTAGGTCGTACCACCGTTCACGCCACCTGAACCATCGGCAATCACACCATAGAGCGCACCGCGACTGCGGAAGAGCTTAACAGTCTCAGAGGTGACACTAAACTCACTGCTTTCAAGGACAATTTTATCCCGGCCGACCTGGAAGTTATTGAGGGTATCAATCCCCACAGCCCCTGAGAAGACCCCTTTGGTGAAGGTGGTACCGCTCGGCGCGCCATCAGCACTGGTTCCATTGGCGCCGATAAACTGACCATTGCTACCAACAAGCAGGTTACTGGCACTCAACCCGGTTCCGACACTGATGTCTGAGGTTGCATTCGTCCCCAAGCTCAGGAAGCTGCCGGATTGGAAGGAACGGAAAGACTTCTGCAACGTGAAGCCGGTTTCAAAGACAGAACGGAAGAGAACGCGGTTGTTGCCCCCTTTACCCAAGTCAATCAAGTCACCATTACTGATGCCCGAGAAATCTAGGGCAACCTTAGAGGCCTTGGCTCCCTGAATTTGGAACCCATTGTAGGTGCTGCCCGATTCCTCAAACTGGACGCCACCGCCATAGATGACATCATTGCCAACACCAGCGGTAATGATATCGCCAAAGCCTGCCCCTTGCATGACGTTGTTCCCGCCGCTGACGCTGATGTTCAGACTGACGGAAACAGAACTACTGAAGGAGGCACTGCTACTGAAGCCGAGAACGTCATTGCCCTCGCCGCCGGTAATAGAAATGGCTTCTTGTTCCCCTTCGGGATTGCCCTCGGCATCCAGAACCGCACTGAGGTCATTGAGAACGATGCGGTTGTTGCCCGATAAGGCAGTGAAGCTGGCTCCCGAGTAAGCCAAACCAATGTTGACACTGCTGGAGATACCACCGACGAGGATTTGACCGCCTTGGAAGACGTTGGTGACGTTGATGCTGGAGGATTCACTTTGGCTGAAGTCAAAGATACCTCCTTGACCTAGGGTGAGGGCTGTCAAGGTGTTTTTACCCTGACTTGCTTTGCCGGCCTGAATCCTACCAAAGACGGAACCACTGATGTTGAATTCATTTTCACCGCCACCAAAGGTCATGACTCCGGTTTCGGAAATGCCGTCGGAGCCAGAGAGATTAACGGTGTTGTTGCCATCCCCAGCGGTAACGTTACCACTGACCGTGCTACCGACATCAATCGTGTTGTCACCATCACCAGCATCGACGCTACCTGAGACGTTGCCCAAGTCAAAGAAATCATCGCCACTGCCGGTTTTCGTGACTCCGGAGGCGTCGTCGGTAATCTCGATGAAGTTGGAACTGTTGCCAGTGCCGGTGGTGACACCGCCAGTTTTCAAGGAGACTGAGCGATTTTGCTCACCGGTGAAGAAGAAGTTTCCATCCCCTTGCACCACGTCTTGAGCGCCAACGGTGACAGCAATGTCACTATTGCCCGCATTGACACCGATGTAGGTGTTGACACTGGCGCCGGAGAGGTCGGCTTTGATGTACTGGTTGGCGGTGAACATGAAGGTGTTGTTGCCACCCGCACCTTCGGGACCACCGATGAGGGTGTCGCCGGGGCCACTTTCGCTGGCATCGATGGTGTCATCTCCAGCGCCTCCCATGAGGACGTTGTTACTGGCTTCTCCTTCGGCCAGTTCGATGTCGCCCAATTTAGCTACGAGGAGATTGTCGCCGGCATCACTACCCGTGGCGAAGTCGTTACCACCGCGCAGGGTATTACCGACTCCAATACCGATGACGGTGTTGTTGCCGAAGTCGCTCTTGATGTTAGGGTTGTCGCCCCAAAATTCCGAGTCGCTGCCGGCCATCATGATGGTGTCATCCCCTTTGTCTCCAAAGGCTTTGATTTGTGCTGGAAGGGGTAATCCAGGGCCGCCAGTTCCCATGAGAACGTCGTTACCAACGCCACCAAATAGGGAGACGCCGATGCCAACATTGATGCCGATGGCTAAACTGTCTTGTCCTTTGTTGCCAAAGAGTTGGTGATTGTCGCCGCCGGCAACATAGAGGTAGTCATCTCCGGCGTCACTGCCGTCAAAACTAGCCTCAAAGTTGGCATCTCCGATGAGGATGGCCCCATCGACTTGACTGCCTTGAACGGCGAGACTGTCTGAGCCTAAACCCCCTCCGAGGATGGGGTTGTCGGCGGTGCTGTCGCTACCAACGGCGACTTGGTCGTCCTCTTGTCCGCCGTAGAGGCTATCGGGACGCTCGATACTGAGGGAGAGAAGGCTATCGAGACCGGTGTTGCCAAAGAGGTAGTTGTTGCCTTCGGGGCCGCCGGTGATGTTGTCATTGCCGCCACGGCCGGCTATGGTGTCTCCGCCAACGAGTCCAACGAGGGTATCGCTGCCGCCACCGCCGATGAGGATGTTTTCGCCACCTTCGGAGATGAGGATATTGTCGCCATCGTCGGGGCTATCCTCCATGTCGCTGCCGCCAAAGAGGGTGGCACCGCTTTCTCGGGAGATGAGGTAGTCGTTGCCAACATTTCCAAACATTAAACCCTGGCCGTTTTCGTTGACCAGGGTATCGTCGCCGGGGTCGCCGAAGGCAATGTCGCCGATGCCACGGCTGCGGATGTAGTCGTCCCCGGCGTTACCGAAGAGGGTGCTACTGGGTTCGCTGGCGTTTAAGGCACTGAAGATGGTGTCATCGCCTTCTAGTCCGTCAATTACACCAAGGGTAGTTCCTTCGAGGAGGTTATCGCCTTCGTCCCCAAGGAGAAGGTTGTCGGGATTGTCTAGGATTGTAGTCACAAGGTTTCATCCTTATTAATGTGTGGATGTGAGGCCAGGCAAGAGATGAACTTGGTTTAGACTTGCGCTCCTGTCATTTGATTGAGGAGAGACCTAATCCTTTAGTCGTTTTTTCCGGATTTAGGGTTCCCGAGTTGAAGAGATGGCGGCTCGATCGTTTCTACTCCCCATTTCCTGCTGTCTAATCCATTTGAACCTGAATGGGAAGACGCATATATAGACCTTGGGGATCGTTATAGGTGGACAGTTCATTCAGTTGATCTGCCATCTCTTGACGGAAATTTTCTAGGGGTTCGGGTAAAACGACTTGGCTTTGGGAGCCGAAAAGGTCTTCTAAGAAACGTTCGGGAAAGGGTTTGATGGGAGGATATTCTCGAAGGGTCCAGTCGTCCCCAAGTTCTGCGGTTTCGGCGGCTACGTCGATCGCCGTCTGTAAACCGCCGAGGCGATCGACTAACCCGGCATTTTCGGCGGCGACACCGGACCAAATTCGACCTTGGGCAACGGACTGGACTTGGTCGAGGGGTAAGTCTCGCCAGGTGGATACTTCTGTGATAAATTCTTGATAAATTTGGTTGATAAATCGTTCTAAAATGGCGAGTTCTTGGGGGGTTTTCGGACGAGAAATGGTTTGGGCGTTAGCTAGTTGTGAGGTTTGCACGACATCCCAATTCAAGCCGATGGTTTCGCTGAGATCTTCGATATTAAAGAACAAGCCAAAGACCCCAATGGAGCCGGTGAGGGTGTTGGGCTGGGCTACAATTTCGTTGGCGGCCATGGCAATCCAATAGCCTCCTGAGGCGGCAATGTTACCCATGGAAACGATGATTGGCTTGGCTTCTCGCAGTAGTTCGAGTTCTTGTTTGATGACGTCTGAGGCGATCGCACTGCCTCCAGGACTATTGACACGCAATACCACGGCTTGGACATCGTCATTGACGCGCAAGTCTCGTAGTTCGCGGGCTAGGCTATCACCCCCAATTTGGCGAAGTTCGCCTTCTCCATCGACAATGGGACCCTCAGCATAGACTAGGGCGATTTGCCGATCGCTCCCCATTTGCCCGCGCTGGGTTTGACTGGGATCGAGAGCTTGAATGTAGGTGGCCAGACTCACGGATTCAAAGGATTCATCGGCATCGCTGATGTTGCTGAGTTCCCGCAGGCGATCGCGAATCTCCTCACTCTCGGCTAGGCGATCGACAACTCCTTGGGAAACGGCTTCTTCGGCGAGTAAAATTCCTTGGTTATCGGCAATAGTTTGTAAGTTCTCGGGGGTTAATGACCGCTGTTGACTCACAACCTCTAAAATGTCAGCCCAGACATCTCCTAAATAAGCCTGAAGTTGCTCGCGGTTTTCGTCACTATACTCACGACGCACTAAGGCTTCGCCGGCGGATTTGTAAGCTCCCATGCGGACAACCTGAACCCCAACGCCAAGCTGTTCAAAGGTTCCGGCTAAAAATGCGGTTTCTGCACTGAGGCCATTAAAGATGGCGGTGCCAAGGGGGGCGATTGACAGTTCTGTGGCGATCGAGGCTAGATAATATTCTCGTTCACTCCAATCGCGATCGTGGGCAATAATCGGTTTACCCGTTTCGCGAAATTTCGCCAACGCCTCTCGTACATCCCGCAGGTTGGCATAGTCCGTCGGCATATCTCCCGGTGCACCTTTGAGATAGAGTCCGGTGATGCGATCGTCGTTGCTGGCCTGTTCTAAGGCCTCGACGACATCCAACAGGGCTAAACTTTGTTGGCTCGCTCCCTCTAAGGCTTGTTGCAAGGCTTCGCCGGGGGTAGCTAGGGCGCGGCTATCTTGGATATTCAAGTCCAAATCTAACACCAGAATTGAGTCTTCCTCCACTTCGGGGCCGCGAGGGGCTTGTAAGGAAGCGGTGATGAGTAAAATGGCTAACCCTCCAACGCCGATGACGGAAAAGAGAATCAGTCCAGCGACTGTTGCAACAACATTTTTGAGGAAATCACGCATGACGTTGGCGGTCAGAGTAAAGTGCTGTCCTTATTTTAAGGTGTCCAAGCTGTTACTGCGCTGTAAATCCGCTATGGTGCGGTTGCCGGTGCAAAATAAGGCGGTAGCCAGTTCGCTGTTGAGTAAGTCCACCAGTTGATTTAAGGTTTCGGGAGAGTCGGCGGCGGCTTTGAGAAAAGGGGTCGCTAGTCCTGCTAAGTTAGCCCCCAGGGCCAAGGTTTTGGCGACATCTAAGCCGTTGCGTAAGCCTCCTGAGGCAATCAGGGGAATGTCGGGAGCCTGCGATCGCACCTGCACCAGACAGTCAGCGGTGGGGAGGCCCCAATCGGAAAACAAGGCTCCTAAACGACGTTGACGGATATCTTGAGCCCGTTTTCCCTCGACGTTGGCCCAGGAGGTTCCCCCAGCCCCAGCTACATCGATGGCCTGAACCCCAACTTCAATCAACCGTCGCGCCATCTCCCCAGAAATGCCATTGCCCACTTCTTTGGCAATGACGGGAATGGGAAGCAGATAGCATAATCTCTGTATTTTGTCAAGTAATCCCTTGAAGTTTTGGTCTCCTCGACTTTGTACGGCTTCTTGGAGGGGGTTAATATGCAGAATCAGGGCATCGGCTTCGAGCATGGCGATCGCCCGCTGACATTGGTCTACGCCATAGCCATAATTCAACTGCACCGCGCCGAGATTGGCAAATAGGAGAATATCGGGGGCCTGCGATCGCACATCAAAGGTATGACTAAGATCCGGGTTTTCCACCGCTACCCGTTGCGATCCCACCCCCATCGCCAACCCTTGAGCCTGAGCCACTTCTGCTAAGCGTTGATTAATCAGTTTGGCCCGTTCAGTTCCCCCCGTCATCGAGGAAATCAACAATGGTGAACCTAGGGATTTACCTAAAAATGAAGTGCTTAGGTCAATCTCGGCTAAATCCAGTTCCGGTAAACAGCAATGACGGAAGCGATAGTGTTCTAACCCAGTACGAGTCTCTCGGAAGTCTACATCATCTTCGAGGCAAATACGAAGATGATCGGCTTTGCGGCTCTGGGTTTGCTCAGACTCGGTGGGGTTGACAGTCATTGCGATCGCAATTGAGTAACAAAAGGGGTCTAAATTAGGATAACGTATAGATTTGTAACCTCAACCTCTTTTTATAACTGCGTAATAGCCGATGATTATCATTGACGAAAAAAGCATTGTTAAGGAATATTTCAATACCACGGGTTTTGACCGCTGGCGACGAATTTATGGTAAGGACGAGGTCAATAAAGTCCAGCTGGATATTCGCGAAGGACACCAGCAGACCATTGATAAAGTTGTCGCTTGGCTATCCGCCGATGGCAACCTCGGTCAATTGACCATCTGTGATGCGGGGTGTGGTGTAGGGAGTTTGAGTTTGCCCCTCGCCGAAGCCGGGGCAACAGTGTACGGCAGCGACATCTCGGAGATGATGGTGACGGAAGCCCAGGAACGCGCTCAGGCTCAATTGAGTGACAGCTCTCGCGTCACGTTTGAGACTCGGGATCTCGAAGAGATTTCTGGCAACTTCCACACCGTCATCTGCCTCGATGTCCTCATCCACTATCCCGACGACAAGATGGATGAGATGCTCTCCCACCTCTGTTCGTTAGCGGAATCACGAGTCATTCTAAGTTTTGCCCCCAAAACCCCCTGGCTCACGGTTCTCAAGAAAGTCGGTGAACTCTTCCCCGGACCGAGTAAGACCACTCGCGCCTATCAGCATCGTGAAGCGGATATCCTTGCTATCTTTGCCAAAAATGGCTTCCAACCCGCTCGCACGGAAATGACCAGCACTCGCTTCTATTATTCCCGGTTGGTGGAGTTGGTGCGGGGTTAGAAGTTTTAATCTCACTCGTGTCACGGCTGAAGCCGTGACACGGGGGGGGCTAGGCGGCTCTGCCGCCTGAGAGCGGGAGGCAGAGCCTCCCAAGAGGCGTTCCTAGGCTCTGCCTGGGAACGAGGAAATGACGAGGAAATCTTCTGTTCCCTGTTCCCTGTTCCCTGTTCCCTGTTCCCTATCCCCTATCCCCTATTCACTATTCACTATTCACTATTCCCTATCCCCCTTGCAACGAATTGTGGTAAATCACCTGAGTGGGATAGGCGAACTCGATGCCTTCGGCTTCAAAGCGACGTTTGAGTTCCAGGTTGATTTGTTGTTGGGCATCCATGTACTGGGTAAAGTCGCTGCTGTTGACGTTGTAGACGACTTCGTAGTCAAGGCTGAAATCGCCGTAGGCTAGGAAATGCGCGCGATCGAAGGTGATGGTTTCGATGGGGTCGATGATATCTTGGATGATTTGGGGAATTTTTTCGAGCTGTTCGACGCCGGTTTCGTAGGTGACACCGAGTTTGAAGACGATACGGCGGGTTTGCATATGCTTGTAATTGCGGATGCGAGATCCGGTGAGATCGGTGTTGGAGATGACCAGTCGCTCACCGCTTAAACTTTTGAGACGAGTGGTTTTAATGCCGATGTATTCGACGGTTCCGATGAAGTCACCGACGATGATGAAGTCTCCTAACTCAAAGGGGCGATCGAAGACAATGGAAAAGTAGCTAAAGAGGTCTTGTAGGAGTCCTTGGGAGGCTAGGGCGATCGCAATCCCCCCAATTCCCAAACTGGCAATCATGGCTGAGACATTAAAGTTGAGATTGTCCAGCAGGAAAATAAAGCCGATCGCCCAAACTACGACTCGGATGGCAGGGACGAGCGAATTGAGGGTTGGCTGGATATTGGGGTTGTTTGCCTTGATCCCATATAGGATTAAGCCATATTGAATCACGGAGACCACGAAACGAATGCCAATGACCGTGAAGGCGATCGCCCAGATGCCGTCTAAGAGTCGATCCAAAATTGGATGTAGGGTTAAGCCATTGAGGGCAACGTAAAAAATCCCTAAATAAAAGATCGGGATCAACGCCCGTTCAATAATTGTAATTAAGCTATTATCTAAACTCGCATCGGTTTGTCGCAACCATTTTTTAATTTTACCCAAAACAAGGTTGGCAACAATTTTAATGACGATCAAGCCAAGAATAATAATCGCCAAGGCAATGAGATAATCTAAGACCTGATTGCCGAGAAATTCTTGTTGGCTGAATTGACCTAACATTTCTGTGATTTCTGTTGACATAAAGTTTACTCCAATGTATGTCAGCAATTGTTGACATTTAGATTTTCTCCCCGGTCAGCCCAAGGGCGCGATCGCCGAATTTACAGCTTCGACAAAGTCGTCAAACGCTTATCCCGAGAGATTTAGAGGCTTTCAGCGATTGCCTCAAGGCTTGTCCAGAGCAAGGATGTTGTACATTGTTAGTACAACATACCGATGGTGTATAATACACTAGACCACACTAAAGCGTGCTTGTCACTCAGGAAAAACTTCAGATTATGGATACAACACAGGAACGAAAGCTGGCATCTTATCTCGCAGTGGGCGAGAAGTCTGTTGAGTTTTCGATGTCTCTCCCGCTACGGATAAAGCGGTCTCTCTCGACATCTGTTGATCTCATTTTCGATGTCTTGCACCAAATTGAACGGAACTTAGAAACTCCATAACGGGTGATTTTTAGCCACTCCGACCTCCTTGCCAACCGGTAGTAAGGACGAGCAGCCGTGGCCAAATATCAGAGTTTATAGACCCCTGTGGCGGGGGGTATGTCAGAATCTAGCTTGGGCGATCGCCCTTCCTAATCTCCTACCATTGGGAACGCGATCTGAACCATCTTCTCCCCGGTGAGTGCGATCGCCTCCCTCAACCCCAACCCCCTTGATTCTCAAACAAAACCCCCCAGTGCCAGCACCAGGGGGAGTTTCCATGTTCAGACTAGCCGTATCTAGCGACCGATGCCCACATAGCGGAAGCCAATCGCCTCTAACTGAGTGCGATCGAGGAAGTTGCGGCCATCGACCATAATCGGCGTGTGCATCAGACTGGCCATCTTGGCATAGTCGAGTTCAGCAAACTGCTTCCAATCCGTCACCAAGACCAACGCATCACAGCCATCCGCAAGCCGTTCGGGATCAGTCTCCACATAGACCCCCGATAAGCCCGAGCGTAGGCCGGTTTGCGAGACGATGGGGTCATACGCCTTAACCTTCGCCCCGAGGCGATTCAGATTCTCAATCAAGACCAATGAGGGCGCATCCCGCATATCATCGGTATCCGGTTTAAAGGTCAAGCCTAACAAGCCGACGGTTTTCCCCTTGAGAATCTTCAACTCATGTTGCAGTTTCTCCAACGCCATCAAACGCTGACGTTGGTTCACCTCAACCGCAGACTTGAGCAATTGAGCATCATAGCCATAATCATCAGCGGTGTGAACCAAGGCTGAGACATCTTTGGGGAAACAGGAACCACCCCAACCAATCCCAGCGTTTAAGAACTTATTGCCAATGCGGGAGTCGAGGCCAATCCCTTTCGCCACCTGGGTCACATCGGCGCCGACGCGATCGCAGATATTGGCCACCTCATTAATAAAACTAATCTTGGTCGCCAAAAACGAGTTGGCCGCATACTTAATCATCTCCGCCGAACATAAATCCGTCATCACCACAGGAACCGGCGGTAGATCCTTGTCTTGCGCCACCTCACGATTGACAATGGGCGCATAGAGTTCCTGCATCATCGTCAACGCGCGATCGCTGTTGCTTCCCAAGACAATGCGATCGGGGTTAAAGGTGTCATACACCGCCGAACCCTCCCGCAGAAACTCAGGATTACTGACCACATCAAATTCCACCTCGATATGGTTGACCAAATCTTCCCCAGTTTTGCCTGATCCCACGAGGGCCTTTTCCCGTTCAGCAATCCCATCGAGAACAATGCTACGCACCCAATCCCCAGAGCCAATGGGAACCGTCGATTTATTGACAATCACCTTATAGCCTTGCTTGAGATGAGCGCCAATCCCCCGGGCCACCGCCTCTACATAGCGAGTATCACTATCTCCGGTGGGTAAAGCCGGAGTTCCCACCGCAATAAACAAGATATCGCCATGATGGACTCCCGCCTCTAAGTCCGTGGTGAACTCAATGTTGCCACTTTGGATGGCGGCGGTCATGATTTCCGACAACCCCGGCTCATAAATCGGCGATCGCCCCGCCTTCATGGTTTTGACCTTTTCCTCGTTATTATCGACGCAGATCACTTCATGGCCGGTGTGAGCTAGACAAGCCCCCGTTACCAAACCCACATAGCCTGTACCAATCACACAAACACGCATAGCTGTTTTGTCCTTAAACCTTAAAAAACTGTAAAAAAACGCCGCCACGACCGAGCGTTAGCAAGCTGTCGTCCACTAGCTTAGTCGCAAACTTCAGCTATCCCCAATCTGCGGCTTTTATGTCAACACACCCGGACAGTCTTAATTTACGCCAAGCCGAGGCGATCGCGGAAATCGGCGATCGTGTCCTTCAATCCCTCTTCGAGTTCAATACTCGGCGTCCACCCTAACCACTCTTTAGCACGAGTGATATCCGGTTGTCGCTGTTGCGGGTCATCCTGAGGAAGTGGCTCAAACTGAATTTCCACATCAGGGTTAATCAGCCTTTGAATCGTCTCGGCCAGTTGCAAGATGGTGTACTCATTGGGATTGCCGATATTCACCGGCCCAATATGCTCATCATTGTTCATCAACTTCATCATGCCGTCGATGAGGTCTGACACATAGCAAAAACTGCGAGTTTGCAGGCCATCCCCATACACCGTCAGCGGAATCCCCCGCAACGCTTGCACAATAAAATTACTCACCACCCGTCCGTCATTTTCCTGCATTCGCGGTCCATAGGTGTTGAAAATCCGCATCACCCGGATATCGACGTTATTTTGACGATGGTAGTCAAAGCAGAGGGTTTCAGCGATGCGCTTCCCCTCGTCGTAACAATTACCGCAGAATGCGGCCCGTCCATTGCGACGCACGCAGATGACATGATTCTTGACATTGACACAGTAGACATTGCCACCGTAGCGCACCGGTTCTGGTTCAGCGAGAACGGCCTCGACAGCGGGCCGGATATTCACGCAGTACAAGTCGCGACCGACCGCATGGGAGACGACGGAGGCGGCATAACCGCAGCGTAGGGCCAGTTCCTGCACATCGTCGGCAAGCTGTTTAGACTTCGTGTAATAGGTGGAACGGTTGCCTCGCTGACTACCGTCCCCCATTATGAGTGCGTCGAACAAGATGCGTGATTGACGTTGAGAGAGGTTGAGGTAGTCACGGGGGATATATTTGTCTCCCGATTTGCCCAGGGGAAGCAAAATTTCGGCCAGTTGCTTGCTGCAAATGCGAAACTGATGGTCGTCGGATTGAAAGAACTTGAACCCCAGCTTCGAGAGGCAGTTGGCAATCTGGGTGCGTCCTTCCGGTTTAGACTGGGCGATGAGGATGTTGTAGTCGGCTACGTCGTAGTTGCGATCGCCCACGGCTCGGGCGCGACGGCGCACGTGGGTACAGCCTTCAGAGATGTAGTAGCCGAGAAATTCGAGCCAGTCATCCATCGCGATGCGATTGACTCGAACTTTAGCGTGAGCGGGGGCGGTTCCCAACTCGAACCATTCTGGCTCAATGCCCTTAAATTCTGCCCCTGTGGGAACACGCCAGGATTTAGCGTAATGCACCTCGTCCGCTTGCAGGAATTTGAGTTTGCCGGTTTTGCTGCGTAGGTAGAGGTTGTGGTTGGGAGTGACGCAGAAGTCAAATTTCCCATTGGCAAATCGCAGTAGTTCGCCGACATAGGGTTGAACGATGTATTCGTCGGGAACGTGGTACTCGATCTGTCCCTCGGGGTTGAGAGTTGCAACGGGAGTTTGCGGGTCGAGTTGGGGAAAGGGAGTCCAACCGTTTTCGGTCAGGATTTCCGTTTTCTCGTCGTAACAGGCACGGATCCCAATTGGGTTCACATTACCCCGATAGGCTTCGGTTTGTGGGTGAACATTGGGATCGCCATAGACTTCTGAGGTTGAGGCCAGCAACAATCGGGCATTGATGCGTTTCGCCAGTCCCAGCATATGCAGCGTTCCCAAAACGCTGGTCTTCACCGTCTTGACCGGATTGTACTGATAATGGACAGGAGAGGCGGGACAGGCCAGATGATAAATCTGATCCACTTCAACGCGGATTGGTTCGGTAATATCGTGGCGAATCACCTCGAAATAAGGAGAATCCATCCATTGTTGGATATTGTGTTTATTCCCAGTGAAAAAGTTATCGAGACAAAGGACCTCATGTCCTTGTTCCATCAGGCGATCGACGAGGTGGGAACCCAGGAATCCCGCACCACCGGTGACTAATATTCTCATGAACCACATTTTAGGGAAAACCTGACCTCTACGGTAGCCTGCGATCGCCAAACTGTCTAGTTTCTACCTATTCCTCCCCACCTGAGTCATGCAGCACCTGATAATGCAAAAACACCTCATCCTCGACTCGCTTCACGTCCAGCAAACGTAAACGGGGGGCGCGATCGCGAGTAAACCCCACCCCATCAACTGGCGTTGGCGCCTCTGTCCCACCAAAAATATAGCCACAGACGGTCAGCCAAACCTCATCAATGGCCCCCAACTCAAACAAGCTCGCGATTAGATGTCCTCCCCCCAACACCGCCAGTCGTTTAATCCCCAACCCTTCCAACTGCGCCAACCCCGCCTGCAAATCCAACCCCGTCTCCGAGGAGTTCACCGTCAACAGGCGTTCAAATCCCGGCTGCGTCTGCCAAAACTCAGCCCCCTCCGTCGTTGTCAGTAGCCAGCGGGGAATCGGTTGGCGAAAAAAGGGTAACGCCGGGTCAAATTTCCCCGATCCCGAACAAACCACTTGTACTGGTTGAGGGGAGGTCCCCGCCGCCTCACGAGCGGCGAGAAGCTGGGGGGATTGAAGACGCATCGCCGTTCCCCCTGAGCGCAAGGTGGTTCCTCCCATCAAGACCGCATCCGCCGCCGCCACAGATGCCTCTAAATGCTGATAATCCACAGAGGAACCAAAAGTCACCCCTGAACGGCCAACATCGGAAATTTTGCCATCAGCGGTCATGGCTAAAATCACAGTACTGTAGGGACGAGATCGGGGGGAAGTCAACATAGCGCCAGACCATCAAGATGAGTTAGGGGATTTCTCAGATCGTTAACGAGCCTACCGCAAAACCCCTCAAATTTTGCTCTGCCAGTCAATCCTTGACGGGTTTGAGTGATCTTCGGGTCAAGTGTCGGTTCACTCATGCGTCCCGTTAAGATTCTTGTCTTGCGTAGTTTTAACTAATTCTCCCTTCTGTCTCCGTCAAAAGACCCGCTATCCTAGAAGGGGGACTCTGGATGTCAACCATCCCCAACTGCTCGCCAGCCGCTTGTCCGCTGTACTCTCTGCCTCTGCACCTCGTGTCGCTATGCGTCAATTGATGCGTCAACTCAAAGGTCGTCGCTTACCCATCGCCGCCAAGCTAACGGCGACGATCGCCCTGTCAGCGATGATCAGCGTCAGTAGTGTGACGCTGTTTTCACTGCATCGTCAACGACGGGTTTACAAACAAGAACTCGAAACCCAAGCCACACTTGTTCTGAACATGGTGTCACGGCTGGCGGCAGACTCTTTAACCCCACAGACGGAAACCACCGGCGAGATGGGGGAGTCACAAGAGCAACTGCGACAGTTGCTTGAAGTACTCGATGTCGAGGACAGCCTGACTAGCGTTGTCATTTATGACCAGAACGGTCAATTGCTGTTAACTCTGCACCCCGACGAGATTACAGAACGCGATCGCGACTTTGGAGAGACCATCTTAGCCAGTGGAACCCCCGTCTTTGAGTGGGACCGCCAGCGTCTTCGTTCAGGCAAAACCATCGCCTCTGGGGCGCAAACTGTCGGCGCCGTTGAGTTAGAATTCTCCATTGCCGGCTTTCGTAACCGTCTCGACAACACCCGCAACAGTGCCATTTTGCTCGGGGTTTTATTTACCGCTGGGGGCCTGGCGGCGGCGTTATGGGTGGGTCGTTCTATTGGTCGTCCCCTCCATGAACTGGCCCAGGCCACACAATGGGTGGCTGAAGGGGAGTTCGATCGCGCCATGGATAACGACAGTGCCATCCAACAGTACCGCAGCCGTCCTGATGAAATTGGCGGCTTGGCCTCAGCCTTTGCCCGCATGACCTCGCAAATTCGGGATATGGTCCTCTATCTCGAACAACGGGCCGACCAAGTTCAAAAAAGTGAACTTAAAAATCAAGCCCTCCTCGAAGCCATCCCCGATACGATGTTTCGGCTACGAACTGATGGCACTTATCTCGATGTTCAGGCTGATAAAGACCAACCATTACTCCTCTCTCGCAGCGGTTTTTTAGGAAAAAGTCTCTATGAAGTCTTACCTAAAGAAGTCGCCGATCTCAACCTGCATTATGCTGATTTGGCCCGTCAATCCCGAGAAGTACAAATTTTTGAATATGCTCTCGATATTCCTAATCGTAAAACGGGAGATGTCCGACTCCATAACTTTGAGGCGCGGATTGTCACCAGCGGTGAAGATGAAGTCTTAGCGATTGTTCGGGATATTACCGAGCGCAAACGCTATGAGGCGGCGATCGAAGCTGAACGACAACAACTGCGGCAAATTGTGACCCAGGCCCCCGTTGCAATGGCCATGATGGACAGTGAAATGCGCTATCTGGCTTATAGTAATACCTGGCTCAGTGATTTCGCAGTCGAGCAAGATTCTCTGATTGGCAAGTCTCATTATGAGGTCTTTTCGGATTTACCTGAACGTTGGCGAGTGCTGTATGAACGAGCCTTACAAGGGGAAATTGTTAGCACTCCTGAGGATGTTTGGGAGCGCGATAATGGGGCAGAACTGTATCTGCGTTGGGCAATTCATCCTTGGTACACGTCAGATAATGAAGTCGGTGGTGTCGTGATTGCCAGTACCCAAATTAATGAACTGGTTCAAGCTCGGGAAACCGCGTTGGAAACGGCTCGGTTAAAGTCGGATTTCTTGGCAAATATGAGTCATGAAATTCGTACACCGATGAACGGAGTGTTGGGAATGACTGATTTGTTGATGACGACAGAACTCGATGAAGAACAGCTCGAGTTTACAGAAGCGTTACGCACCAGTGGCGAACATCTTTTAAACTTAATTAATGATATTTTAGACTTTTCCAAATTAGAAGCAGAAAAACTGCGGTTGGATCGTCATGATTTTGAATTGCGCTCCTGTTTGAATGACGTTCTCAATATCTTTGTCATGCAGTCGAAAGAGAAGGGATTATCCTTGAAGCTGCATATTAACCCCACACTTCCGGATCAGCTCTCGGGGGATTCTCGACGACTGCGACAGGTCTTAATGAATTTGGTGGGGAATGCAATTAAATTTACAGATAAAGGCTCCGTGGCGATTGGTGTACGAGCCATTGCTAAAAAACAAGGAGTTCTCGGAGATCCCAGTGCAGACAGTGGTCAGCTAGAGACGATTTTAACCCTACAATTTGCCGTGCGGGATACGGGAATTGGGATTGCTGCTGGCGATCGCAAATACCTCTTTCAAGCCTTTTCTCAGGTAGATGCGTCGAGTACCCGCCGCTATGGAGGAACTGGGTTAGGCTTGGCAATTTGTCGTCAGCTTGTGCAGAAAATGGGAGGACAAATTTGGGTTGAAAGTGAACCAAATCAGGGGTCAACCTTTGTCTTTACGGCTCAGTTTGTCCAAGTAGAGAGTTCAGAACCTCAAGAGCCTGCAACCGCTGAACCAGAACCTCAGACAGCAGCATTCTCAACCTCAGCATCGCAACCGGTTTCAGTAAGCCAATCCGCTGATTCGTCGGGTTCTGTGGAATCTCGTGAATCTCGTCAACCTGATATCGCCTCAGCATCGTCAACCTCAGACGTTCCCCCCCAGACGCGTTCAGGAACCGTCGCTGAGACTGAACCCGGCTCCCTGAAACGCTCCTCCTCGCCGCCGGAATCCCCAGCGTCTGCGGCTGGGGGTAAAGTGTTGGTGGTTGAGGATACTCATATCAACCAAAAGGTGGTGATGAATCAACTGAAGCTGCTTGGCTATACAGCCGCCTGTGTTAACAATGGTCAGGAAGCGTTAGATCAGCTTCAGCAACAACCCTTTGATATCGTGTTGATGGATTGTCAAATGCCAGTCTTAGATGGCTATCGTGCGACCCAACGCTTGCGAAGCTGGGAAAGCGAGGGCGATCGCCATACCGTGGTGGTTGGCTTAACCGCTCATGCAATGGAAGGCGATCGCGAGAAATGCCTAGATGCGGGGATGGATGACTATCTCGCCAAACCCGTCACCATGGAAAAACTTAAGTCTGTTTTGGAGCATTGGATGTCACAAATTGAGCCCTTACCCTCCGCCAATTCACCGACTATGTCTCATAATGGAAATCGCCCCAATTCTATCATTCCCCCTTCAGCTTCTATGGCAGATTCTCCCCCCTCAAGCCCTGAAATTTATATTGATTGGGATCGTCTTCATGAAGTCTCCGGAGATGATCTAGAGTTCGAGTTAGAACTGCTTGACTCATTTATGGACTCGGCCCGAGAGTACGTCGCCGGGGCCAAAACAGCACTAGCTGAGGGCGATATAGAGACCTTTTCGCGCCTAGTACATCAGATTAAGGGGGCCAGTGGTAATGTGGGCATCCCCGCGATGATGACCTTGGCCGGACAGCTCAATGAACGCATTAAACATGAATCGATAAACCCGGAACTGATGCAGGAGGCGTTAGCTGGCATCGAACAGCTCAGTCAGATGTTAGATCAGGTGACGGCTGTGATGGCGACGTTGTCCCAAGAACTCGACGCTTGAGCCTTGGTCTCGGCCATCGCTAGAATAGCTCGGGAACGCGTTCTTTGAGGGCGGTGTTGAGTTCCCCAAGGCGATCGCGCATCTGAAAATACCACTTGGCTCGCTCCTGAGCATGATGCTCCAGGAGACGATGTTGAGCCACCCAATGATAGGCCGCCTGTCCCAGTTCCCGTCGCAAACTCGGACTGATGAGGAGTTCCCGGAATTTGGCAGCAAAATCCTCCACGGAGCGATAAAGTAATCCAGTTTTGCCGTCCTGGAGACTGCGTTCATAAACCGTGGGACTGGCTAATACAGCGACCCCCTGACCGCCACATTCAACGAATTTGAGGTCAGACTTCATATTGTTGAATCGCGTGGGTTCTAGGGGCAGCAGGGCAACGGTACTCGAACGAATTACCTGCTGATAGTTAGCATAGGCACAGAAGGGGGAAAAGGCTTTGTGGGGGGTGTTTAGGGCCTCGAAGAATTGGCGATCGTGGAGAACTTTCACGGAGACGCGATCGCCAAGTTCGTCTAACACCTGGTTGATGGCTCCGATTAGGGGTTTCCAATCTTCTTCTCGGTTGAGTGCGCCAAAAAACACCGTTGCTTGCTCGTAATCGTGATCCGGCCGGGGTTGAGGGAGCGAGGCGAGTTGGTTGGGAAACACTTTCACGTAGGGATTGTACTGTCGCAAAAACTCAGCTAACGGCTCGGTAGAAGTTTGTACACAATGACAACTGCGATAGGAGAAGAAGTTATGCTCCGAGGCGCTTTCCCAGCGTAAGGGGTCGTCATCGATTTCCGAGACAATGAGATAGCCGCGCTGAAGTAGGTTTTTTTGTTGAGCCAGGGCGGTTTCTGGCTTGAGGAGGGCGCGTTGCCAGATGAACACTTTTTCTTCGTCCGGTTCTGCTAGGTTCAGAGCGGCACTGTGAGTCGAGGAAATTGCCCGCACGCCGGTAATGCGATTGCTAAAATGATCGGGTTCGAGAATGCGGACGCGATCGCAGGCTAATGGGGCCATCATCAAGGTTTGGATAAACAGCCGTCGTTGGGTTTTTACACCCGTCAGGATATATTGATGGCTTTCTGTGAGCAGTTTCAGGCGATTTGTATCCACCTTGAGATGTTGGGCCAGAGGTTCGAGTTTCGGGTAGAACTCGGCAAATTCTTGGGGATTATGGGACAGAATGCGGCCCACCGTTTTGACGATGAGGCCCGCTTGGCTAAAGAGCTGCTGCATACTCTCAAGGGTGAAGAAGCGCACATGGGTGCGATCGAGCAGTCCTTCATCTTGATATTCCCATTTTCCCTGAATGAGATCTCGTAAAATCGTCCAATGTTGGACATTGGGAATTGAGGCCAAGACATAGCCGCCGGGTTTGAGCCAGGAGACCTGGTGATTGAGAACCGTCCAGGGATCTTGTAGATGCTCCAAGACATCCCCATAGACGAGAGCATCACAGCTTTGTGGAGCGATATTTAACTGACGTTCGTCCGATGTCTCGACGTTGAAATCGAAGGCGCGATCGAGGCGTTCTGAGGCAATTTTGACGGCTTCAGGGTTGAGTTCTAGGCCAATGTATTCACTGTTGGGATTGTCTTTTTTGTAGGCGGCTCCCAAGGCTCCCGTTCCACAGCCGACTTCGACAATCCGGCCCAGGTTTTTAGGGATACTATCGAGGAGTTGTTGGTTAATGCGATCGTAGTAAGCAGGAACCGTCATAGTCTTAGAGAGTTTGGGAAACAATAGAGCCTAGAGACCGTTTTGTTGGGGGTAGATGCGGGGTCAATTGGGGATAACCGCTCGGGATACCAAGACATGGAGCTATGGCGTAGCGGACGTGAGCCAAATTTGAGCCAAGACCAGTGCGGCGGCGATCGCCACCATGGCCATCACAGCCATCGCATCAGCTCGTTGAATCGGGGGCCAAGTCCGTTGAGCCGTCGGTTGGCCATAACCCCGCAGACGCATGGCCTGATACACCTGTTCCGACTGCTCATAACTGGTCACCAGTAGGGTTCCCGTCAGAGCCGCTAGCACTCGTAGAGTACGCCAACTCAACTGTTTAGGGTTGAAGCCTCTGAGTCTCATGGCCGTTTGCACTTGTCGTAGGCGATCGAGTAAATCATAGAGGTAGCGATAGAACAAGAGCATCATATCGGTAATCAGACCGGGAATCCCCAGCGATCGCATGGCCCGCAACGTACCAGCTAGAGGACCGGTTCCAAACAAGACCAAGGTCACGGTTACAATACAAACGAATCGCACCACAATCGGCACAGCCGCTAAAACTCCCTCCCAACGAATACTCAGCCAGCCCAACTCTAGCAACACCGTTTCTCCCGTCGTCAAGGGTAAGACAACAATCGCACCCAGTAAAAAATAACCCGGATAATGGAGTCGCTGACGTAAGTAAGACCCCGGCAACTGAGAGACTTTATAGAGTATCCCGGTTAAGAGCAACATCACCGGTAATAAGACCAGAACATCGATCGCTGAGAAGGCAAAAATCAGAGTCATGAGTCCAACAAACTTACACCGAGGGTCCCAGCGGTGAATGGGAGACCGTAAACCGGCATAGGTATCAAGTCCATGTTGCATAGGTAGAGCAGTAGCCAGATACTAATAAAAAATGCAACAAAAATGCAACAAATGTGTTGACTTGCAAGCTTAACCGATGGTTGTTTCTCTTTTTTTTTATGAAATTCCTCCAATTAAACTCGGCTTAACCTGACGCAAAAATAGGACAACCATCGAGGTAAATGCCCCTTCAATAAGCATTATGGGGATTTGGGAAACCACTAAAGCCACAGTTGCAGAGCGCTCTAAACTAATATCAACATCAGCTGGAATGGTCGTGACAATTAACGCAAAAAAAATAATCGTCGATAAACCTACCGCTAAGCCTCCAGCCATAAAAGCAAACAGTCCTAGTTTTCGTCGCGTTTCCTCTCCAAACGAAAGGCGTAGTTTAAAGAGATAAGCCGAAACCAAAGCAGGAAAGCCAATCATCGCAGCATTCACGCCTAAACTCACCATACCGCCATGTTGAAACATGACCGCCTGAAAAAATAACCCCACTAAAATTGCCGGAAAAGCATAATAGCCAAGCAACACACCGAGCAAGCCATTTAAAAGTAAATGAACGCTCGCTGGGGGAATGGGAACACTGACTAGAGAACCCACAAAAAAAGCAGCCGTCAGTAGAGAAGCTTTGGGGATATGTTCTTGAGGATCTCGATAGGTTCGTTGAATTTGTCGGAGGGAAAACCAGACACCACCTCCAGTCATAGCGTAACCGAGCAACGACACCGGAGCCGGAAGAAATCCATCTGCAATGTGCATGAGTCACCTAAGAATCAGAGGACGATGATTTGTGGCCACGACTGAAATAGAGCGCCGTCCCCACACATCCCCAAATCACAGACGCACCGGTTAACAGGCGTTGGGGGATGGAAATATCCGTTAAATCCGCCAACAGCGACGAGTCGGCACCCTCTGTAACAGAGGGATTGTTGTCGGCTAGAGCCGTTGACTCATCAAGGTTAATCGTAATCATATCCCCATGGCCAGCTTGGCGGACTGTCACCGTCCAATTCCCAGGAATCTCTGGGTTAGGGCGAAACTGATAGCGTCCTAACTCATCGGTGGTTCCGGTTTTCCAGGGTTCTTGGGGATTCTCTGGGGAATAGACGAACACCTGAGCCTGATTCAAGGGTTCACCGCTATCATAGGTGGCTGTCAAAGAAATAGTTGGCTCAACCTCATAGGTGAGTTTAGCCCCGTGAGAGACAGCAGCGTCGGTGAAGCTAAACACTCCCAAGCCAGCCAGCGGGATGACAAGGGTCCACTTAATTGATTGCATAGGCAACTCCTGATTCGTGACAGCATCGTGGCCGCAAAAAAACGGCATCTTGCTCTTTATTGTGTCGCAAGATGCCGTACTGTGCAGCGTTGAGTTGATCACAAACCCTTGATCCGCCGAGTTGAGATCGTCAGACGTGAACTCGGCTGTCGAGGAGTCACTGAGGACTAGGCACTTCCGAGCAGATAGTCTGCATCGGGAACCTCGTACATGGACTCTTCAACTTGGGTCACGTCGCTCGTTCCCATGACTACACCGAGATAGGCGCCACTATCGAGACGGATGGCGACATCGCTAACACCGTCACCATCGACATCTTCAACCTCGAGTTGGATTGAGGACATCACCGCGCCGCTGATGGCTAGGCCATCACCCGCTTTGAAGTCCATGATGAAGTCAGCCGCTTGCGCGGAGGTGACTTCGATGCTGGTTTCGGTCCGCAGTAAGAACTGGTTGGTTCCGCCACCACCGGTGAGAGTATCAGATCCCATGTCACCCGAGAGGACATCGTCACCGTCACCACCGATGAGTTCGTCGTCACCTTGACCACCGTAGAGGACGTTGTTACCGCCACCAGCCATGATCACATCGTCACCGGTGTTCCCGGCCAGAACATCATCGCCAGAACCGCCCATGATCACGTCTTCGTCATCAGCACCAGCCAGGAGGTTATTACCACTTTCGCCGGAGATGGTGTCAGCGCCATCAGCACCGGACACGATGTCGTTATCAACGGTACCGACAACCTCATCGTCCCCTTCACTTCCCAATACGGCTTGGTTGCCCATGTCGAGAGTATTGAGTTCCGTCACACCCATGATGTCGGTGATTTCGAAGAAGCTTTCGCTTTGGAACTTGATGCTGGCAGAGGTGGTAATCCCCCAAACCACGCTCAACTGAACTTCGCTCTTGATGATAACGGAACCGGCAACAGCACCTTCTCCGCTTTCGTCGCCACCGATGACAACACCACCCGCGTCGATAATTTCTTCGACATCCTCTGTCGGCATGGGATCGAAGTTCTCAGCCGTGGTGTCATCGAGTTTGACGACGGAACCATAGAGGTTAGCGATTTCAAAGCTTTCTTCGGGAGCATCGAAGCCGGAGGTCATGGTTTCACCGCCATCAGTGGAGAAGCCATCGAGGCTAACGGTATATGTCGCTCCGTCGAAAGCAAAGGTTTTCGGAGTTAGTCCGCCAGTGGCAAACTGCAAACGGTCAGCATCTTCAACGGCATCTCCACTTTCGTTAGGGGTGTTGAGGATGTTGAAGAGGAAGTCGAAGGAATCGAGTTCGCCGACATTGTTGATATCAAGGTCAAGGCTGAAGCCGAAGTCACCGTCGAAGTTATTGGTGGTTGACCCATTTTGGTAGAACAGTTGTCCGAGTTTGAACTGCTCACCGACTTCAGTCCCGAAGTCACTCCCATCAAACTGCACCAGGTTTTCAATGCTATCTTCGGTGGGAACACCCCAGGCGAACCGGTTTTTCATGCCACCGTTTTGGTCGCTGATTTCGACAACCGCGTCAGGAGTATCTTCGACGGGATCTGAGAAGCTACCGGCAGATGTGCCGATAATCACATCCATATCGGAGGTATCGGAGGCATCATCGGAGACGTCATCGCCACCGTCATCACCGGCCATGTCGTCGTCACCGTTACCGTCGCCGACGAGATCGTCTTCCATATCGTCATCGTCGTCGCTATCATCACCAGAACCGATGTCTGAAGGCGCTGAGCCCGCCAGTTTTCCGCTTTGAGTGCGAACACCAAAGTCCTCACCCGCAAACATATCGAGGGTTAGGGCTTCCGATTCATGGCTGATGAGGAAGGTGACGGATTCACCGCCGCTGACGGCGACACCGGCGTCAAAGGCCCGAGGAGCAATGGATGCACCACCGGTCACGTTGTTGACACTTCCGGCACCGAAGGTTTCGCCCGAGACTCCTTCACCGCTGATGGATAGTCCTTCTAAGAGACTGTTGTTTTCCAGGTTGAAGAAAACACCGCGTAATCCTTGTTGGTTACTGTTTCCGGGACCATCATTTTGGCTGACAACGGTGACTTCAATCCCTTCACTGGTTTGATTGAGGGTAACTTCAGCCGAGGCGCTCACGCCAACGAAACTGGTGAGCGTAAACGAGGCGCTACTGGCATCGCTATCGCTCATGTCATCGCTACCTGCACCACCTTCGAGGTCATCACCCTCTAGGTCGTCGTTCTCGATGGATTCACCAGAACCGTCATCTAGATCATCGTCATCTAGATCATCGTCGTCGTCATCGTCGTCGTCATCGTCGTCGTCATCGTCGTCGTCATCTAGATCATCGTCGTCGTCATCGTCGTCGTCATCGTCGTCATCATCGTCGTCATCATCGTCGTCATCATCGTCATCGTCGTCGTCATCGTCGTCGTCATCGTCATCAAGGTCATCGCCATCAACGTCGTCGATGAGATCATCATCTTCCTCTTCAACGTTGGTTGTTGTGACCTGATCCTCTGTCTCGTCAACAGTGGTTTCAGCGTCGGTCATCATGATATCGTCTTCCATTCCTAGGTTCCTCTGATATTGGGTTACTTGTTCAGGGACACACCCCCAGCGAGGTGAGTAACTGACTCGCTGTTAATACTTAAACTAACTAGATGCTCTGTGTTTTGAGAAGGTCCCCAAAATTGTCTTAAATTTCTCAAAACTCAGAATTTTGAGTAGGTTTGTGCGGCAAACACGTTACTGTCAGTAGATGACAGCGCTAGACTTGAATTTAATTGGTCTGACAGCCTTTCCTAGCTTTCCCAGATTGTCATAGATCCAAAAGGGTGAAATTACGCAAATTTGTCGAATTTGGCAAAGTTCAGTAAAAATACGGAGTAAATTGAGGTATTTTCACAGATACTTCCCGACTAGAAGACGCATTGATGATTAGATAGGTTTCCGAACTGGGCAAATTTCTGTTGAGTTTGTCTGAGATCCCCATGAAATCGTTGGATCGTATATGTTGCTCTCAATCGTATCTCAATCGTATACGTTGCTCTCAAGATGAGTAGGGGGGAGGTCACGCAAAAACCGCCGTGCGATCGCGCGGCGGTTCACAAATCTACCCCCTACCCTAATATCGTGAACTAGGGTTGAGTTGCATCGTCCATCGTGGACTCAAAACAATGACCTTCGCCAACATGACCCAGATTGGGGAGAATCTCCAGCAGTTTCTCCTGGTCTTCTGGGGATAATTGGGCCATCAGACCCTCTGATGTCACCTCAACGGTTCCATTTTCGGCTAAGGCGGCGATCGGATCAAAACCTAAGGCGCCTTCATTCAAGTCAGAATCGGCCGGAGCGTCACCTGTACCAAAGAGATGGTCAAGATGGATGGTGGCTTCGAGATCGGCGGTTCCCGCATCTTCAAGAAGCCCTTTGCGTTCATCACCGATAAATTCGCCACAGGAAAAGGCTAAGGGTTGATCTAGGGCGATCGAAAAATCAAGACGCTCTCCGTCTTGTTCGGCGGTTCCCGTCAGAACCATGACATGGCCCTCAGCGGGTCCTTCTGGGGCGGGAGATAAGGCCCATGACAAGGCGTTGTAATGTCCAGCATCGGCCTCGGCTTCGCCTAAGAGAACGGGACCGTTCCCCTCGGTCAAATCCACGGTTTTTGAGTCTACTAACAGCAGAGATTTACTGGCCTCGATCTCAGATCCATCGGCTTCGTAGGGAGGGTTGGTTTGATAGGCGGTTACATCGCGCAGATGAACATAGAGATTGTCAAAGCTGAGGGTCCATCCGTCTTTACTGGTCATTCCTTCCCAGGCGTACTCCTCTCCGTTGGCATACACGGCTAGGGTTCCGCTTCCCTCGCTGGGAGTTACAGCCGTGTTGTCTGGAGTTGTGTCTGTCGTCAGGTCGGAGCAGCCGAGCAAAAGCAGCGCACTCAGAGCAAGCGGACTCAGTTTTGAGGCAGATATCATAGTGATTTAGGGATGGTATGGGAGGGAAACGAACACTTGAAACTGAACAATCACAAGGTAAGTAAACATTTCCTTGCTTGATTTCTGTTTTCTGTAATTGTCCTATTTAATCTGACTTTTTTTATGATTCTGGTTCAAGTTGCAGTCAGTTTAACATAGCCAGCTGCGCCAGTGCAGTGACGATCGCTCTTAGGATAAAAAGGCGGTGATTTTCGGGAAAACGCTCTGCCAAAGTCCTGTTTCCTGAGACGGCTGAGGAGAGTCTAGGAACTGAAAGAGGACTGCAAGCATAAGGGTAAAGACCATGGCCCGAATCAGGCGCGAACCGGAGCTGAGGCGATCGCGATCAAGCATGGTGACACTCCTTCCCACTGACAGGTGGCTAGAACAATAGGTCGCTGTATGTGACTTCAGCCTTAGCATGGAGCAATTTTGGCGAGTCGGGAGTGTCTAAAATCACAGCTTGATGTGATTTTAAAGAAACTTAAGAATCCTTGTCATCAACTCTGACGGCGATCGCCCACTATCGAGAGTGATCGCTCCCTGGGGTTCTTCGAGAGCAGCAAACTGACTGGCCAGGAGGGTTGGCGGCTTGACATCCTCCCCCACTTAAGCCATCTCGCTACGCTTGATGTCTTTGAAGTGGGGGATTCCCAATCCTCGCGAATTAGGGTTTCTGCTTCGTTCCGT
>HLSNC_1000273_pt1 | contig 49003 bp, 47 predicted proteins | sample HotLakmetagenome_2_FD_14041 | JGI IMG/M metagenome (IMG submission 14041)
TCGCGTCTCGGTTGGCTATGTCAGTGGCGATACCGCCAGGAAGGTTTCTGTTTCTGGGTTGACCTGGAAGCGTATTGGTCAGTTTAGTGCTGCCAAAGTAAAGTTACTCTATCGCGCCACGGGCATTTTAGTTAGTTGCCCGCAGAGATTGTCCGTCAGTGGGGCATTGAACCCCACCGCCTGACACTTGTTTCCTCCCCCACCTGCGGTGCGAGGTGGGGGAGGAAACAAGGAGTTTTTGATGAGCCGTGTGTCTGCCTGTCTTGCCAACTATGCCCATTTCTTTTTCTGATTCTGGCTCTTTGTATTCTCAACTGATCACCCGGCTGCGAGATGTACGGGATATTCAGTCTGCGGCGGCGGTGTTGCAGTGGGATCGGGCCACCTATATGCCCCTCGGTGGGGCCACGGCCCGAGGGCGACAACTGGCGACGCTGCGACAGGTGGCCCATGAAAAGCTCTGTGATCCGGTTTTGGGGGAGATTTTAGAGCAACTCGATGGGGAAGCGCAACAGTATCCCTATGAGAGTGATGAAGCCAGTTTGATTCGGGTGGCCCGTCGCGATTATGAGCAAGCTAGACGGGTTCCAGCGGAGTTTATGGCCCGTCTCTCCCATCATCAAACGGAGTCCTATTTGGCTTGGGCCGAGGCCAGGGAGGCGGGAGGGTTTGAGCGTGTCTGTCCCTATTTGGAGAAAACCCTGGATTTGAGTCGGGAATGGGCCAGTTTCTTCCCGGAGTGCGATCGCCCCGCCGACTCTCTCATTGCTCTGTCTGATGAAGGGATGACCAGTCGTGTTTTAGAAGAGTTATTTTCTCAATTGCGGGGGGAGTTGGTCCCCATTGTAGAGGCGATCGCCGCCGCGCCCCCCATCGAGACCAAACTGCTACAACAAGAGTTCCCCGAAACAGCCCAACTCAACTTTTGCGCCAAATTGATGGAACGCATCGGCTATGATTTCAGCCGAGGCCGCCAAGACGCGACACTGCATCCATTTACCACCAGTTTTTCCATCAACGACGTTCGCATCACCACCCGCACAGACCTTCATAATCTCACCGAGAGTCTATTTTGTAGTCTCCATGAAATGGGTCATGCTCTCTACGAACAAAACATCGATTTAGCCCTCGAAGCCACCCCCCTAGCTGATGGAACCTCCTCAGGAATACACGAGAGTCAATCCCGTCTTTGGGAAAATTTAGTCGGCCGCAGTCGCGCCTTTTGGGAATGCTTTTATCCCCGTCTCCAAGGCTTTTTTCTGCGCCAACTCGGGCAATCTTCAGTCTGTGACTTCTATCGCGCCATTAACCGCGTCGCCTGCACTCCCATTCGTACCGCCGCCGATGAAGTCACCTATAACCTTCATGTGATGATTCGCTTCGAGTTAGAAGTAGCAATGTTGGAGGGAAAATTAGCCGTTGAAGATTTGCCCGAGGCGTGGAATAGTTGCTATGAGCGCGATTTAGGCATTACCCCCGCCAACGCCAATGAGGGTGTATTACAAGATGTCCATTGGTATGCCAAACTGATTGGGGGCCAGTTTCAAGGCTATACGTTGGGCAATTTAATTGCCAGCCAACTGTTTGAAACCGCACTCAAACAACACCCCGAAATTCCTGTTGATTTAGAACGGGGTAATTTTTCGACCCTGTTAACTTGGTTACAACGCAATGTCTATCGTCATGGGCGCAAATTTACCGCCGATGAATTAGTCGATCGCATCACCGGAATGCCGATTCATATTGACCCCTTTTTACGCTATATTCGCAGCAAATATGGGGATTTATATCATCTTGATCTTTAGAATTTCTTATGGGTGAACATCAGTCATTTGTTTGGCGAAAATAGGGGAATTTCAAATTTCGTAATCGTACAGATTGGAGTCACTAATCGAAAGCAAGTTACTCCTCGGCGATATCCTCAACACCAACGCCCAGTATTGCGAGTAGTTGGGAAGCCTGTCGAGACCCCGAGTTTCTCCAAAAAACCCGGAGTTTGGTCTTCGACTCCAGTCGCCACATGAAGGCTTATTGTTATAACGATTCTCTGAGAACATCTCTGAGAACATCTCTGAGAACAGCAACCATAAGCCATTAAGTCATGGGGGTCATTAAGTGTTGGTAGCCATGAGACGATAGCCAATTCCATGGACAGTTTCAATGAAATCATTGGCGGCTCCAGCCAATTTAAGTTTTTGCCGTAAACTTCTAATATGAACTTTTACAGTATGTTCTTCGGGGCAGACTTCAGTTTTCCAGAGATTTTCCAGAATCACACTGCGACTGAGAACTCGCCGTTGATTTCGTAAAAGTAATTCCAGCAGGCTAAATTCTTTCGGGGTGAGGCGTAGGGGATTTTGATGATAATGGGCTTCATAGGTACTGGGATTGAGTTCAACCCCAGCCCATTCTAAAATGGGTGGGGTAATTGGACTGCCTCGTCTCAGTAAAGCACGAATTCTAGCAAATAATTCTCCGAGGTCTATGGGCTTGACGATATAGTCGTCAGCGCCCATATCTAAGCCAGTAATTTTATCGGTAATTGTGTCTCGGGCCGTCATCATTAACACCGGCATTTGATAGCCTTGCGATCGCAGTCGGTGACACAGAGCAAAACCATCGGTTTCGGGCAACACCACGTCTAACAGCATCAGATCATAGTCAAAGAGCTTGACATAATCCCAGCCTTTTTCCCCATCCTCAGCCAAGTCAACCACATAAAGTTGATCACTGAGAGCCTCGGCTAAGGTTTCGGCTAAGGGAAGATCATCTTCAACTAAAAGAATCCTCATAGTCCTCTCCTGGGTAGCCTAACTTAGCTTCAGTTTAGGGGAAAAGGGTTGCCACTTATCTTTACAATCTGTTAAGTTGACCGCCTCAGATCTGCGATCACCTCTTGGGTGATTCGCCTGAGATGGAGAGCTTTTGACTGGGGATCAAGGCAGACAATGACCCTAAACCTGACGCTTTATTTATTACGAAATGTAAAAAAATCCCCGATCTGGGTAATCTTTCCGATTTCTTTACAAACTCCCTACCGAATTATTTACATTCAACCTCTAAGCTTCAGGTTCAGATGGGTCTGAGAGCAGTATCCCCTGATACCACCTCTGACTTATCCCCCAAACTAAACATTACAGACCCTAAGCAGTTAGGAGAACTGAAACTATGTTGGATGCTTTTTCCAAAGTTGTTGAGCAAGCCGATCGCCAGGGGACTTACCTGAGTGACGAGCAAGTGGATGCCTTGTCCGCCATGGTGGCTGACAGTAACAAGCGTTTGGATGTAGTGAACCGGCTCACCGCTAATGCTTCATCCATTACCGCCAATGCTTACCGGGGCTTGGTTTCAGACCAGCCGCAAGTCTTTGGTCCGGGTGGTGCGTGTTTCCATCATCGCAATCAGGCCGCTTGTCTGCGTGATTTGGGTTTCATTTTGCGCTATGTCACCTATTCGATGCTGGCGGGTGATCCCAGTGTTATGGATGATCGCTGTCTCAATGGCCTGCGGGAAACCTACCAAGCCTTGGGAACCCCCGGTGCAACAGTCGCCTTGGGAATCGAGAAAATGAAAGATGCTGCCTTGGCGATCGCCAACGATCCCAATGGCATCACCAAGGGGGATTGTAGTTCCTTGATGTCAGAATTAGCCATTTACTTTGACCGAGCGGCTGCCGCTGTTGCTTAACACGCGTAATTTTTTCCGCCATTTTGACCATCGTTTTATACTGGAGATATTTTAGCTATGAAAACCCCTTTAACTGAGGCGATCGCCGCCGCTGATGCTCGTGGTGTGTATCTGGGTAACACCGAAATGCAGGCGATTTTCGGTCGTTTCAGCCGCGCCACGGCTGGCTTGCAAGCTGCCAAAGCCTTTAACCAGAACGGTCAGGCTTGGTCGGAAGCTGCCGCCAACCATGTGTATCAGAAGTTTCCCTACACCACTCAAATGGAGGGACCCCAGTACGCTTCGACTCCTGAAGGCAAGTCGAAGTGTGTCCGCGACATTAGCCATTATCTACGCACCATTAGCTATTGCTGTGTTGTGGGTGGAACGGGTCCCTTGGATGAATATGTGGTGGCCGGTGTCAAGGAATTCAATGCCGCTCTCGGCTTGTCTCCGAGTTGGTATATCGCGGCTCTGGAGTTCGTTCGTGACAATCATGGCTTGTCCGGTGATGTGGGTGGAGAAGCCAACATCTACCTCAACTATGCCATTAATGCCTTGAGCTAAAGATTCGCTCTGAACTCCCTTCGGGATTCAGTGTGAACAGTAGCTATTCCCTTTTTCCTTTTTTCCTTGAGCGATGAGGTCTAACCGTTAACCCTGAAGATTTAACGGTTGGCCGTTGAGAGTTGATAGTCATCTAACCTAGATCTAGTTTAGGGTGAGGGATGTCTGATCTGGCAACAGTGAGTAAGGGTCGGACAAGTCCGTGGTAGCGATTCGTTGTCCGACCTTTTTTGGGCTGAATCTGGATGGTTTATCTGTTCATTGAGTGCAAGGATAATGAGAGGACAGAAAGCTTGGCTGAGCATTGGCAGAGCTTGGGTTGATTTTAAGTAATCATTATTGAGTGGAGATAAAATGACGATGAGTTTAACAGCATTGCGTCTGGGAATTGGCGACGTTTTGGGTGAAAAAGTGGAGTTGCGTCAGAATTGGACTGAAGATGATTTACAGGCCGTCTTTCGCACCGCTTACACTCAAGTCTTTGGACGAGAAGGACTCACCTTGAGCGAGGAGTTTTCTAATATAGAAGCTCTCCTGCGCAATGGCAAAATCAATGTGCGACAATTCATCGAATGTTTAGGCAAATCTGAGGCGTACAAAGAACGGTTTTTTTCCAGTACCCCTCAAGTGCGCTTCATTGAACTGAACTACAAGCATTTCTTGGGGCGTGCTCCCTATGATCAAGCGGAAATTGCTTATCATGTTGATCTCTATGCCCAAGAGGGCTATCAAGTCGAGATTGAGTCCTATTTTGCCAGCCCAGAATATCAAGCGGCTTTTGGAGATTCTATTGTTCCCTACCATCGGGGATTTCAGTCAATTCCAGGAATGAAACAGGTGGGCTTTAATCGCTTGTTTGAGTTGTATCGGGGTCATGGAAGCAGTGACAATTCCCAAGGGGTTAAGGCCTCGCGTTTAGAGCGACAGGTGGCCACAAATCAGTCGAATAATATTGTTCGGCCTGGGTCTTCCTTATCCTCTAAGTCATTCCAGTCCGTCTCCCCAGTTCAGGGAGATAGCCGTGTCTTCTTAGTCGAATCGATTGAAGGGGGGAGTCAGACTGCTGTCAGAGTCCGGCGAAGTCGCGCGGTTTGTACGGTTCCCTTTGAACAACTCTCGGCTCGCTATCAAGAGATTCACAAACGTGGCGGCCGGATTGTTCGCATACAACCCCTATAAGGGTGGGTTAGCTGTTCCCTTGAAGACCCTTGAGTGGGTGTAGGCTAACGCCCACTCACCTTCTCTTGAGTATCCATCTTTTCTGCGTCAAGACGATGACTCTAGCAAGCTCAGTTAAACCAATTTTCTCTGCTGAAACGGCTCTCGCGGCTCTTGGGGAAGATGATCAGCAAATTCGCTATTATGCGACCTGGTGGTTAGGAAAACATCAGGTGCAATCGGCGGGGATATCGCTGTGTGAGTTGCTCAAAGATGAGGACTATCGTACGGTTCAAGGGGGCTATCCCCTACGACGACAAGCGGCTCGGGCGTTGGGACAACTCAAGCAAGTCGAGACAGTTCCAGCCCTGATTATGGCCCTGGATTGTCAGGAGGATCTACAACTTCGGGAGGCGGTGATTCAAGCCCTCGCTGCGATTGGCGATCGCCATGCGATCGTACCCTTATTAAGGTTACTTCATTCAGAGAAACCTCAACCCTATGAAGCTTTAATTGAAGCCTTGGGCGAGTTCCAGGTGTCAGAGGCTTGGTCGGATGTGGTTCCCTTTCTGGAGCATTCATCGGAGCGTATTCAATGTGCTGCCGCTCGCTATTGTTATCAAATTAGTCAAGAAAAACGTTACTTGACGCGGATTATTGATAACCTTAATCATGAGAATTCTTATGTGCGATGGGCGGCGGTGTTTGATTTAGGGGCGATCGGGCATCTGGCTGCCGCTGAGGCGATTCTTGAGGCTCAGATTGCTAACAGTCTCAAGTTATTGAATCTTAAACGGATTTTAGAGTCGGTGTTAAAGAGCGATCGCCCGGATGAGGAGAAACAGATGGCTTCGGAAACCCTGTTTGAAGCCATCGATGAGTTACTCTGGCAACTGTAAGGCTCTCGGGGGTCTCACAAGGCCCTTCCCTGGCTGACTTCCTGGTAAATCTTCACCGTTTTAAAGATTAGGGAGTTCCCCTAAATCCCCAAGTTTCCTGCAAGATGTCTTGTCTATCATTCATTGTCCATCACCTATTGTCCTAACCCGTTTTTATGCTATCGATGACTTTAACTCAACAGCTTGAGTTAATCCAAACTGCCACATCAGTCGAGGCGATCGCCCCAGCACTGCAAGCATTAGTCGAGGAGAGTCGTTTGGAATGTCTCGGCGATCGCCCCCCTTTCGTCTTGACGGCTATGATCCAACGGCTGAAGCATCCCCGAGGGGCGATCGTCGAGCGGGTGAGCGACGCCTTAGAGCAGCTCGGTTCTGATGCTGTTGTCCCCTTACTCCGAGCCTTTGAGGATTGTCAGGATCAGGGGATTCAAGCCCGACTTGTGCAAATTTTAGCGAAAATTGGCGATGAACGGGCGTTAGGCCTATTTGTGGATCTGGTCGGAGCTGAGATTGCTAATCATTGTCAAGGAAATGTGCGTCGAATTGCCGCACGAGGACTGGGTAAAATTCTACGCTCTCACCCCTCTCCAACTCAGCACCAGGGGGCGATCAATAGACTGATCTGGGCCGTGCAGAATCCCGAGGATTGGGCTCTTCGCTATGCGGCGGCCCTATCCCTAGCAGAAATTGCCACCGATGACACGATTCAGGCCCTGAAAACTGTTTTACAGCAAGAGCAAGAACATCCGGGATCGAGTGGATGTGATCCCATTGTGCAACAGCGAATTGAGAGGCTGTTATTGGCCTAACGTCTCTAAGGAGATGTTTGAATTCACGAATTTTTTGAAACTAATGACTATTCCTCCTTTAACCTATCGTCCATCTAGCCAAAATCAACGAGTTCAGGGATTTGAAGTCCCTGGAGATGAAGCCCCTAGAATTTATAGCACGGATAATTTACTTGATCCGGCGGAGATGGAGCAACTCATTCAAGCGACCTATCGGCAGATTTTCCATGAGCAGCAGATGCTCAAACATCATCGTCAAACTCAGCTAGAATCTCAACTTCGTTCAAATCAAATTACTGTCAAAGATTTTGTTCGGGGCTTGGTCTTGTCTGGGTCATTTCGGCGCTTGAATTATGACGCAAATAACAACTACCGATTTGTCGAACTTTTGGTTCAGCGGCTTCTCGGTCGCCAAGTTTACAACCATCGGGAAACGCTCTGTTGGTCAATTGTTTTGAGTACTGAAGGACTCATCGGTTTGGTTGATCGCCTTATGAATAGCGATGAATATCTAGAGAACTTTGGTGAAAACGACGTTCCCTATCAACGGCGGCGGATTTTACCGCAGCGTGACCGAGGGGAAGTCAGTTTTGCTCACATGGCTCGCTATGGAACGGATTATCGGGATAAACTGCCTCAACCCAATTTACGAGCTTTAATGGGTCCCGGTTTTACGGGTCCGCTGATGTCTTCTCCCCGCTGGTCTTGGCAGAAAAATCCGCCCAAAGTTTTGACTCAAATTTGGCTGGGGTTATTCTTTGGCGGCTTGTCATTTATTGCGATTCTTGGTTTTATTGTCTTGACAGGATTTTAGGGATTCTGTTAAATATAGGCTATGGTATATGCCAATATTAAGATTTTAATTTTGACGGGCTTAGGTGTTCTAACTCTAATCTTGGTATATTGGCATATTCTTGGAGAGCGCCGCCGTCGTCGCCAGATTAAACGGGAACTGCTTCAGCAAACTGAACGGGAACGTTTAGTCCATCAAATCGCTCAGCAAATTCGGCGATCGCTTGATTTGGATCGGGTTTTGGCGACGACGGTGACAGAAGTTAAACAGTTTTTACAGGCTGATCGGGTTCTAATCTATCGTCTCTGGGAAGATGGAACCGGGAGTGCGATTACGGAAACCGTTTCCCCCCACTACCCATCTATTTTAGGTCAAACCTTTCCAGAAGAGGTATTTCCTCGGGAGTATCATCAAGCCTATGCTGAGGGAAAAACTCGGGCGATCGCCGACATTGAGAACGTTGATATTGAACCCTGTTTAGTCGAGTTTGTGCAACAATTTGGGGTCAAAGCTAAATTGATTGTCCCCATTTTACAAGAGCGACGGGAAGCCGAACCGGCACATTCAGCAGCTATTGTTCAACCGGTTAAGGTTCTCCCCACTCATGAACCCAGCCATCCCTATTTGTGGGGTCTTTTGATTGTCCATCAATGCCATCAGCCCCGCCAGTGGCATCCCTGGGAAATCGAATTAATGCAGCAACTCTCCACCCAAGTGGCGATCGCCATCCAGCAATCCGAACTCCATGAACAGTTACAAGATCTAAATATAGACCTAGAAAATCGAGTTCAACGTCGCACCCAAGAACTCGCACAAGCCAACGCTCTCCTACAAGCTGAAATTCTCGAACGTCAGCAGACTGAAGCAGCATTACGGCATACCAACCAAACCCTAAAATCCCTAATCAACGCCTCACCCCGAGCTATTTTTACCGTCGATTTACAGAACCGTATTCAAGTTTGGAATCCCACAGCTGAGCGGATGTTTGGTTGGAGTGAAGCCGAGTTATTTGGTCAGCCCAGTCCCATTATGCCAGAAGACCTTGAAGACTATCAAAACATTAAAAGCAGTATTCTCGAAGGACGGACTCCCCCAAGTTTAGAGATTCAGCGACAGACCAAAAATGGCACTCTCATTGACATTGTTTTCTCAGCCGCTCCTCTCCGGGATAGCCAGCAAACCATTCAGGGTATGGTTGTGGTCGTCGCAGATATTACCGAACAAAAACGGCAAGCTGAGCAGGTTCGCTTATTGCAGTCGGTTGTTTTAAATAGTCATGATGCGGTTGTTATCACAGAAGCCGAACCCCTAGATGAACCCGGTCCCAAAATCTTATATGTCAATGAAGCCTTTACTCGCACAACAGGATATTCTTTAGAAGAAGTCTTCGGCAAAACTCCTCGACTCTTACAAGGACCTAAAACCGATCGCTCTGTTTTAGATAAGGTTAGAGTGGCTCTCAGTCAGTGGCAGCCAATAACGGCTGAAGTCATTAATTATCGAAAAGATGGCTCAGAGTTTTGGGTTGAGTTTAGTGTGGTTCCCGTCGCGAATCAAACCGGACATTATACCCATTGGATTGCCGTTCAGAGGGATGTCACTGAACGCAAACAAATCGAACAAGCCCTGCGATGGAGTGAAGAACGCTATCGATCGCTCATCGAAAATGCCCTCGATATTATCACAATCCTAGAAGCAGATGGCCGTATTCATTATATCAGTCCCTCGGTGCAAAAAGTCTTAGGGTATTCCTCGGAAGACTTAACGAATCAAAACTTTTTTGACTTGATTCATCCTGAAAACTTACCAGAAATATCTTCTATCTTAAATAATTCCAAAACTCATCCAGAAATTGCTCTGACAGTTGAATTTAAATGTCGCCATCAAGATGGTTTTTGGCTAACCTTAGAAGCCGTAATTCAAAAATCTTTCAATGGCAATGAATCGAGCCAAATTATTGTGACTTCTCGTGATATTACGGAACGAAAACGAGTTGCCGAACTTCATTCGGCACTGGAAAAAGAGAAAGAGATGAACAGTCTAAAAACGCGTTTCTTTTCCATGGCATCTCATGAATTTAGAACCCCCATTAGCACGGCATTAGCCGCCGCACAAATACTCGAAAATACTCCTCAGGCTTGGGGAAACTCAGACAAGCGATCGCGCAACTTACAGCGTATCAAAAGCTCTCTCAAAAATATGGTGAATCTTCTCGATGATATCCTCACAATCAATCGAGCGGAAACCGGAAAATTAGAATTTAATCCCAGATGGCTAGACCTGCAATGTTTATTTTTGCAAATAATTGACGAAATTTGTCTCAGTGACGACGGACAACATACCGTTACATTTTACTGTGAAGGAGTCTGGCATAAAATCTATTTCGATAAAAAGTTAATGCGTTCTATTTTAGGAAACATCCTTTCAAACGCCCTAAAATACTCCCCAAGTAATAGCCAAATTACCTGTCGCTTAGAATTCCAATCTCACCAGACCCTAATCAATATCTGTGACCAAGGTATTGGCATCCCTGAAGAGGATAAAAAAGATTTGTTTGAACCCTTTTGTCGCGGTAAAAACGTTCGCAAAATTCCCGGAACAGGCTTGGGTCTAGTCGTCGTAAAAAAATGTGTGGATTTGCATCAGGGCAATCTGTTAATTTCTAGTCAAGTAAACCAAGGAACAACCGTCACCATAACACTCCCTGAAGCAGACATCGCAGACCCAGACGAAATGGACCTAGCAGACCAAGCAAGCGACTAACTAATCTTCTCCCGCTCAGGTCTCCGGTGCTAGGCGTAAACCTGAGGAATACCCTAGAATAAACCATAGGCTATTTTGGCTTAAACCTCCTCCTATCCCTTATGTCTGCTGAACTAATCTGTGTTGGAAGCGAGTTACTCCTCGGCGATATCCTCAACACCAACGCCCAATATATCGCCCAGGAACTCGCCAAACTGGGGATTCCCCATTACTATCAAACCGTCGTCGGCGATAACCCCGAACGGTTACAGGATGCCATTGATATTGCCATTCATCGCGCCGACATCCTCATCTTTACTGGAGGATTGGGACCCACCCCCGACGACTTAACCGTAGAAACCTTAGCAAATTTCTTCAAAACCCCTTTACAAGAACGTCCCGATGTGCTAGGAGACATCGAAGCCAAATATGCCCAACGCGGGCGCATTATGTCCCCCAGTAACCGCAAACAAGCCTTACTCCCCGAAGGGGCGGAGGTCTTGCCCAATCCCGTCGGCAGCGCCCCCGGCATCATTTGGCAGATAGGTGGCGCGACTATCTTCACCTTTCCGGGGGTTCCCTCGGAAATGCGGGCGATGTGGCAGGAAACCGCAGTTCCGACCCTGAAAGCCCAGGGTTGGGGTCAACAGGTGTTCCATAGCCGTACCCTTAAGTTTTGGGGGATTCCCGAGTCGGAATTAGCCGAAAAGGTCTCTGGCTTCCTCAACTCCGTTAATCCCACCGTGGCCCCCTATGCCAATTATGGTCATGTGAAATTACGGGTGTCGGCCCGGGCTGAGTCCACCGAGGCGGCAGAAGCCCTCATTCATCCCATCGCCCAGCAAATTCAGGAGATTGCCGGGCCGTATTACTATGGCAGCGACGATGACACTCTAGCCACCGTCGTCGGACAACAGCTACGGGAACAGGGAGAAACCCTAGCGGTAGCGGAATCCTGTACTGGGGGCTATTTGGGCAAAGCTTTAACGGAGATTCCGGGGAGTTCCGCTTATTTCTCCGGCGGCGTGATTGCCTATGCAAACCGGATTAAGACACATCTGTTGGGGGTCGATGGCCAGATGTTGGAAACATTGGGGGCCGTGTCGGGACCCGTAGCTGAACAAATGGCGACGGGCGTTCGCGACTGTTGTGGCACAGATTGGGGCGTTGGTATCACGGGAATTGCTGGCCCCACCGGTGGAAGCCCCGATAAGCCGGTGGGATTGGTTTATATCGGTTTAGCGGGTCCTGAGTCGGTGGGTCATGTTGAGTATCGTCTTGGAGATACGCGGGGACGGGATTGGATTCGTGAGATTAGCGTCAGTCATGCCCTGAATCAGCTTCGTTTGGCGTTGAGTCGTGACCCCTAATCTAAGGAAATTTGTAGGCCCCAGACGTCTTGGGGAACGAAGGTGCGATCGCTCGCAATGGGGGCCACGGGTTCGGTGAGGGTAAACTCCCCGGCTTCAATCCAGGCTTTGAGTTCTTCGGCCACTTGGCGCGATCGCGGAATACTGGCCAACGGTGCCACTCGCACGGATTTCCCATCGATGGTGATTTTACCCGATTTCAGTTGGGCATAACTGACTAAGCCAAAGGTGGGCCGCACCCGCCGAGGAATAGAAAAATCGACCACTGGGGCCACTAACTCCTCATCGCGAACCGCACAGCGTTCCACCACCGTCTCATTGAGAACCGGGAGAGGAACCCCCACCCCCAACATCAGGGAGGGGCCATAGTTATGAAAATAGCAGCCCCGCACCCAATTGCGGTTCATCTGTCGTGCATCCCCCATCAGGGCTAGGGTAGCTGCCGGTCCGATAGGGGTATCATTGGGGAGTCGCTTTTGTAGGGGGAAATGTTGCGTCCCTTCACCGACGACATAGCCCACACCGCCTCCCATGAAGACGCGGGTTCCGATGCCAATTAGGTCTAAATTGGGGTCATTGAAGAGGGGCGAAATGGCCCCAGGGTTGGAATAGACGGCATTACCCAGTTGCGGTTGTAGGGGGCCGAGATAGGTAAAGAGGGTGCGATCGCCCCCATTCACCCCGACAATAAAGTTCTGATAGAGATTGCGGGGATTAAACAGATAAAACTGATTGATGGTATCGCGGCAAATCTGAGTTTCAAAGGAGGCCCGAGGATAACAATCGGTGACTTGGCCAATAGCCCGAACCTGAACGGTTTTGCCAGCGATGAGGTCTTCAATCACATGGCCGCCGCCGCGATTGTCCTTCCAAGTGGGTTCACGGCTAGGATCTTCAGCATCACTCACCTCTGCCAGTTGCGTCGCCCCCAAATACAAATCCACGGCCCCAAAGCCGGAATAAGCCATCACCCCATCTATCCAACAGCGGCGAATCTTGATCGGCGGGTCAGTATGTCCGATATTAAGGATGGCCCCACTGGACTCCATGGGTTCAAAGGTGCCGGTGGTAATCACATCCACCTGTTTGCTGGCTTTGGTCACGCCAATGTCTGCGACTCGGGCCTTGAGTTCCTCCACCGTCCAAACTGAGGCTTTCCCAGCCTCAATTTTCTCGTTAATCTCGGCGATCGTCCGTTCCATCATCAAAAGTCACTAAAAAATCGTCAATTCCAGTTCCCCGAAGAGGAGAACACCCCACTTGCGGTACGCCCCCAAGTCTTTCCCCTCCTGGGATGGGCCGAGGTGGGTTCTACCTCTTGCCTATTGCCTATTGCCTATTGCCTATTGCCTCTTGCCTCTTGCCTCTTGCCTTCTTCCCCCTGTTCCCTGTTCCCTCCTCCCACCCCATGCCTCAACCCTATCAGCCTCACTATAAGCCCAATCAACTCATCTGCGGCACAGGGACAACGGCCATTGTTAGCGGTTGGACGGTGAAAGAGGCGATCGCCAAACATCTCCAACCCCAGGACTATGCTGTTATTGGACAACTGTACAGTCCCACTCGCGGCATTAGCGTCCTGGTTCGCAATCTGTTACTGAACCCCCAAGTTCGTCATCTCATCATCATCGATGCTACCCGCGAAGACCGCAATGCGGGCAGTGGCCGTTGTTTGGCGGACTTCTTTGCCCAGGGTGTGCGTCCCGGACAAACTGATAGCGGCCGGGATTGCTGGGTGATTAACTCCCCCATCGTGGGCTATTTAGATCAAGAACTTCCCGAAGGGGCGATCGCCACCCTCCGGGAGTCTATCACCTGTTATCGGGTCGAGGATATCAAATCCGCCCTTCACCTCGTCCAAAAAATCGCCGATGGCCCAACCCCTGAACCCTGGGGCCTTCCCCAAGCCTTCCCGGAGTCGGTGGTGGAGTCGGCCCTGAAACCTGGCCGACGCTATGGCCATCGCATCGAGGGGCGAACCATCGCTGAAACTTGGGTGAAACTGATTCACCGCATTCGTCGGACGGGAACCCTGCGTAATACTCAACATGATAGCCAGTGGCAGGAACTGATTAACCTGATGGCGATCGTTACTGACGAACCCTCCGACTTTTATTTCCCCAATCCCAACTATTTACCCGTTTCTCGGGATTTTGTCGCCGATTATATCGGTCAAATTCAAGATGATGCGGTTGCGGAGGAAGGGGTCAAATATACCTATGGCCAGCGGTTAAGGTCTTGGTTTGGCGTTGACCAAATCCAACAGGTCATCCAACAACTCAGTCACAATCCCGACTCGGCCCGGGCTGTGATGTCCCTCTGGGATGCCCGACAAGATGGCCAAGCCAACGGGAGTCCTCCCTGTCTCAATCATATTTGGACGCGAATTGTGGACGGAGAATTGTCTCTAACGGCTACGTTTCGCAGCAATGATATGTTTGGGGCTTGGGTGGCAAATGCCATGGGCTTACGGGCGTTGCAACGGCATCTGAAGCAACAGATTGAAGGCTGCAACAGCGGACTTCAGTTACGCCTCGGTCCCCTGATTACGGTCAGCGAAAGCGCCCATATCTACGATGACTGCTGGGAAAACGCTGATACACTCATCGAACAACAGTATCCCCAACTTCTGAAAAATCGCAGTTTTGCTGACCCCTCGGGGAGTTTTACAATTCTTGTCAGTGGTGGCGAAATTGTTGTGGAACATCTGACTCCCGGTAGTGGTGAACCCGTCGGCTGTTATGTTGGGAAAACAGCCAAACGACTCTATCAAACTATCGCGGCTGATTGTCCTGTTTTGGAGACGGAACACGCCCTCTATTTGGGGACGGAGTTACAGAAAGCTGAGATATCCTTGAAGTTGGGATGGGAGTATCAGCAGGATAAGCCGTTATCGCAAAAAATAAGGGTTTAATCCCCTTTTATGGCAGAAACATTGCTAACTTTGGTTACGATTTTCTAGCCGTTGCACCCGTGCTTGTAACGCCTCTAATTTCTCCTCTAAGGTCATATGTTCTGATTCATTGGTCAAACTATAGCCAATCAACTGTTCCAAAATTCTCTGTTGACGTTCAGAATTGGCTGAAAGGTCGCCGTAGCGTTCAATTAACTCATCGAGGACTGCTTTTTGGGCTTCTTGTTCCTGCTGAAGCCTAACTTGGCCATCCTGAAGCTGTAACTGACTTTCTTGGAGTTCTCGTTGTACAGCTAACATCTGTTCGAGGGTCGTTTGGATTTCTTCGGGAGTCATGGAAGTTTTTCTGATTTAAGACCACAACAGGACCACCCTGATTATATAGCAAAAATTGGTCTGAATAGGACAAAATAAGGGAACAGGGAACAGGGAACAGGGAACAGGCAAGAGGCAAGAGGTAGGGGATTCTCTCCCAACTCAGAGTGTCCTAAGGCAATCTTCGATTGCTATAGAATATTGAGCAACATGATTGAGCAACATGATTGAGCAACATGATTGAGCAGTATTGGTCTGCTGAGCCATTCATTCCCTTGATGTTGGTTCCCCCATGCTACGACTATTGTCTGACAATGTTGGCAGATAAAGACCGCAAGTCATTAGCAGGAAGTTCTGCTACGATCGCATAGACATAATCATCTTCAGCCCACAAAACCATCCGAGGTTTGCCGGGTTGACTGACATACACTTTCCCCGTCCCTAAATCGGGCAATGCGAGGTTTTCTTCACGAGTATCAATTTGATAAAACGACAAAGTTTGCCCTGTTTCTGTGGTATAGGTGTAACGCATTCCGTAAATTTTACCGAAGACACAAAGAGTCCCTCCCTTCAACTCAATTCCTGGCTTTTGAATCACGGGATTGGTTTCAGAAAAGGTAAACTGATTATCAAATCGTTCAATAATTGACGTTAAATCATCAGCATTATAGTCCATTGGCCCTTCGCTTCGGGTCAAGGCGTTTAGGTGGTCTTCTGTGATTTCATTTAACCCATCCCATTGACTGACTAAAACTGCATCCAATGGGGCAACAAGCATCTCCGAGGAATCTTGACCTTGGAGTTGGGCCTGAGTATAATTTAGTTGGTCTCGCAAGCGTAGATTATCCAGCAAAAGGGCTGCTGCTAAAACCGCCGCAACGCCACTGGCCCAACGTTGCCAGTGAAAGCCCTGAGAAGGACGTTTGAAGGGAACTACAGCCCCCTGTTGTGCCACTGAATCATCGCTGCTCTCGGTCATGGCGGCCATTAGGATGCGATCGCGCAGGCCCGCTGGCGGCGGCGTCTCGGGTAGGCCATAAGGCATAGCCCCGAGGACATCCTGTAAATGTCGAACATCCTCAGCCAGTTCTGGGTGCAGTTGCAGTTGTGTTTTAAATAATTGGCATTCTTCAGAGGATAAATCGCCAAGAACGTAACCCGCTGCTAGTTCTTGAAGCCGCTCTGGTGAGAGATTGCTCATAGGATCACCCCATCCATTCTTGTAAGTGTTCTCGAAGTTCTAATAACCCCTTGCGCGATCGCGTTTTGACCGTTCCGAGGGGCATATTTAAATGGTCTGCGATCGCCGATTGACTCATTCCCTGATAATAGGCTAACTCTAAAATTGAGCGATATTTCTCAGGAAGCTGCTCCAACGCCTGACGGACCGTATCTCGACGTTCGCTTAAGGAAATTTCGTCAAAGGGGGTGTGAGTGGTCATCGTGTCCTCGCTCAGGGTTGCGCCCCAACGTCCAAGAAATTTACGTTTGCGTCCTCGCGATCGCAATCGATCAATGGCCCGCGATCGCGTTAACATCATTAAAAATGTGCTCAGTTTGCCACGACTGGGGTCATAGTTCTGTTTCCGCCAGAGAATCAGAAAAATCTCTTGGCTTAAATCCTCCGCCTCTTGAGGATTACCCAGAACCTTTAAACTCAAACCATAAACTAAACCGCCATAGCGATCATAAAGCTGCCCCAACGCCGTGCGATCGCCGGATTGCAGTTGTTCATATAAGTCAACATCAGTCACTGACATAGATAGGGCCGCACTTGCTGCGAATTGAACAGTTCGTATTTGTCCTAACACGATGGTGAACCAGGTTGGGGCTTTCCTTAACTACGTTGCTACAGTCCTCTCGGATTCCCCAACTCCCCCAAATCTGCTCAATTGACTCAACCGCTTCATTCAAACGAGTAGAACCCCTGAATAAACCGTAAAATCTCCTGCGCCGACGGTAACACCACCTGAGCCCGTTGCGACGACAGCGCACTGAGGGGAATCCCCAACTCAGCCGCATTGAAAAAACGCTTACCAAACATGGGATTACTATAAATCGTTAATCCCAAATCACTCGAATTGGCTACCATCGTCTGAGTTGGGGCTTGGAAGAACTCTAACTCAGAATGGCCCTCCACCTCGGGACAGGTTAAGCCACTCACCTTGCGTAAGCGTTGAATCGTAGCCACACTCAACTTCGCCGCCTGATTCGCCGCCTTTACCCCCGACAATTCAGGACTACTACTTTGCAGAGAACGAACCAGGTTGACTAGGGTTTTCTGAGTATCTGCCGCATCTTGAAACGGTAACACCGCCACATAGGCCGTCGGGAGCAACAATTCATCACTATCAACCCGGAACGTCAGCACCGTCCGCCGATAGCCGACATCGATACTGGGGGGCTGACTCATGTCCGGATATTGTTGGCTTAACTGATGATAAATCCCCGCTAGAACGCGATGAGCATCACTGCTAATGGGTGTATCAACCACCAATTGCACCACCGGTGGCGTTTGATTGAAAAACTTCTCAAAATTCTGCGAGTTAAACCGGGCAATTTGGCTATGATCTCCATTGGGGCTTAAATCCAGCCAATCACAACTCATGCCCTCCGTCGTCAAGTTAAAGCGAGCCACCCCATAGAGTTTGGCCCCGGTTAGAATCGCGCCACTCAAGTCCGCTCCCTCCCAATCGGCGCGAATTAAATTGGTTTGGGTTAAATCTGCATGAACGAAACTGGTATTGAGGAGATTGGCACAACTGAGATCTGCCCCAATCAAGTTTGCACCACTGAGTTTGGCTTCACTCAAATCAGCCCAGCGCAAATTAGCGCCACTCAAATCAGCCCAACGCAAATTAGCCCCTCGCAAGCTCGCACCGCTCAAATTCGCACGATGGAGCCGTGCATGACGCAGTTCAGCATGACTTAAATCGGCACCGGTTAAATCGGCCTTACTAAAATCTGTACCAATTAGATTGGCGTTGAGGAGAATCGCCGCAATCAGAGAACTCCCTCGTAAATCCGCTTCATTGAGGTTAGCGCCGGTTAAATCCACTTGTCTGAGGGTCGATTCTCGCAAATCAGCGGCGTTGAGATTGGCTCCAGTGAGTTTAGCACTGCTGAGGTTCGCGCGAATCATCTCGGCCCGAATCAAAGCCGCATCTTTGAGATTTGCCCCACTGAGGTTGGCGCGAATCATATTGGCGACGTTGAGAATCGCCCCTTCTAAATTGGCTCGCACCAGGTTCGCACCACTGAGGCGAGTCACATTCATTTTGGCGTAGCTGAGATTGGCACCACTGAGGTTGGCACCACTGAGGTTGGCGATACTCAAAATCGCCTGACTGAGATTAGCGCCGCTGAGGTTGATACGGCTGAGATTCGCTTCGGACAACATGATGCCACCGAAGTCCCGTTCTCCGGCAGCATATTTTTCTAAAAGTTCTTTAAGGGTCATGGGACTTTATCCTCGTTATGAAGCCAGTCGTCGGCACCAAACCACCGAAGCGCACCCCAAATCGTAACAAGAATTGAGATCCTTTCCCTAGTATCTCGGGTTCGTTGTCGCGATCGCCATCTCAACTGAGATAACCCTACGCGATCGCCTCAGACCCCTGTTAGGCACTATTTTAGGTGCCATTTTGGGTCCTATATTAAAGGGGATCGGGGTTGAGATCGGTGACTGTTGTTTTGACGAAATCGAAGATCACAAAGGGTGGGGGCAGAATCTGGTTACAGACTTCGGGATAAGGAGGTTCGATGGGATTGACGCGGTTGGCGGCCTGAAGCCGTTGCTTACCGAACTGAGGATGATGTTGAACTTCGATGGTTTGGTTTTTGGAGTTGGAGAGAATGACGTGGGTGGGAGCCTCGAAAAACGCTTGTCCGGCATTGGGAATCAGGCTTTCGGGTTCGTTGTTGCGGAGGCTGTTGGCCCGTTCAACGGTTTGCTCAAAGAAAACCCGTAACCGTTGGATGTAGCGAAAATGGCCAACGTCGAGGTTTTCGCGTTCTTTGGTTTGCAACAGTTGGACCAAGTTTTGGATATTGCGTTGGGTGGCCGTTGCGTCTTGGAAGGGCAGAACGGTAATGTAGGCGGTGGAAAATAGTTGTAGGTCGTTGTCGAGGCGGAAGGTGATTACGGTGCGGCGATCGCTAACATCAATGTTGGGCGATCGCTTTAAACCAGGAAAATAGCGGGCAATATGGTAGTAAACCTGAGCCAGCGCGACATGGGCGGCGGGGTCGAGCACGGCATCAACTAAAATGCGAACCGTCGGTAATGATTCATTAAAAAATTCTTCGACTTGTTCCGGGCGAAACCGTTGGATTTTAGAGCCATCCCCATTCGGACTTAAATCAACCCAGTCACAGACAGTTCCTTCACTTTTCAAGCCAAAACGAGAGACACCATAGAGTTTGCTCCCGGTGAGGGTGGCTCCACTCAAATCCGCTCCCATCCAATCCACATTGGTGAGGGTGGCGCGGGTGAGATCGGCGTAAACGAGACTCGCATCGAGTAGGTTAGCCCCGGTTAAGTTGGCCCCGCTAAGGTTGGCGCCGCTGAGTTTGGCCCCACTGAGATCGGCTCCGGCTAAACTGGCTCCACTGAGATCGGCCCAGCGTAAATTCGCTCCCCTGAGATCGGCTTCGATGAGTTTAGCGCCACTGAGGCGCACTTGTCGCAGCTCGGAATTGCGTAAACTCGCCCCACTCATATCGGCCCAGCGCAGATTAGTACGGCGGAATGTGGCTTGTTCTAGGTTCGCCCCGCGCATTTGGGCGTAACTGAGATCGACTTCGCTGAGGTTGGCCCCTTGAAAGTTGGCCCGAGGGAGTTTGGCTTCTTTGAGCATGGCCCCGCTGAGGTTGGCGCCCCGTAAATCGGCGCCACTGAGATCCGCTCGCAACATTTCGGTACGAATGAGGGAGGCTTGATAGAGATCGGCTCCGCTCAGGTCAGCTCGGATTAAATTGGCTACATTGAGATCGGCATCTCGGAGATTAGCACCTCGCAGGTTGCAACTGCTCAGTTTGGCAACGTTGAGTTTGGCCCCTTTGAGATTGGCTTTGCTTAAATTAGCACCACTGAGATTGGCAACGCTCAAACAGGCGTTACGCAGGTTAATTCGGGTGAGATTGGCTTGGCTGAGGTTGGCTTCGCTTAGATTAACGCCAATAAATCGCCGCACGCCCGCTGCATATTTTTGTAACAGTTCTTCGGCTTCCATACACGCGCTTCGAGATCTATCCCTGGTCGGAGTATCCGACCCCTCGGCACGGTGGGTCGTGCCACCCTAAGAGGATCGTACACGAATCCCTCCCTCTCTGGGAGAATGCGGCGGTGAATCTAGGGGATCATGGGTGGCGATCGCCTCGTACAAAGAACAATACCTACTAAACAGTTTTTAATTTGCAAAGCCTTGTCTAGTCTTATATCTAGCAATTATATTTGTCCTAGATGATGTGACTTATTTACTCAGTTAGGGTCACGACTGTTGAAAAAAAACGCGAACGCGAGAGCACTCTCGCGTTCGCCCGATACCTCTTAAGTTCTGAATCTCTGCCGTTGGGTTGGGCCTCGGGTGGAGGGTTGGGGTTAGATGGCTTCGAGGTTCTGCTCGCCGGTACGAATACGGATAATCTGATCGACGGGGGAGACGAAAATTTTACCGTCGCCGATTTCTCCGGTTCGGGCGGCGGCGGTGAGTTTTTCAACTACCATCTCGACTTGGTTATCTTCGATAACGATTTCGAGTTTGAGCTTTTGCAAAAATTCGACGGTATATTCTGAGCCGCGATAGCGTTCAGTCTGTCCTTTTTGCCGCCCAAATCCACGCACTTCGGAAACGGTCATCCCCACGATACCGGCGTTGACGAGGGCAATTTTAACTTCGTCAAGCTTGAAGGGACGAATGATGGCTTCTACCTTTTTCACACCGAAAACTCCTTTGTTTGGTCTGTTTTAGCAAGATAATGCTTGTACTAGCATGGCATTTTATTACCACTGACAATCCAGTACATTTTGTAGCCGATTATACAAGTCCTCATTCGGCGATCGCCTGGCGGCTAAGAATGGGCTGACAATTGGGCCGGTCTTAGGGCTACAGGTCTAGGGGAACTTGGCCAAGGTAGCGGAGTCCCTCGGGATTCACCTGAACCTGACAGGGTAAGACCTCTACGCCTCGATTGACGGCGTCTCGTAATAGCTTGCCGTAGGTCGGATCGGCGTCATCACCGGGAGAAAAGCGATCGCAATCTCCCCGGTTAATTAAGTACAACATGACACAGCGCGCCTCGTCCACTAGGGCCATCAATTCCCGTAGATGTTTTTGTCCGCGTTCGGTGACGGTATCGGGAAACAGGGCCTGAGTTTGCCGAGCCCAGGTGGTATTTTTAACTTCGAGATAAATGGGGCGTTCCCCATCGAGGAGAAAATCAACGCGGCTTTTCCCATCTTGGCCATACTTGACTTCTGAACGGATGGCTCCATAGTCCCCCAATTCGGGGATGAGATGTTGCTCAAGGAGCGATCGCACGATCGCATTACTACGGCTGGTGTTAATCCCCACCCAGGTGCGAGCCGCATCGCGCATCTGAATAGCCTCCCAGGTGTAAGGATATTTGCGTTTGGCATTGTCGCTATAGGAGAGCAATACGGGGCTGGCAGGGTCACAGACTCCCGTCATCGGACCCGTATTGGGACAATGGGCGGTAATCACCTCGCCGTTGACGAGTTCGACATCGGCCAGAAAGCGCTTATAGCGTCGGATTAGGGTTCCTGAATAAAGGGGGGGATAGTCGTAAATCACAGGGCTAGTCATGGACAAAATTAACAGATTTGAGTGAAGAGGAGGCCACGAAACCCCGACCCAAAATAGGGGACCGTGACCCTCTTGCGGTTAAATGTTTGGGGAAGTGACTCTCATCCCCGGACAGATGCAACGCGGTAATTATGGCTGACGAGACAAAAAAGGTTCGTTCTTTGGCGTCGGTTGCTGGCATTGTGGCAGCGGCGACCCTGATTAGTAAGATTTTTGGCTTGGTTCGTCAACAGGCGATCGCCGCCGCATTTGGGGTCGGGGTCGCTGTAGATGCCTACAACTACGCTTATGTGATTCCAGGCTTCCTCCTGGTGCTGCTAGGGGGCATTAATGGACCGTTTCATAGTGCGATCGTCAGTGTTGTCGCCAAACGAGACCGACGAGAGGCGGTTCCCCTCATCGAAACCATGACCACCCTCGTCGGTGGCATCCTACTCCTCGTCACCATTGCCCTGGTTGTCTTTGCTCATCCTCTCATTGATCTGGTCGCTCCGGGTCTCTCGGAAACGGCCGCCGGTCAAGAAATTCGTGAGATTGCCGTCATCCAGTTTCGCATTATGGCGCCGATGGCCCTACTCGCCGGCCTGATTGGCATTGGCTTCGGCAGTCTCAACGCCGCCGACCTCTATTGGCTGCCCTCGATTAGTCCCCTCTTTTCTAGTGTGGCCCTCATTGGCGGCTTAGGGGTTTTGGCGTTGTCCTTGGGAGACCAAATCGTTGAACCCCGCTATGCCACCATCGGAGGCTTAGTCTTGGCTTGGGGAACTCTTCTCGGGGCCGTGTTGCAATGGTTGGTGCAAGTGGTGGTGCAATGGCGAGAGGGCCTAGGAACGCTACGGCTACGCTTCGAGTTTTGGCGGCCGGGGGTGCGGGAGGTGATGAAGGTGATGGGACCGGCTACCTTCTCCTCGGGGATGATGCAGATTAACGTCTACACCGACCTCTGGTTTGCCTCCTTTATCCCTCAGACGGCTTCTGCTTTAGGTTATGCCGGGTTATTAGTGCAAACACCTTTGGGGATTATCTCCAATACCCTACTGGTTCCCCTACTGCCGATTTTCTCGCGTCTGGCGGCTCCTGAGCATTGGCCGCAGCTCAAACAACGCATTCGCCAAGGTTTGATTCTCACGGGGTTAACAATGTTGCCCTTGGGGGCGCTGATGGTGGCCCTGGCTACCCCCATTGTGCGGGTGGTCTATGAGCGCTATGCCTTTGACCGAGCGGCGTCGGAGTTTGTGGCGGCAATTCTCATGGCCTATGGCTTGGGAATGTTTGTTTATTTGGGACGGGATGTGTTGGTGCGGGTGTTTTATGCTCTCGGAGATGGTCAAACGCCGTTCCGAGTCAGTATTGCGAATATTTTTCTCAATGTGCTGTTGGATTATTTCTTTATCCAATGGTTTGGCGCACCCGGGTTAGTGTTGGCCACGATGGGGGTGAATGTGGTCTCGATGGTGGCGTTGCTGATATTACTCGATCGCAAAATCGGTGGCCTTCCCTGGCTCGAATGGGCCGCCCCCATTGCCTCTCTGACGCTGTTGAGTTTTGTCACGGGGATGGCTGGCTGGGGCATTTATCAAGGGTTACAACGAGTTCTCGGTGAGGGCGGATTTCTCTTGAGCTTGCTACAACTGACGGTTGCTGGCTGTGGTGGTTTGGCCGTTTTCGCGGTTGTGGTGACGCGGTTGGGATTGTCGGAGGTGACGGTGTTTATGAATCGTTTGCGTGAGAAGTTTGGGAGAAGGGGATAGGCAAGAGGCAAGAGGCAAGAGGCATAACCCACCCCTGCCCCTCCCAGGAGGGGAAGGCAAGAGGCAAGAGGCAAGAGGCAAGAGGCAAGAGGCAAGAGGCAAGAACCCACCCCTGGCCCCTCCCAAGAGGGGAAGGGAACAGGGAACGGGGAACGGGGAACGGGGAATTGTTACAGCTGTGTTAAGCTTTGCCGGTTTTGTGGTGGGGGCTGGGTTGTTGTGCTAATATCTGAATAACTGTTCAGATGTTGTAAACAACGAGGACTTCATTATGGCAACCGTCACTCAAATGAAATGCGCTTGCGATTCCTGTCTCTGTATTGTCAGCTTGGAAAACGCGATCATGAAAGACGACAAACCCTATTGCAGTCAGGCTTGTGCCGATGGGCATCCCGATGGGGCTGGCTGTGGCCACAAAGGCTGTACTTGTCACAATTAGGTCTGATTTCCGGATTTCAAGACCTGAATCAAAGCAATCAAAGCAAAAGGAGGAGCATCGCGCCCCTCCTTTTTGGTTCTACATTTTTGGTTCTACATTTTTGGTAATTATTGGCAACTACCAATATTCAGGAAAACTTGAGAATCAAGCTTGACATAATCGCTATTCAATGTTAATAGATTGGGGTCCATTGCCATTGTCGCGATCGCTCTGGGAGCGAGATGTCGATGAGGTTGTTGACTCGGTGGTTGAGCCAACCCAACTCTTGAGTGGCTCCTCGGTTAAGTCCAGGCGTAACACTCCAGAGACAAAGCCACCGAAAAACGCGATCGGCTCAGCAGTCAACTCTTTGAAGATGGGTTGAAGTTCGTCGAAGAACATAGGCTTGCAGGTTCGGCGCGTAGAGGAAACAGATTGAGAATGTTAAAATCCTAGCGCGGATCGTCCCCAGGCGGCGATGGGGGAAAACCGTCTCTCGAATCCCCGCCCCAATTCTTGCTATTCTTAGGGAAGCTCTTGGGGAAGCTAAGGCGTATCCCCTGCCGGCTACTCATAGTCACTGTTCATAGTCACTGTCTGCTAACCCCAATATTTCATGTTTGACGCATTTGCTGAACGCTTAGAAGAAGCCTGGAAAAAGCTCCGAGGACAAGACAAGATCTCGGAAGCCAACATTCAAGATGCCTTGAAAGAGGTTCGTCGCGCTCTCCTCACCGCCGACGTGAACCTACAAGTGGTCAAGGAGTTTGTCGCCGATGTTGAAGAGAAAGCCCTGGGGGCTGAGGTCATCTCTGGGGTACGTCCGGATCAGCAATTCATCAAAATCGTTAATGATGAGTTAGTGGCCATCATGGGGGAGAGCAATGTCCCTCTGGCTCAGGCTGATGTGCCACCGACGGTTATCCTGATGGCGGGGCTACAGGGAACAGGGAAGACCACGGCTTCGGCGAAGTTAGCTCTGCATTTGCGTAAACTGAATCGCTCTAGTCTTCTGGTGGCGACGGATATCTATCGCCCGGCGGCGATCGATCAGCTCAAAACCCTCGGGGAGCAAATCGATGTCCCGGTCTTTGAGATGGGAACCGATGCCGACCCCGTCGAGATTGCCCGTCAGGGGGTTGAGAAAGCGAAAGCGGATGGTATTGACACCGTTATTGTCGATACGGCGGGACGCTTACAAATCGACACTGACATGATGGCGGAGTTGGGGCGCATTAAGGCGGCGATTCAACCCCACGATACTCTGTTGGTGGTTGATGCGATGACGGGGCAGGAGGCGGCAACCCTCACTCGCACCTTTGATGAAGAAATTGGCATTAGTGGGGCGATTCTCACGAAGCTCGATGGCGATAGTCGCGGTGGTGCGGCTCTGTCGCTGCGACGGATTTCTGGGGCGCCGATTAAGTTTGTCGGGATGGGGGAAAAGGTTGAAGCCCTACAACCGTTTTACCCCGATCGCATGGCCTCCCGTATTTTGGGCATGGGTGATGTGCTGTCGTTGGTGGAGAAAGCCGCTGAACAGGTCGATTTGGCTGATGCTGAGAAGATGCAGGAGAAAATCCTCTCGGCTCAGTTTGACTTTAATGATTTCCTCAAACAAACCCGCTTGATGAAGAGTATGGGATCTCTGGGAGGGATTATGAAGTTAATTCCAGGGATGGGGAAACAGATTTCTGATGATGATTTACAAAAGGGGGAAACGCAACTCAAACGCTCTGAGGCCATGATTGGCTCGATGACGATTGAGGAACGCACCAACCCGGATATTTTGTCGAGTTCTCCGAGTCGCCGCCGTCGGGTTGCTCAGGGGTCTGGGTTTCAGGAGTCGGATGTGAACAAGTTGGTCAGTGATTTCAAGAAAATGCGATCGCTGATGCAGCAAATGGGACAAGGGAATTTCCCCGGTATGGGTGGCGGTGGAATGCCCGGTATGAATCCCTTGGGTGGGATGTTCGGCGGTGGCGGTGGCCCTCGTCCTGGTTTCCGGGGTCCCGGCGGCGGCAAAGCTAAGAAGAAGAAGAAACAGAAGAAAAAGAAAGGGTTTGGACAGTTGTAGGGGAACAGTGAATAGTGAATAGTGAATAGTGAATAGTGAATAGTAGGAATCCCCTTATGGTTGCCCCCTTTGGGGGAGAGGTGAGTGGGATTTGGGGGTGTGGCCCGCTCGGTGATGATTGATGAGTAAGGATAGAGTGCGATGAAAGCTATTGTAATGACGGGTGCGGGTGCGCCTGATGTGCTGGAACTGCGGGATTTACCGGTTCCTCGGCTTCAAACGCCAACTCAGGTGTTAGTCCGAGTGAAGGCGGCTGGAGTCAATCCCATTGATACGAAGGTGCGACAACGGGGAACGTTTATCTCCAATGGTTCTCCGGATATCCTCGGCTGTGATGGTGCCGGAGTGGTGGAGGTGGTTGGTTCCCATGTGTCGGGGTTTGGCCCGGGAGATACGGTCTATTTCTGTTTTGGTGGTTTGGGAGGCTCTCAGGGCAATTATGCCGAATATGCCCTCGTAGAACAGCATTGTTTAACCCCTAAACCTCAATCGTTGAGTTTTGAGGAAGCGGCGGCGGCGCCGTTGGTGTTGATTACGGCTTGGGAAGCACTTTATGACCGCGCTCGTCTTTGTGCGGGGCAACGGGTTTTAATTCAGGCCGGGGCCGGCGGTGTGGGCCATGTGGCGGTGCAGTTGGCGAAACGTCAGGGAGCGACGGTGGCCACGACCGTATCTACTGCACAAAAAGCTGATTTTGTCAAGAGTTTGGGTGCGGATTTGCCAATTCTCTATCCTCAGCAGGATTTTGTTGAGGCGGTGTTGGACTGGACGGATGGGGAAGGGGTCGATGTGGCCTTTGATACGGTCGGCGGTGAGACGTTTTATCGGACTTGTGAGGCGGTGAAGCTGTATGGGGATGTGGTGACGTTGCTGCAACCGAGTCAGGATGGCAATTTGAAGGGAGCGCGTCAACGAAATCTGCGGGTTGGCTTGGAGTTGATGTTAACGCCGATGTTGCTCAATTTGCAGGAAGAACAGGCGGAACAGGCGAAAATTCTGCGGGAATGTGGACGCTTGTTTGATGCAGGATCGTTGCAGGTTCAGGTGAGTCAGGTGTTCCCCTTGGCTGATGCAGCGGAGGCTCATCGACGGATTGAGGCAGGATCGATGTCGGGGAAAGTGGTCTTAACGATGGAGTAGCGGCCAGGGGGTCGTGGCCAGGGGGTCGTGGTCAGGGGGTCGTGGTCAGGGTGCAATGGCGATCGCCCCCCGTGCTATCTTAAGGAGAGCGATCTGTCCCGACGGGTTGTCATTCTTTAGTCTTTAGCGGTGTTGAATCATCCATGAACGAAACTCCTCATAGCACCATTGTGTCTGTCACCGATGACCAGGGGCGATCGCTTCCTTGTTATGTTGAACATCAGTTTGAGATGAATGGTGTGGAGTACGCGGTGTTGCTCCCGGTGAACATTCCCGTGGATTTGGTGACTTGGTTTGGGGATGATGAGAGTGAAGATGAGGATGCGGATTTAGCAACGGATGAGCAAATTGATGCGGTGTTTGAAACGGCAAAAGCCGTTTTAGCTGAACAGGACTTGCTGTTACAACGCACGGCCTTAACCTTAACGGTCGTTGGGGAGATTCCTGAACTCGACGAGGCCATTGAGGCACTTAATGAGGCCGATAGCGATGAGGATGAGGAAGAATTGCTCTGTTTAGCGAACTTCTATGAGGGGGAACAGGAATATGGACTCTATGTTCCCATCGATCCGATGCTCGTGTTGGCCCGTATTAATGCTGACGCTAGGCCGGAGTTACTCACTGATGAAGAACTCGATGAGTTAGAACCGTTGTTGCCATCGATTGAGAGTTTAATTGCTGAACGTCTGTTTAAGGGATTGGAGTAGAAGCTGTTGAGTTGATGAGGGGAAAGTTGTGAGACGACTAGCGAAAGGTGCGTTTTACTTGGCAGTTCCGGCGGCGATCGCCATCGGAGCTTGGCAAGGATGGTCTTGGTGGAGTTGGGCTACCGCTCCCGTGGCTGAGACGGCGACTGAGGAGTTGTCCAACGAAGATGTGATGGCGGTCCAACTCGATATCCCCCAAGGGACACCGGCGGCACAAATTGGCCGGGATCTCGAAGCCGTCGGTTTAATTCAATCGGCTAGAGCGTGGGAGGTGTGGGCGCGTTGGCTACGCTGGCGACAGCCGGAGGGGTCGTTTCAGGCAGGGACCTATCGATTTTCGCCTCAGGAGTCGATGACGGAGATTGGGGAGCAAATCTGGGATGGGGAGGTATCTCGTCAGAGTTTTACGATTCCCGAAGGTTGGTCTCGCCGTGAGATGGCTGAGTATTTTGAGCGACGCGAGTTTTTCTCGGCTGAGGCGTTTCTGGAGGCGACGACTGAAATTCCCCGCGATCGCTTTGAGTGGCTGCCGGAGGATATCCCTCATCTCGAAGGCTATCTCTTCCCCGATACCTATGAGATAGGAGAAGGACCCGTTAGCCCTGATGTGATTATCAATCAGATGTTGTTCCAGTTTGAACAGGTGGCGTTGCCTGAATATGAACGAGGGGAACCGCCGGAACCGATGAGCCTGCAAGAATGGGTCACGTTAGGCTCGATCGTTGAACGCGAAGCCGTGGTTGCCCAGGAACGACGCACCATTGCTGGGGTATTCTGGCAACGGTTACAGACGGGAATGAATTTGGGGGCAGATCCAACGGTAGAATATGCTCTAGGGATTCGTCAGACGGTGGACGTGCCGCTGACCTGGACTCAGGTTGAGGTGGATTCCCCCTATAACACCTATCGCAATCCCGGATTGCCGCCGACGGCGATCGCCAGCCCCGGATTAGCTAGTTTACAAGCGACTCTGGACCCTGAGGAGACTCCTTATCTGTATTTTGTGGCCCGCTATGACGGGACACACTTTTTTAGTCGCACTCTCGTCGAACATGAGGCGGCGATCGCTCGGGTTGAACGAGAACTCGCCCAACGGGACGAACCCCTCTAACCCTCCGAGCTCTGTTTGAACCTGTTATTTCACCGTTTATTATGTCTTGGGGCAAACTCTTACAGCCAGATTTGGTTCTGGGCGGCACGGTTCTGGATATTACGCCGGATCTGTTGGTTGAGCATAATTTGAAGGGACTCGTCTTTGATGTGGACGAGACTTTAGTCCCAATTGGACAAATGCAGGCCTCGGAGGAACTGCATCAGCGGATTATCGAGTTACGTCAGGTGGCCACGCTTTGGCTGGTGAGTAACAATGTCAGTGAAACCCGTATTGGCAATATCGCGAAGTCTTTGGAGTTACCTTATATTTTCTTCGCCGCTAAACCCTTTCGCCGTAAACTCTGGCGAGCGGTGTCGGCGATGGATTTGCCGGTGGCTCAGGTGGCTATGGTGGGCGATCGCCTGTTTACGGATGTCCTAGCGGGGAATCGCATGGGAATGTTTACAGTTTTGGTTGAACCGATGGTGGATCCCGGTGAGGCGGTTCGTTATTCGCCAGTTCGCTCTGTAGAAGTGTGGCTCTCGCAAGTGCTGGGAGCTTCCTTAACGGCTAATCGTTAAGAACTGTATCACGAGCGTTATAAAACGCAATACCGGTTCACAGGACGTTAAATCGCGAAATATAAAAAAATAATTACGTTTGTCAGGGTTTCTGGAAATTCCTGTCATCATTAATACAGGTTCAAAGGAGTCAATCTTTATAAAGACTCCGTAATTGAAGGGGATCGACGTCATAAAGATCCCATCCTTCAAAGGGGTCGCTCTTGTATAAAGACCCCGAATATAGCTTAAAAACCCTTTAAAAAACCCAAAATGGGGGGCGAGTCTCAGGCTTGTCCCCCATCTTGCTCGGTTCCTGCACAAAAACCCCCAGTCGGGCGAAGGGATGCCAAGACTGGGAGTTGTGCTGTTAGACGCTCAAACATCTCTTGAGGGGAACCTGGGGGGACTCAGTCGATGTTAAAGGCCAGGGCGGTTAGCTGTCGCGACGACGACGTAGGCTTGCAAATCCACCGGCGATCGCCGTTAAGCCAAAGATAACGGACGGCTCAGGCACGTCGGTGGTTCGTTCAGCTTGTGCCGACAGAACCATGTCTTGGAAATCAAGGTCATCACCGTTACCCCGGTCATCAATCCCTAGGGCTAAAGAGCCAGCCAAGGGATCGCCACTGACATACTCTTCGGGATTGGAGAAAGCTTGATGCTCATTGGAATCTTGACCATCAAACGCACCGTGAGAGCCAAAGAGGAATTGTTGGGTTTCTTCTCCGTCAAAGGAGTTGAGGCGATCGGTTGAGAAGACTGTGCGGATATAACTTCCAGCCACATTGTCTTCACCAGTCCGGCTCCAGTTGGCTAACCCCAAGGCATATTCTACATTGGCTTTGAAAACGAAAGAGGCGGTACAGTTGGCGACGGTGCTATCGTCCTCGCCACAAGTGCCAAGCCAGTCGTCACCGGAACTGGCTTTACCAATATCTGTTGCCCATTGTTCGGTGAATAAGCTTTTGACCTCGGTGGTGTTGGTTCCGTCAACTTCATAAACCCCTAGGCTCGCAACGTATGCTCCAAAGGTTTTGCCGAAGTCGAAGGTGACTTCAGTATCTTCGGTAAAGAGCAGTCCATCGGTGCCAAATTTTTCGTCAGAGTTCATGCTGAATGCCGTCGCTGGTGCTGCAAATGCACCAAGGGCGAGTGAGGCACTGAGTATGGGGACGGTATAGGTGATTGCTGTTGGTAGTCGCATGAGAGAGTCCTCCAGGTTGGATACTTTAAATATTAGGGATGTTTGGGTCGTTGTGCCGCGATCGGAGTAGAGACTTTGCTGTGTTTTCGATCACATTTGTTGTCAGAACGCCGGGATTCTTTAGAAGATGCACCTAGAATAATTCAGTTCCCTGATTAAAGTTGAAATTAACTGGAAAACTGACGGAAGCTCTGTAGACTTGAACACAGCCAAATATAGTCTAGTCGCTTTTCCTGAGAACCTGAAACCCCGATGTAGTGGGGAAAGTCAGATTCCCAATCACTATCGTAACGAGGATATCGAGGTTGTCTGCAAGGATTCAATAAACTTTATGTGAAGGTTGTGTAAAGTACTCAGGAAATCCCTGGTAAACACGCATTTACTTAGTAATTATAATTAAAGCAACCGTATTTATACGCAGCCAATTTTACGGCGAACAAAAAGCTAGGGAAATTGCTGATAAGTGTGAGAGATATCTAATAAACCTCAGTAAATACACTGAGGTTTGACTGAGGTTTGTTCTGGGATGGGTCTGAGATGGATTAAGTCTGTCGAATTGGCTCTGAGAGGGGCGTTTAGAGGTTCTGAATCGCTCTAATGGCTTCTTCGAGGGCGATCGCCACCTGAGTCCAATGGGTTCCTCCTTGGCAAAAGACTACGTAGGGATCACGCAGAGGGCCATCAGCGGAAAATTCCGAGGTACTGCCATCAATAAAGGTTCCCCCCGCCATGACTAGGGGCGTCTCATAGCCGGGCATTTCAGCGGGAACCGGGTCGAGATAGGAATCAATAGGAGAGTTGCGTTGGATGGCGCGACAGAAGGCGATGAGTTTTTCTGGACTGCCCAGGGCGATCGCCTGAATGATATCGTGGCGAGGCTCATGGGGCAGGGGTTTCACGCAATAGCCCAACTCATGAAAGGCTTGTGACAGTAAATAGGTTCCCTTAAGGGCTTCCCCAACCATCTGAGGAGCCAGGTAGAATCCTTGATAGAGAAGCCGGTTCTGCTCAAAGGTCGCTCCCCCTTCACAGCCGATACCGGGGGCCGTCAGACGACAGGCCGCCTGTTCAACCAACTCGGCTCGTCCGGCCACATACCCTCCCGCTGTGACAAGGGTTCCGCCGGGATTTTTAATCAGAGATCCGGCCATCAAGTCAGCACCGACAGCTGTGGGTTCACGGGTATCGACAAATTCCCCATAGCAGTTATCGACAAAACAGACCGTCTGAGGATTTTGCTGTTTCACCTGTTTGATGATTTTTTCGATATCATCAAGGGACAGGCTGTCACGCCAGGCATATCCACAGGAGCGTTGGATTAACACCAAACGCGTTTCTGGCTTTATAGCCGTCACTAATCCGTCCCAGTCTAGAGTTCCATCGTCCGTAAGAGGCAAAACCCGATAATTTACTCCCCACTCCGCCAACGATCCTTGACCCGAACCGCGCACCCCAATCACTTCCTCAAGTGTGTCATAGGGCGTTCCGGCGATCGCCAGCATCTCGTCCCCCGGTCGCAGAACGCCGTACAAGGCGCAGGCGATCGCATGGGTTCCCGAAACCATCTGCACTCTCACTACAGCGGCTTCGGCCCCCATCACTTCAGCAAAGACGCGATCAAACGTGTCACGGCCGAGATCATCATGTCCATATCCCGACACACTCGCAAAATGTCGCACACCGACGCGATGATTTTGGTAGGCTGTTAAGACCCGTCGTAAATTCTCCTGAACGCGATCGTCTATGGCCGCAAAGGGGCCGTCGAGGCTTCTCCGGAGCTTTGTTAAATCAATCTTAAGATTCATGAGTTTTGAGCCAGGTTAGAGTACAGGAGACACAGGAAAATCTAGTTTAGCTCTTTGTACCGATATTCTGATACAATCCAACAGGTCGTCCTGAAAAGGAAACAAACATTACGAGGTTAATGCATGACAGTTGCAACACCCCAAAAACTTTCACTGAATTGGTTTGCAGTCATCTGGATTGCCACGATTCACTTGTTAGCGTGCTTAGCGTTTTTCCCTAGCACCTTTACCTGGGCTGGTGTAGGTGTAGCCCTGTTTTTACACTGGGTCACAGGTGCCTTGGGCGTCACCATGGGATGGCATCGCCTCATCAGTCACCGCAGTTTTGAAGCCCCCAAATGGCTCGAACATTTCCTAATGTTCTGTGGAACCCTCTCATGTCAAGCGGGTCCCTTGGACTGGGTTGGTATGCACCGCATTCATCATAAATACTCTGATACCCCTGCCGACCCCCATGATTCCAACAAAGGCTTTTGGTGGAGTCATGTTGGCTGGATGTTCTTCGAGATTCCTGCCAAGGCAGAAGCCTCTAAAATGGTCAAGGATATCGAAGACGATCCCGTCTATCAATTTTGCCAAAAATACTTTATTCCAATTCAGTTTGCTCTGGGATTCTTGCTATATTTTCTCGGGGATTACTTTGTCGGAAATGGTATTTCCTTTGTGGTTTGGGGCGTTTTTGTCCGCATGGTCGCCATGTTCCACTGCACCTGGTTCGTCAACAGTGCCACCCATAAGTTTGGCTATCGCACCTACGAATCCGGTGATGATTCCCGTAACTGCTGGTGGGTTGCCCTCGTTACCTATGGCGAAGGCTGGCACAATAATCATCATGCCTTCCAATACTCCGCTCGCCATGGTCTGAAATGGTGGGAAATCGATGTCACTTGGATGATGATTAGTGTCTTAAAGGCCGTTGGCTTGGCCAAAAAGGTCAAAATGCCACCCAAAAATCCCAAGATGATTTCGAGTTGACCTGTTCGGATCGCTCTAGCCATTTTTAAGCGTAAGAACCCGGTTTCGCTAGAAATCCGGGTTTTTTGTGGTCTCAGTTCTGGGGTTGACTCGGTGTCTTGAGCGGCAGACCCAAAATGATGCCAACAATAATGCCAACAATAATGCCAACAATAATGCCAAGAATTTCAAAAAAGGGGTTGCTTTGTCGGATTATTAGGGCTATTATGGGAGGATATGAGGGCATGTAGCTCAGTAGGATAGAGCATCAGATTCCGGTTCTGAGGGTCGGGGGTTCGAATCCCTCCATGCTCGTCGCCCAAAAAGCCGCTTAGGAGTTAACCTCCTAGGCGGCTTTTGTGATTGTTGGTTGGCTTGGGCCATCAACCGCTAACGAAAACGGGTTAGGGCCACGCGATAGCGTTGTTTCTTGGTGATGGAGACTTCCCCCACTTGCAAGCGTCCCTTACCCCGGATGGCAATTAAATCGCCGGAACTGACGCTATAACTTGGCTGGGTGATGTCTTTCCAGTTGACACGGACATCGCCACCGCTAATCAGGCCCGCCATTTTACTGCGAGACATCCCAAATCCCGCTGAGGCGATCGCATCCAACCGTAACGACGCTTCGACGGTGGTCATTTGCTTGGTTTTCGGCGGCTGCACCCGTAATTCATTTAACTCAATGGCCCGAGTTTTCACAGGAACCGATCGCACCTGGGTTAAATTCAACTCCAGGAACTCCACCAACTCCGGAACTACCAGCACCTGAGCGCCTCGTTCCCCGAGAACGAGAATATCGCCGGTTTTCTCCCGCACCAGCCCCGTTCCCAGCATCGACCCCAAAAAGTCGCGATGGCTGGCGGTATCAAAGAGGAAGTTTCCCGCCACCTCCAGGGCCGCTACCTGCACCTGGTCTACCTCTAGGGGTAACTCCGAGCGGGCGATCGCCAACCGTTGACGTTCGGCTTGAGAATAGCCCCCCCAGGCAACAATTTGTAGCTCTGTGAGCTTCTCAAACAGCCCCTGCGCTTCAAACAACTCCGGGGGCGAAAGAAAATCCGTTTGACTAATTTCCCAGGTGCGCAGCGCCTCCTCAGCGCGGTCTAAGAGTTTAGCTAACGTCTCGCGGTGTTCAACGGCTTTGAGGAGTTCATCTTTGGGCAGCATAGGAAGTTAATGTCAATCGTGAATTGGGAGAAATCGCTGGATTGTCCTGGGTTTAGCGGTTGCTTTGCAGAGTTTGTAAACTCAGAGGACGAGCGCGGCGAACAATAGGAAGCACATCAGCCAGTTGGAAGCGAGATCCTTGGATGACTAGGAGATATTCGCCCCGACTGAGGCGATCGCGATAGGTTCGCGAGTCCCCAAAGCCCAACACAGCCCCTAAGCCCCCGCTGGCCAAAAGCGCCCCCAAACTACCACTAATGGCTCCCAAGACGCCACCAATCACCTGATTTCCCGTGACACCGGCCCAGGGAAAGGTTTGTAACCCGGTAATGGCGTTAAAGGTGACGCCGCCAAAAAAGCCAAAGGGAATCAGCCAGGTCATCATCCGGAAAGCCCGCTGCTTGGCGTTTTCATTGGGATCGTCCAGGTCAAAATCCTGCTCAGTTTGATAGCCAGTCCCAAAAATTCTTAGGTTTTCCTGAGGAAACCCCGCTTTTTCCAGGTCGGTGTAGACAGTTTCAGCTTGAATGCGATCGCCGACAACAGCAACTAAATACTCCATGAGTGTTTAACTCGGTCAGTCCAAGTATGGGGTCCATACTCTAGCGTACCAGGTTCTCCGAGGGCGATCGCCGGGATCCCACAGACAAAAAACAAGCGGTTGCAGCAGGGGTCCCCGCCGAGAACCCTGTTGCAACCGCTCTAATCAAACCGCTCTAATCAAACGAAAACAAAACTATAGAGGTAGAATTATCTACCCCCATCACATCGTCAACCCGTTGACCTTAATAGGTTTCAACGTGCCAGCGATGGTCTTTCTTGAGTTGTTTGCGGTAATCATCCCAATCAACCCCTTGTTTCGAGGCTGCTGACGACATCCCTTCATCAATACCGCCTTCCATGCCTTTGAGACCACAGATGTAAGTATGGGTATTAGGCTGTTGAACCAGATCCCAAACTTTCTCGGCATTTTCCTGAATCCGGTGTTGCAGATACATTTTGCCACCTTCGGCGTTTTTCTGCTCCCGGCTAATAGCGTAGGTCAACTCAAACTGATCAGGATATTCCGCCTGCAACTGTTCGAGTTCCTCTTTGTAGAGGATATTGGCCGTGTAGGGAATCCCGAAGATTAACCAGGCTTTACCTTTGAATTTGTAATCTTCGTGATGTTCCTTGAACATACGCCAGAGGAAAGCTCGGAACGGGGCAATTCCAGTTCCCGTTGCCATCATGATGATGTTGGCATGTTCATCATCCGGCAGCAACATATCCTTGCCGACGGGGCCAGTAATACTGACATCATCGCCCTCGTTCAAGTCACAGAGGAACTTCGAGCAGACCCCATAGACGGTTTCACCGGTTTCAGGATGTTGATATTCCAGTTCCCGAACACACAGAGACACGGTCTTATCATCCTCATCATCGCCATGACGAGTTGAGGCGATCGAGTAGAGACGTAGCTTGTGGGGTTTCCCTTTCTCGTCTTTCCCAGGGGGGATGATGCCGATGCTTTGGCCTTCGAGGTATTCGAGGTCTCCGCCGGAGATGTCGAATTTAAGATGTTGAACTCGTCCCGAACCCCCTTCGCGGACCAAGTCCTCGTTGCTTAGGCACTTGCCGATGAATGGGTTTTTTGGACGGTAAATGTTGACGGGAACTTTCTTTTTTGCGGAGGCTTTAGCCGAGGTTTTCCCTTTGGCTTCTCCCTTGGTTTCCGGTTTGGCTTGAGTCATGGATTTGCTCGCTTCTGCGGGTTTGGACTCCTGGGTGCTAGACCCATTATCAGAGGCGGCTTGGTTATTCCAATCTTCACCGGTGAGGGGGCGGATGTTGACGATTTTGCCACCGAGGCGAGTGATGCGCTGCATCTCCTCGTTCATGCGGTTGTAGGGGACGGTCATGGTCTGTGTCCCACTACGGCGAATCGGAGCATCTTGGCCATTGCCATCTTGGCCTAAGCCTTCGACTTCGTAGACAAAGAGGCGATTTCCGGCAACGGTGTTATTCCCACCCGAGGCGTTTGGATTGTACATGAGTGACTTCTTATCAAAACCCTAGTTAACAAGTTGCCGTTGTCACGCTCCTGCATCGTCTTGCTGTACCGTCGATCGGCCGGCGAGGGTGAGGCAGGCACTTGGGTGACAACAGCTACAATCCTCTATTCTAAAGGGTTTCGCCTGAATAACCAAACCAACCTTCAGAATAGACTTTAGCCAATGTCTGCAGGCAGAACTGTGATTCTGGTATCATTTTGCTAAGTTTTTTGAATTTTTAGACTCAAGCTATAGCACTCAGCCCCCAGTTTCAGAGGGGTTAAGGGATTTTGCTTGAGGCGGGGGGAGACGGATCGAGATGCATGTGAATCTAAGTTGGTGGACGACGAGTCATTGGTGGATGTTGGGGCTGTTGCTGGGGTTTGCGATCGCCCACAGCGGCTTAGCGGCTTTACGGCCCTGGGGAGAGTCTAAGATTGGGGCGCGACTCTATCGGGTGCTGTTTGCTTTGGTGAGTTTGCCCTCGGCGGTGATCTTGGTGATTTACTTTTTCATCCATCGCTATGATGGGGCGCAGCTCTGGATGGTTCAGGGGGTTGAGGGCGTTAAACCCCTCGTTTGGACCCTCTCGTTTGTCTCGTTTCTCTTTCTCTATCCGGCGACGTTTAATTTGGTGGAAGTGGCCGCCATTGCTAAACCCCAAGTCCATCTCTACGAGACGGGGATCATTCGCATTAGTCGCCATCCCCAGATGGTGGGACAGGTGATTTGGTGTATTGCCCATACCCTCTGGATTGGCACCAGTTTTGCCGTCGTGACCTCTCTGGGGTTGATTGCTCATCATCTGTTTGCCGTGTGGCATGGCGATCGCCGCCTCGCCGCTCGCTATGGGGAATCCTTTGAAACTCTGAGATCGAGAACCTCAGTGATTCCCTTTTTGGCGATCGCCCAAGGAGAGCAAACCCTAGTCTGGCAGGAGTTCCTTCGCCCGGCTTATTTGGGGGTGATTGTATTTGTCTTGGGATTTTGGCTGGCTCATCCCTGGTTAATGCGTGTCACGGGGAACATACCCTGGTAGCATGATCCCAGAGCCATATAAAGAAGTTAATAAATCTCAATTATGTCGTTGTCCGTTAGCGAGCAGCGTTTCAAGGAAGAAGTTTTACAATCTAAGATTCCGGTCTTAGTCAACTTCTGGGCGCCTTGGTGCGGCGTGTGTCATCTCATTCACCCCCAGTTGACACAGTTTCGTCGCGAGTATGGCGATCGCATCAAGATTATTGATGTTAACGCCGATGAGAGTTTACGTCTAGCCAGTACCTATCGTTTAGCCACTCTGCCCACTCTATTGTTGTTTGACGGCGATCGCATCGTCGAACGCATTGAGGGCTTCCAGGGTCGTGACAGCTTGCGATCGCAATTGTTACAGATGGTCGAACAATACGCCGGCGATCGATCCCTAGCCTTGCCATCCTAGAGATTGGCCGATCTGCCACCGTTGAGCGTCAGTCAGCCGACGGGTTGGCTGACGATTACCTGCCGTCGAGATGGCCATTGAGGAGATCTCGACGGCTGTTTTTTGGCGTTGGCCTCAACCAGCCGCGCTGATTGTCAACGGCGAAGTTTTGGCGAAATCTTGGGGGCGATCGCCTCATCTATCTCCCCTAACAGCCAAAAAAATTTCAACAACCCACCAGAGTTTGACGTTTTCGTTCAAGGCGTGTGTCACAATAGGAGCGTCATTTTGTCTGAATGTGAAGAAATATAAACTCATACAGTTGCAATGGAACCCCTATATCAGTACGCCTGGCTTATCCCAGTGCTGCCCCTCATCGGGGCAACCCTGGTTGGCTCAGGTCTAATTTCCTATAACCAAGCCACCAATCGGCTACGCCAAGGCAACGCTGTTGTCATCCTCTCCTTGCTCGGAGCGGCCATGGTCATGTCCTTCGCGCTCCTCTGGAGTCAGCTACAAGGTCATGCCCCCGTCACCCAAACCCTAGAATGGGCAGCAGCCGGAGACTTTCACCTCAGCATGGGATTCATCATCGATCCCCTCACCACCGTCATGTTGGTGATTGTCAGCACCGTTGCCCTGCTGGTGATGATCTACACCGATGGCTACATGGCCCATGACCCCGGTTATGTACGCTTTTATGCCTATCTCAGTCTCTTTAGTTCCTCCATGTTGGGCCTCGTCATTAGCCCCAACCTGGTTCAGATCTATATTTTCTGGGAACTGGTGGGGATGTGTTCCTACCTGCTGATTGGCTTCTGGTACGATCGCCCAGCCGCCGCCGATGCCTGCCAAAAAGCCTTCATCACCAACCGCGTCGGGGACTTCGGCTTACTCTTAGGCATCCTGGCTCTCTACTGGGCCACCGGTAGCTTTGAATTTGCCGAAATTGGCGAAAACCTCGAACATCTCATCTCCACCGGGGCCTTAAGCAGCGGCATGGGGGTTCTATTTGCCGTGCTGGTGTTCCTCGGTCCCGTGGCCAAATCAGCTCAGTTTCCCCTTCACGTCTGGCTACCAGACGCGATGGAAGGGCCAACCCCGATCTCGGCCCTAATCCATGCCGCCACCATGGTGGCCGCCGGCGTGTTCCTCATCGCCCGGATGTTCCCCGTATTTGAGGCTGTTCCCGCTGTCCTCGATATCATTGCCTGGACAGGCGCCTTCACCGCCTTTCTCGGTGCCAGTATCGCCATTACGCAAAATGACATTAAAAAAGGCCTGGCCTATTCCACCATCTCCCAACTGGGCTATATGGTGATGGCCATGGGCGTCGGTGCCTACAGTGCCGGACTCTTCCACCTGATGACTCATGCCTACTTCAAAGCCATGCTGTTCCTCTGCTCTGGCTCAGTGATTCATGGCATGGAAGAGGTCGTTGGCCATAACCCCGATCTCGCTCAGGATATGCGCTTGATGGGGGGACTCCGCAAATATATGCCCTTCACCGCCAGCACCTTCTTGGTGGGAACCTTAGCGATTTGTGGGATTCCTCCCTTTGCTGGCTTCTGGTCCAAAGATGAAATTCTTGGGGCCGCCTTTACCGCCAATCCCGCTCTCTGGGCCATTGGCTGGCTCACCGCTGGCATCACCGCCTTTTATATGTTCCGGATGTACTTCAGCACCTTTGAAGGCAGTTTCCGGGGCAAGGACGAGGAGATTCGCAAGCAATTGAGTCCTGAGGCTCACGGTCATGATCACGACGATCACAGCCACAGTGACAGTCCCCATGAATCTCCCTGGACGATGACCTTTCCCTTAGTGATGCTGGCGATTCCCTCGGCCTTAATTGGTTTCGTGGGGATGCCCTTCGCAAATCGCTTTGAACGGTTCATTCATGCCCCCGGTGAGGTGGTTCCCACCTTAGCGGAAATGGCTGAAGAGTTTGAACTCGGCGAATTTGTGATCATGGCCGGCAGTTCCGTGGGTATTGCCCTGTTGGGGATTACCCTGGCTTCGCTGATGTACCTGGGCCGGAAAATTGACCCAGCGGCGATCGCCAAAACCCTACAACCGCTCTATCAGTTCTCCCTCAACAAGTGGTATTTTGACGAACTCTATGACAAGGTTTTTGTCAAAGGCAGTCGTCGTCTCGCTCGCCAGGTGATGGAAGTGGACTACCGCATTGTCGATGGTGCCGTTAACCTCACCGGACTTGCTACTCTACTCAGTGGCGAAGGTCTGAAATACTTTGAAACCGGTCGCGCCCAATTCTACGCTCTGACCATCTTCGCTGCCGTCTTAGCGACTGTTATCTTCTTCGGCGCGACCTAAACCGATTCTATGCCCAAGCGTCAATAAAGAATGGATTTTCCTTGGCTCACAACAATCATACTTTTTCCCATCGTTGCCGCTTTGTTCATTCCGTTTATCCCGGACAAAGACGGAAAAACGGTGCGCTGGTATGCTCTCATCATTGGACTGATTGACTTTTGTGCGATCGTCTATACCTTTTACAGCTACTACGACCTGACGGAACCGGGAATGCAACTGGTGGAATCCTATAGTTGGATTCCCCAGCTCAACCTCAATTGGTCGGTTGGGGTGGATGGCCTGGCGATGCCCTTGGTCATCCTAACCGGATTCATCACCACTCTGGCAATTCTGGCGGCTTGGCCCGTCACCCTAAAACCGAAACTGTTTTATTTCCTGATGTTGGCCATGTATGGCGGCCAAATTGCCGTCTTCGCCGTTCAGGATATTCTGCTGTTCTTCCTGGTTTGGGAGTTGGAGTTAATCCCGGTTTATATCATCCTGGCCATCTGGGGTGGTAAAAAACGCCAATATGCGGCCACAAAGTTCATCCTCTACACCGCTGGTGGTTCTCTGTTTATCCTGGCGGCGGCCCTCACCATGGCCTTCCATGGGGATACGATCACCTTTGATATGCAGGCTCTCGCGGCCAAAGACTACGGCGTCGCCTTAGAAGTTTGGCTCTATGCGGCCTTCCTCATCGCCTATGGGGTGAAGTTGCCGATTTTCCCCCTCCATACTTGGCTCCCCGATGCCCACGGCGAAGCCACGGCACCAGCTCATATGTTGCTGGCGGGGATTCTCCTGAAAATGGGCGGCTATGCCCTGATTCGTATGAATGCGGGGATGTTGCCTGATGCCCATGCCGTGTTTGCCCCGGCTTTGGTGATTCTGGGGGTAGTGAATATCATCTACGCGGCCTTAACCTCCTTTGCCCAACGCAACCTTAAGCGCAAGATTGCCTATTCGTCGATTTCCCACATGGGCTTTGTCTTGATTGGTATTGCCTCCTATACGGATTTAGGGATGAGCGGCGCGGTGTTGCAGATGGTGTCTCACGGACTGATTGGGGCTAGTTTGTTCTTCCTCGTCGGTTGTACCTATGACCGTACTCATACCCTGATGCTCGATGAAATGGGCGGTGTGGGGCAGAAGATGAAAAAGGTCTTCGCGATGTGGACGGTTTGCGCCCTGGCCTCTCTCGCCCTACCGGGAATGAGTGGTTTTGTGGCTGAACTGATGGTCTTTGTCGGCTTTGCCACCAGTGATGCCTATAGTCTCAGCTTCCGCGTGGTGGTGGTTTGCTTAGCGGCGGTTGGGGTAATTCTCACCCCCATCTACCTCCTGTCGATGCTACGGGAACTTCTCTATGGTCCTGAGAATAAAGAGCTGGTTGAACATGAGGTGTTGGTGGATGCTGAACCTCGCGAAATCTTTGTGATTGGCTCCTTGCTGATTCCGATTATTGGCATTGGCCTCTATCCGAAGCTGTTGACTCAGGTCTATGATGCGACGACGGTTCAACTGACGGCACGGTTACGAGAGTCGGTACCGTCTTTAGTCGAAGCCAATAAGGTGGCGGCTCAACCGGTCACTCAACCGACGATGGCCATGTCAGTACAAACGGCTCCTTCGTTGAAGGATTAGCCTGTAGCACATTACCAATGATTTGTCAAATCAAATTTTGAATCAGTTTGGCAACTCATGTTATTTCAACCCAACCCCGGTTCTGAGGAACTGGGGTTTTTTCTGGGACATTTTGCCCAAAAGCGCTGAGATGAGCGTCGTTGGGGTAAAGCCTTCTCCTGTTCTCCAGATAGTCTTACCAAACTCGCCGCAAGTGTGGCCAGTCATCCCGACTTAGGTGAAGGGTTCGACTTCCTATGTTCCCTCGTGCCATGGCTGAAGCCAAGGTGATTCAGAAAGGCGATCATGACGTGTGAAAATTGATTTAACTTAGGCAGAAATGAGGGTTTCAATGGGAATTTTTATATCCTGAAACGCTAGAGGAGAAATCGTCCCTTTTTGTAAGGTTTCTTTAGAGCCATAGTCCCGGCCTCTGGGGTTTCGGTAAACCACTAATTCTCTCGTGCGGAGATTCACTAGCCAATATTCTGGGATTCCCGCTTCAGCATAGATATGATATTTGATAGTAGAATCTTTCTCTAAACTGGTATTGGCATATTCAATCACCCAAAAGATATTTTCAGGATAGGGATGGTGAGAGAGATAGTCTCGCCCCAGGGGTTGCACGATCGCCAGATCCGGTTCCGGTTCCGATTGGTTGGGAAGGGTGATGGGTTTGGCGGGACTCACCAGGGCGCGATCGCCCAGTAACCGGGTGAGATATTGGCCCGCTGTGCGACTAAAAAACGCATGAGGTTCCGCTTCTGGGGACATGGTCACGATTTCTCCGGCGAGTAATTCCACCGGGCGATCATCAAGAACCCCAGTTTTAATAATATGGTGGTAGTCTTCCACCGTCCACTGAACTGTTGACAGCATCATTTAGACTCCATTGGTTCACCTAGATTTTAGTTTAGCCCAGAAACCAGTGATATCAATTTGCACAAGTCCGATTATCATCGCCTCGATGTCCACCACCAGACGCGGATCAAGAGTTTGGTTCCACCCCAGGCGACAAGGGCGGCTGCAAAACTGAACAGAAGGGCGATCGCAAAGGGATGAAGGTTCGCGAACTCCAGGTTTGGCTCATCGCGAGAATCGGGGAATAGTAACCCCACTGTTGAGGCGAAAATTGCCCCGGTCCCAATTCCCACGCCAATCGCCTGAATTTGGTCTTGAAGTTGTTGGTTTTGTTCTTGTAAACTGCGATCGCGCTGGGTTTGTTCAATTTCCACTCCCCCAGGGTGTAACATTTGCTCAAGTCAATCTCAGTGCCGTTGCGCCAGGGGAGAAAGCAAGTTTCGGCGGCTTCAGGGGGGGCGGTTTCCCCAGAGTGGGTGCGGCGTTCTGAGTCGCGGGCTGATATTCTGAGTATATATCCTGAAGGCCTATACTTAGGCTACTCTGGAACAATTAGGATGAAGCTAAACTGATAATTAACAAATGTCGGAAGTTCCATCCATCGTTCGTGATCCATGAGTCCCATCGTGATAGAACGATGGTAAGTACCTGGTTCGCTGGGAGCAGTACCCGTTAGTGAAAATCGCATACTTCCATCTCCTTCTAGCGCTCTTCCCGTGGTGCTAATGTTATCTAAATGTGCGATATGGTGCAAGTTTGGATCCCTAGAATCAGGAACTAAATTAGCGTAAAATTTAGAAGGTGTAGCTGCTCGATAATTAACGGCAAAGTCAAGCTTATACTTTTCACCTGCGGGAACACTTTCGATACCTCGGTACTGTATAAGTCCATTATTAGTTTCAATTGTTCGAGGCTCTTGAACAACTAAAGGAGGTTCTGTAACCTGCAATGCGTAATCATCTTCCGGTTTTGTTCGACTTTCTGGAGCCACAGTTTCTGATACTGTTTTAGATGAAGATGGTACAACCATCAAAGAATCTGTAGATCCGTAAACAGTAGTGTTGTTGGTGGTATTATTGACCCCTCCGCGTACATGTGTATTATTGTTGTTGCCGGCAATTGTTGTGTTACCACTATTGAACTGATTTCGGGCGAACACTCCTCCTATCACCAGTAAACCAACAACTAGTACTGATGTAGATAAAGATGACACATTCTTTTGCTCACTCCTGTGATTTCTACCTCGGTCTAAAGTTCGTAGAGGGTCTCCGGGATTTACGACGGTGGTTAGCAAAGCTTATCAAAAAGTAAAACCCCGACTGTAGACCGGGCGCTCCCTTGTGGTTGCCTGGTCTAGATTTTGTATTTACGATAACAAGTACCAAATTTTCTGAAGATCCTTCTCGGATTATAGCTCAATTTTTGCCTCGTGCCATCGCTGAAGCCATGGCACGCCCTGGGGTGGCTTTGCCGCCTGTGTGGAGCTTCCAGAGAGCCTGAAACGAAGTTCAATCTGTAGCCGAGGTAACTCATAGTCAACCGCTGCGATTGTCCCGGCAAAATTCCGCAACCAGCCTGCATTTCCCCGCCCCTGTTGCGCCCTCTTTTCCGCTTCTGCCCGCATCACCTGCACCAATCCCTCATCCACCAGTTCCGGGTGATTCCTCAACCTCGCGGCTTCCTCCCCACTGGCACAGGTGAGCAGTTCTTGAATCAGGGAGAGATAGGCTTGCAGTTGTTGTTCATCCATGGCCACGCACCGAGTCGGGATAGTATCCCCATGTTACCCCATCCCTCCAGGATGCCGGACAGACCATATCCTCTGGGGGCGCTCTTCAATTTGCCTGCGATCAGTAATACTAGATAAGGTAAGTATCAAGTATTGGCTAGGGTAACCATGACTCAATTACTCGAACAGGCGATCGCCCGGTTACAAACCTTGTCTGAGAGTGAGCAGAATGCGATCGCTTCAATCATCCTGGAGGAAATCGAGGATGAGCGTCGTTGGGATGAAGCCTTCTCCCGTTCTCCAGATAGTCTTGCCAAACTCGCCGCTTCAGCAATGGCTGAATATCATGCGGGTGAAACCCACCCACTTAACCCAGAGACGCTGTGAAATCCCGCACTACTGCCCAGTTTCGTCAACTGTTTAGTGATTTACCTAAGCCGGTTCAACAACAGGCCCGCGCTGCCTATCGCCAGTTCCAGGATGACCCAAGCTATCCAAGTCTACGGTTCAAAAAAGTTCATCCAGAGTTACCCATTTATTCTGCTCGTATTAACAAAAACTACCGAGCAGTTGGTCAAGTAGATGGAGATACAGTGATCTGGTTTTGGATAGGTTCCCATAGGGAGTACGACAAGCTGTTAGGGCAGATGTAGTTATAGCCTTTGCTTTGACCCCAATTTCCCCCTCCCCACCGCCAGCAAAATTATGCCAAATCGTTATATAATGGCAGTAATGCCTTAAGTCTAGCTTTATCATAGTATTACTCAAATGTCAATGCCATATCCATCTTTTTTTCTCAGTTGAGATATCAATCGACATTAGCAGCAAAATCCACAAAATCCGCAAGTTCCAAACTAGATTCTGCCTAACCTAGAGAACAATTTATATAGGACTAATAAAATATCTAAAACCCCTACCAAATAGTAATCTGCAACTACTTATCGTCTTATTTCAATTGTCTATTTTACACAAAAATCCGAGACTCTGTTAGAGAAAAGTCAGGATTGGCGGATTGAAACTCTTGGCAGTTGCGATCGCCCCCGGCTAGACTAGACCCGAAGATATCACAATGTCGTTATCGGGTGCATTCTGATGACCACAGTTAATTTAACGGGTGTTTCGTACCAAGAAAACTTTAACACTCTCGGCGATGAACTTCCCCCAGGTTGGGCAATTTACACCGACGCAACTTCATCAAGTCTGGGGACTTTAATTGACTTTAATTCAGACCCTAAAAGTTGGAATAACTTAGCCGGAGGGTTTAGAAATGTCGCCTCTGCTAATAGTGAATTAAGTGAAGGAGCTACGGTTTCTGAGCAAGACGACGTGAGCGATCGCGCCCTCGGGATTCGTCAGACTGGAAGTTTCGGCGACCCCGGTGCAGCGTTCGTTCTTTCCCTAACAAACACAGAAGGCTTCCAGGATTTTCAACTGTCCTTAGAAGCACAAATGCTTAGTGTCAAAAATCGTTCAACCTCTTGGACAATCGATTATCGAATTGGCACTGAGGGAGAATTTTTAACCCTAGGAACCTATAATGATCCTCAAAAATGGGGTATCACCCAATTAACAACAGAGTCAGAACTTTTAGATTTTAGTGATGACCTAAACAACCAATCTGAACCGGTACAAATTCGCGTTGTTGCCCTCTCAGATAGCACCAACAGCAACTATCGAGATACCGTTGCAATTGATAATTTTACGCTCAACTATAGCCCCGTTGAAGATACTTCCAATACTGACGAATCTGCCCCTCGCGTTCTCGCCATTCAACGACCGGACAATACCGAGGAAATCACGACCGAGGAGACAATAATTTACGAAGTTCGCTTTAGTGAAGCGGTTAATGAGGTGGATATTGCTGATTTTAGCCTCACCACGACGGGAACCGCTACCGCCAACATCGCCTCAGTCTCAGGGGAATCGGGAACGGTGATTGAGGTCATCCTGGACGGGGTAGATGGAGACGGAACCCTACGTTTAGATGTGCCAGATACCGCGACGATCGTCAATGATGCGGGTGTTGCGTTGACGGAAGCCTTTGAAGCGGGCGATCGCTACCGCATTGAAGACCCAACCCAGGATAATGAAACTGGGGACTCCGACTCAGAACCTGACGCAGAACCTGACGCAGAACCCGAAACTGACTCCGACTCAGATAGCGATGACGCAGAACCCGAACCCGAAACTGACTCCGACTCAGATAGCGATGACGCAGAACCTGACGTAGAACCCGAAACTGACGTAGAACCCACACTCACCCCTCCCTCACCACGAATCATCAACCAACTGATTTTGGGAGTGGGAACTGAACCCGAAACCCTAATTGGCGGCGATGGTCACGATACCATCGCCGCGTTTGATTATGATGACGTGATTTTCGCCCAAGGAGGGGATAACCTTCTCTTTGGCAACAAAGGCAACGATCGCCTCTATAGTCGAGATGGCGACGATACCCTCTTTGGCGGCCAAGATGATGATCTGCTCATCGGCGGGCCAGGTGACACAGTCCTTTCAGGAGATTTTGGCAACGATACCCTAACCGGAGGCGGGGGAAATAATCTCTTTATCTTGCGTCCAGAGGGGAGTCATGACCGAATCACCGACTTTAACCCAGACCGCGATCGCCTAGGACTCTCCCACGGTCTAACCCCAGCAGACCTCACCTGGACCCAACAGGGCAACCATAGCCAACTTTACATCGACGGCAGGGCGATCGCCACCCTAGAAAACACCAACGCCAATGTCCTAAACTCCAGTCAGATGCTGCCAATCCGCTATCCTGGCCTGGACTAATCACGAGAGGAATCCCTCAACAAAGCCGTAACCGTGACCAAGGCGATCGCGCAATATGTCACACTAGAGGATGTCGAAATATTAAGCCTTCCCTAATCGGCAGTTAAATCGGCAGTTAACGGATATCGCGAGCAGTCATGGGTAAACAGCGCATTCTCTCCGGGGTTCAACCCACCGGAAACCTTCACCTCGGCAACTACCTAGGAGCCATTCGCAACTGGGTCAACGGTCAACAAAACTACGACAACTACTTCTGCGTCGTTGACCTCCACGCCATCACCGTCCCCCATGACCCCAAAACCCTAGCCGAAAATAGCTACAAAATCGCCGCCCTCTACCTGGCCTGCGGCATCAGCCTCGACCATGCCAACATCTTCATCCAATCCCACATCAGCGCCCACAGCGAACTAACCTGGCTGCTCAACTGTATCACCCCCATCAACTGGCTTCAGGGCATGATTCAGTTCAAAGAAAAAGCCATCAAACAGGGCGAAAACGTGGGAACCGGACTCCTGGACTATCCCGTCCTCATGGCTGCCGATATCCTCCTCTACGATGCCGATAAAGTCCCCGTCGGCGAAGACCAAAAACAACATCTCGAACTCACCCGAGACTTGGTCATCCGTCTCAACGACCAATTTGGCAGCCCCGAACATCCCGTCCTGAAAATGCCCGACCCCCTGATTCGTCAAGATGGGGCGCGGGTGATGAGCCTGACCGACGGAAGCAAAAAAATGTCCAAGTCGGATCCCTCTGAACTCAGCCGTATTAACCTGTTAGACGACCCCGACACCATCGCCAAGAAAATCAAAAAATGTAAAACCGATCCCATGCGCGGTTTAGAGTTCGATAATCCCGATCGCCCCGAATGTAACAACCTCCTAACCCTCTATCTCCTGCTATCAGGACAAGACAAAGAAACCGTCGCCGCCGATTGTGCATCCATGGGTTGGGGACAGTTCAAACCCCTATTGACCGAAACCACCATCGAAGCCTTACGGCCCATCCAACAGACCTATCATGAGGTGATGCAAGACCCAGGCTATCTCGAATCTGTCCTCAAACAGGGGCGCGAACAAGCCGAGGCGATCGCCCAAACCACCCTCAGCCGCGTCAAAACCGCCATGGGTTTCTCCAAACCCCTCTAATCCCTAAACGGCCTCAATTGCCTGATTTCCCCTTCCTCTTCTCGGAAAAGTAAGGGGTGGTTTATCTACCCCCGCGAGAAGACTCACGTTGTATAGCAAAAATTGGTCTGAATAGGACAAAAAAACTTGGGAAAAGAAGGCAAGAGGCAAGAGGCATAA
>HLSNC_1000275_pt1 | contig 48662 bp, 49 predicted proteins | sample HotLakmetagenome_2_FD_14041 | JGI IMG/M metagenome (IMG submission 14041)
GCCGCCGATTATCCCGACAGCCGCTTTCCCGATCCGGCCTCGGCGCTGCTGGATGCCGAGCGCCGCGCGGGCTTTGCCGATCAGGGCGCGCATTTCCAGTCGGCCTACTTCCTGACCTTCCTCTACTTGCCGCCTCCCGAGGAGGCCGCGCGCGCCGAAACCTGGCTCTATGAGGGCCGCGAGACCCGGGGCATCGACGCCGGCGAGGTGCTGCGCGGCTTCATCGACCGCACCGACCGGGTGCTGGCGCTGTTCGACGGGTTCATGCCCGAATGCCGCTGGCTGGATGACCCCGAGACGCTGACCTATCTGCATTCCACCATCTCGACCCGCGCGCAGCGCGTGCGCGTTCCGGAAACACCCGTCTATCTCGACGCGCTGCTGGCCGATGAGCCGCTGACCACGGGGCTCGAGCCCCGGCTGGGCGCGGCGCATCTGCGTGTCCTGACGCTGTCGGGCTTTCCCACCGCGACCACGCCCGGGATCCTCGATGAGCTGAACCGCCTGGCCTTCCCCTATCGCTGGGCCACGCGCGCGATCCTGATGGACAAGGTGCAGGCCACCCGCATGGTCGCGCGCATCCGCCGGCAGTGGTTCGCCAAGCGCAAATCCATCGCTGCGATCCTCAAGGAGGTGATGACCAACGAGCAATCGGCGCTGGTCGACAGCGATGCCGCGAACAAGGCCAGTGATGCCGACATCGCGCCGCAGGAGTTGGGCGCCGATGTCGCGGGGCTCGCCCATGTCACCGCCACGCTGATCGTCTGGGACGAGGACCCCCGCCGCGCCGACGAGAAGCTGCGGCTCATCGAGAAGGTCGTGCAGGGCCGCGATTTCACGGCGATGGTGGAAACCGTCAATGCCGTCGATGCCTGGCTCGGCTCGCTGCCGGGCCATGCTTACGCCAATGTCCGCCAGCCCCCGATCTCGACCCTGAACCTTGCCCATATGATCCCGCTTTCGGCCGTCTGGGCGGGGGAGGAGCGGGACCGCCATCTCGATGGCCCGCCGCTGTTGTACGGCCGAACCGAGGGCTCCACCCCCTTTCGTCTCTCGCTGCATGTCGGCGATGTCGGCCATACCATGGTCATCGGTCCGACCGGGGCGGGCAAATCCGTGCTGCTCGCGCTCATGGCGCTGCAGTTCCGCCGCTATCCGGGGGCCCAGATCTTCGCTTTCGATTTCGGCGGTTCGATCCGGGCCGCGATCCTCGCCATGGGCGGGGATTGGCACGATCTGGGGGGCGCGCTGACCGAGGGGGCAGAGGCCGAGGTCTACCTGCAACCCCTGGCCCGCATCGACGAGGCCGCCGAGCGCGCCTGGGCCGCAGGCTGGATCGCCGCGATCCTTGCCCGCGAGGGCGTCACCGTCACGCCCGAGGTCAAGGAGCATCTCTGGACCGCGCTGACCTCGCTCGCCTCGGCCCCCATCGGCGAACGCACGATCACCGGCCTTGCGGTGCTGCTGCAATCGTCCGATCTCAAGCAGGCGCTGCGGCCCTATTGCCTCGGCGGGTCGCATGGTCGGCTGCTCGACGCCGAGATCGAGGATCTGGGCACGGCCCCGGTCCAGGCCTTCGAGATCGAGGGGCTGGTCGGTACTGCCGCCGCCCCAGCCGTCCTGTCCTATCTCTTCCACCGCATCGGCGACCGGCTGGGTGGCCGCCCGACGCTCCTGATCATCGACGAAGGCTGGCTCGCACTCGATGACGAGGGCTTCGCAGGCCAGCTGCGCGAATGGCTGAAGACGTTACGCAAGAAGAACGCCGCGGTGATCTTCGCGACCCAGTCGCTGAGCGACATCGACGCGTCCGCCATCGCGCCCGCGATCATCGAGAGCTGCCCGACGCGGCTGCTGCTGCCCAATGAACGCGCCATCGAGCCGCAGATCACCGCGATCTACCGACGCTTCGGGCTCAATGACCGCCAGATCGAGATCCTCGCCCGCGCCATGCCGAAGCGCGACTATTACTGCCAGTCGCGGCGCGGCAACCGGCTGTTCGAGCTGGGCCTCTCCGAGGTGGGCCTCGCGCTCTGCGCGGCCTCGTCCAAATCCGACCAGACCCTGATCTCGGAGATCCTCGCAGAGCATGGGCGCGAGGGCTTCCTCGCGGCTTGGCTCGACGCCCGCGGGGTCGGCTGGGCCGCCGAGCTGATCCCGGACCTCACCAATCTCGCGCCGGAGCCCGAGGCGTCGGGCGCCCCGATCCCCCGAGCCCCTGAACCCGCAAAGGAGACCACCCCATGACCCATGCCGCCCATCGCCTGTCCCGTCTCGCCAGAGCCTCCGCGCTCGCTCTGACGCTCGTCGCCCCCATCGGCCTGTCGCCAATCTTCGCGACGCCCGCCCAGGCCTTCCTCTTCGGCGGAGGCGGGCGCATCGTCTATGACCCGCGCAATCACGCCGAAAACATCCTCTCCGCCGCCCGCGCGCTCGAGCAGATCAACAACCAGATCACCCAGCTGCAGAACGAGGCGCAGATGCTGATCAACCAGGCCCGCAACCTCGCGAGCCTGCCCTATTCCTCGCTGCAGGCGCTGCAGCAGAATGTCGACCGCACCCGGCAGCTCCTGTCCCAGGCGCAGAACATCGCTTTCGATGTCGCCCAGATCGACCAGGTGTTCCAGCAGGACTACGCCAACATCCCCATGGCCGCGCCCGAGGCGCAGCTTCTGGCCGATGCGCGCTCCCGATGGGGAAACACCGTCGGCGGGCTGCAGGACGCGCTGCGCGTGCAGGCGGGCGTCGTCGGCAATCTCGACGGCCAGCGCGCCGAGATGTCCGCCCTTGTCGGCGAAAGCCAATCCGCCGTCGGTGCCCTGCAGGCGACCCAGGCGGGTAACCAGCTCCTCGCGCTGCAATCCCAGCAGATCGCCGACCTGATCGCGGTCGTCGCCGCGAATGGCCGCGCCACCGCCTTGGTCGAGGCCGAGCGGTCCGCCGCGGCCGAACAGGGCCGGGTCCAGCGCGAGCGCTTCCTCACCCCGGGTGCGGGCTACCAGCCCGGCAACGCCCGGATGTTCAACAACTGAGGGGAGCAGGTCCATGGAGGGATCGGTCCTCGCCCGCATCGCCGCCGTCGTCTTCGTCGCCATCGCGATCACAGCGGCGCTGGTGGAAATGGACCGGGACGAGGCGGGGCAGGCGGCGCGTCCGGCGGTTCCCCTCATCCCGGAGGCCGATACCCTGCGGACCGAACAACGGCGCTGCCAGGAACTGGGCGAGGCCGCGGCCTCCGATCCCGACTGCCTCGCCGTCTGGGCCGAAACCCGCGACCGCTTCCTCGGGCGCGACCGGACCGGGGGCGAGTGAGACATGGGCGGCACGGGCGTCATCGACACCTTCCTCGGGGTCTTCACCTCCTATATCGACAGCGGCTTCGGGCTCTTGGGTGGCGAGGTCGCCTTCATCGCCAGCACGCTCATCGTGATCGACGTGACGCTGGCCGCGCTCTTCTGGGCCTGGGGCGCGGATGACGACATCATCGCCCGCCTCGTGAAAAAGACCCTCTTCGTCGGCGTCTTCGCCTGGCTCATCTCCAACTGGAACAGCGTCGCCGCCATCGTCTTCGACAGTTTCGCGGGGCTGGGTCTCTTGGCTTCCGGCACCGGCTTCTCGCCTGCCGATCTCCTGCGCCCGGGCCGCGTGGCGCAGACCGGGCTCGATGCCGGGCGGCCGCTACTCGAATCCACCGCCGATCTCATGGGCTTCGTCGCATTCTTCGAGAACTTCATCCAGATCGCCTGCCTGCTATTTGCGTGGGCGCTGGTGCTCTTGGCCTTCTTCCTGCTCGCGGTGCAGCTTTTCGTGACGCTGATCGAGTTCAAGCTGACGACGCTCGCGGGTTTCGTGCTGATCCCCTTCGGCCTCTTCGGCAAGACCGCCTTCATGGCCGAGCGGGTGCTGGGCAATGTCGTCTCCTCCGGCATCAAGGTGCTGGTGCTGGCGGTGATCATCGGCATCGGCTCGACCCTGTTCGGTCAGTTCACCGCAGGCTTCGGCGGCGCGACCCCGACCATCGACGAGGCGATGGCCATTGTGCTGGCCGCACTTTCGCTTCTGGGTCTCGGCATCTTCGGCCCCGGCATCGCCACCGGCCTCGTCTCGGGCGGCCCGCAATTGGGCGCGGGCGCCGCCGTCGGCACCGGTGTCGCGGTCGGCGGCGCCGCGGTGGCCGCAGGTGGCGGCGCGCTGCTGGCAGCGCGCGGCGCGGGCGCCCTGGGGGCCGGTGGCCTTGCCGCCGGTCGCGGCGGGATCGCCACCGCAGGTGCTGCTTCGACCGCCTATCGCCTTGGCGCCATGGGCCAGTCCGGCGCAGGTGGCATTGCCTCCGGTCTGGGGGGCGTGGCCAGCGCCACCGGTTCGGCCATCGTCTCGCCCCTGCGCAACGCGGCCGCCCGCATCGCCTCCGGCGCACGCGCGAGCCATGCCGCCGGGACGCGGGCCAGCTTCGCTGCCACCGGCGGCACATCCTCCATGGGCAGCATCGGGGGCGCCGCCGCGCCCACGGCTGCCGCCAACCCCGACAGCCCGCCCGCCTGGGCCCGCGCGATCCGCCGCAACCAGATGATGAGCCAGGGCCTCGCTGCCGCCGGCCATGCGCTGCGCGCGGGGGACAGCCCCGGTGGCGGCGCTTCCGTTTCCCTTTCCGAAGGACGTCGCCGATGAGCCTCTTCAAACGACCCACCGCCCATTACGGCAAGACCCCCGAACCCGAGACCCCGTACCAGAAGGCCGCGCAGGTCTGGGACGAGCGCATGGGCACCGCCCGCGTTCAGGCGAAGAACTGGCGCCTGATGGCCTTCGGCTGCCTGATCCTCGCGGGCGGTTTCGCCGGGGCGCTGGTCTGGCAATCGGCGCGCGGCACCGTCATGCCTTGGATCGTCGAGATCGACCGCCATGGCGAGGCCCGCGCCGTTGACGCCGCCACCGCCAGCTTCCAACCCAGCGATCCGCAGATCGCCTGGCATCTGGCCCGTTTTGTCGAAGGGGTCCGGGGCCTGCCCGCCGATCCGGTCGTGGTGCGCCAGAACTGGCTGCGCGCCTATGATTTCACCACCGACCGCGGCGCGCAGGCGCTCAACGAGCATGCCCGCGCCAACGACCCTTTCACCCGCGTCGGGCGCGATCAGGTCGCGGTCGAGGTCTCGAGCGTCATCCGCGCCTCGCCCGACAGTTTCCGCGTGGCCTGGGTGGAGCGCCACTACACCGACGGCCAGCTCGCCCGCACCGAGCGCTGGACCGCGATCCTGACGGTCGTCCTGCAGCCGCCCCGCACCGCCGAGCGGCTGCGCGCCAATCCGCTCGGCATCTACGTCAACGCCATCAACTGGTCGCGGGAGATGAGCCAATGACCCGGATCAGCCTCACCCTACCTGCCGCCTGTCTCGCACTCGGCCTCGCTGCGGGCTGCACCAGCCCCAGGCAGGCAAGCTTCGCCTATGACGAGGCGGTGCCCCCGCTGCCCTCGCCGCCGGTCACCGCCACCGATGACACGCCCCGCCCGCTGCACATCCCGCCTGCCTGGACCCCCGCGCGGGGTGGCGAGGCCGCGCCCACGCCCGCCGCCCAGGTCATCGCCGCCAATGCCGCCGCACGGGTTGAGCCCCGGCGCGAGGGGTATTTCAACGCGATCCAGATCTATCCCTGGTCCGAGGGCGCGCTCTATCAGGTCTATGCCGCCCCGGGACAGATCACGACGATTTCGCTGGAACCCGGCGAGCGGCTGGCGGGCACCGGCCCCATCGCCGCGGGCGACACCGCACGCTGGATCATCGGCGACACCGAAAGCGGCGCGGGGCGCGCAGCCCGCGTGCAGGTGCTGGTCAAGCCCACGCGGCCCGACATCCGCACAAATCTCGTCATCTCGACCGACCGGCGCAGTTATCTGATCGAGCTCATCGCCAGCGAGGAAACCTGGATGCCCGCCGTCGCCTGGGCCTATCCGCGATCCCCCCAGACCACCCGCATCGCGCCCGCCGCCCCGGTGATCCCGCCGCCCGCCGCGCGCAACCACCGCTACGGGCTGCAGGGCGGCAGCCCGCCCTGGCGGCCTGTGTCCGTGTTCGACGATGGACGCCGGGTCTATGTCGTCTTCCCGCCCGGGATCGCCCAAGGCGAGATGCCGCCGCTCTTCGTCCTCGGCCCCGATGGCGCGCCCGAGATCGTCAACAGCCGCGTCCATGGCAATGTGCTGATCGTCGACCGGCTCTTCGGGGCGGCCGAATTGCGCCTCGGGCGCGGCCCCCGGCAGGAGGTCTTGCGCATCCTGCGTCTTGCGCCGGAGGCCCCGCCGGCCCGGGCCTTCACCGCATCGGAGGATCGGTCATGACCGAGACCGATGCCCCTAGTGACACCGCCTCCGCCATGCGCCTGCGGGCCGATCCGCCGCGCGTGACCCGCCTGTCGCGCAAGGTCATCGCCGGGCTGGGCGTGGCCGCCGGCCTTGGCATCGGCGGCGCGCTGATCTACGCCCTGCAGGCCCCCGACCGCACTGGCGCACCGGCCGAGCTGATCAGCACCGACCGCCGCCAGCCCGCCGACGGGCTGCGCGGCCTGCCCACGAGCTATGATGCCATCCCGCGCCTCGGCCCCCCTTTGCCGGGTGATCTGGGCGGTCCCATCCTCGATGCGCAGCGCCGGGGCCTGCCAGTCGCGCCCCCGCCGCTGACCCCGCCCGCCATGGACCCCGAAGAACAGGCGCGCCTGGCCGAGCTCGAGGCCGCGCGGATGAGCGGGCTTTTCTTCCAGACCCGCGCCGCACCTGCCGTGTCGGGGATGATGCCCCCCGGCCTGACCGGCCCGGCACCCACGCCGGAAACCGACCCGCGCCGCGCCTTCCTGAATGCCGCCGCCGACCGCCGGACCGTCGCGCCCGACCGTGTCGAGGCCCCGGCCTCGCCCTGGCTCCTGCAGGCGGGATCGGTAATCCCCGCCGCGCTGATCACCGGCATCCGCTCGGACCTGCCGGGCCAGATCTCCGCGCAGGTCACCCAGAACGTCTATGACAGTCCGACCGGCAGCCTGCTTTTGATACCCCAGGGCACGCGGCTCATCGGCGAATACGACGCGGGCGTGACCTTCGGTCAGCGCCGGGTGCTGCTGGTCTGGAACCGGCTCATCTTCCCCGATGGCCGCTCGCTCGTGCTCGAGCGCCAGCCCGGCGCAGATACGGCCGGCTATGCCGGGCTCGAGGACCGCGTCGATCATCACTGGGCAGCTGTCCTGCGCGCCGCGGGCCTCTCCACGCTGCTCGCCATCGGCGCGGAACTGGCGGTGGACGAGGAAGACCGCCTCGCCCGCGCCATCCGCGACGGCGCCGTGGGCACGATCACCGAGGCCGGGCAACGTATCGTCGAGCGCGAGCTCGAGGTGCCGCCGATCCTGACCATCCGCCCGGGCTTCCCGGTGCGCGTGCTCGTCACCCGCGATCTGGTGATCGCCCCGCAGGGAGGCTGAGATGGCCAAGCTGAAACTCGGCCCCCTGGCCGACGACAAGCCGGTGAAACTCACCGTGGACCTGCCCGCGGCCCTTCACCGTGACCTGATCGCCTATGGCGAAATCCTCGGCTGCGACGCGGGGCAGCCGCCGATCCCGCCCGCGCGGCTGATCGTGCCCATGCTGGAGCGGTTCATCGCCACGGATCGAGGGTTCGCGAAAGCGCGGCGGGGTGGGAGTAAGTGACGATAGCGCACTGCGTAGGCCGGCGGCAGGCAGGGGGGCGGGCAGGATCTGGCCGGCGTTCAGAAAGGCTGTCCTCGAACAGTTGTCTGAGGCTCAATACAGGCCGGTCTGCCAGCAGGACCTGCGCGGGCACGACCGCCGCGCCCTGCGGGCTGCCCTTGCCCCCATAGAGGCGGAGCTGGACTTGTGCTATGCTTCGCCCGCCGCATCGCCCCGACGGGTCCGCCCTGGCTAGCCGCAGATCACCTTGCGCAGGGAGACAACGAGCCGGTTGCGTGCGGCTGGATCGAGCTTGTCGAGGTTGATCTGCCGCCACCGGACGGCAGGAAGCTCGGCAGCATGGGGAGCGCTGAGAAGGTTCCAGTCCGGCCTGCCTGCCTCGAACCCGAGCAGGAAGTCCTTGTGCGCCTGGGGCATGTCCCGAACCAGCGAGCGCACTAGTTCTTCCCGCGTGCTTTCCAGCTCGGCGAGCGTGATGGGCGTTTCGGTCATGCCGTCGAAATTGTCAGTGAACGTCGCCCTGATATCCTTGAACCGGCAGGACAGGACTTCCGCCATCGGTCGGTCATGGCTGATGAGGTAGACGAGAAAGGCCTCGCGAAGCTCGGGCGTCAGACCTTCGTTTGCGAGGAGGTCGCGGACATCAAACAGGTCGCGCGGGTGTTGCCGGTCCAGCGCCGCAACCAGCTTCCCGGCATAGAGATCGGCGAAAGACACGAGGCGGATTTCAGCGAAGCCGTATTGATCCTCGACGGCAGGGCTGACGGAGCGGAGGGCGGGCTCCTGCACGACGCCACGCAGGACAGGCGAGACCTCGATCTTGACCTGCGTGCGCTCGGTGCGCACCGCAAGTCGCAGGACTGCCCCCTCGCGCACAGTCTGGCCGATGATCGCAGCGGGCAGCGCGGCCATGATCCGCGTCTCGATCCGCTTCATGGCGGTATCGATATCGGCCAGGGCCTCGCTGCGGCCATTGACCGGCAGATATACGAGGTCGATGTCGACCGACAGCCGTGGCAGATCCCGCACAAACAGGTTGATCGCGGTGCCGCCCTTGAGGGCGAAGCAGGGCTCTTCTGCGACCAAGGGCAGAAGCCGCATGAGGAGGCGAACCTGTTGCCGGTATTGCTCACTGCTCGGCATCAAGGTCTCCCGGAACGGTGATATGATAAACGGGGTCAAGGCGTCCGCCCCTGACCAGCATCCTCTTGCCGCTGCCGAGGTCGAACGCGTCGGGATCGAGCTGCTTGCGCCATGCATGGCGGTGGCGGTCGGCGAAGAAGAAGAAGAGCCGTTTCACCTTGATGCTCTTGCAGTCACGGAGAAGCTTCTGCATCCGCCCGGGTCTGAAGTTCACCGCGCCCTGCATGATCATGTCTGCGTGGTGGAACGAGGCCTTGCCGGGGAGTTCGTCCAGAAACTCCAGATAGGCGCGCTCCGGCGATGACAGGGTCAGGGGCCATTCCCACTGCCCCCATGACAATTCCTCGAGACTGCCGCCGGTCAGCTTGCTGTGGTCCCGTGCCGTGTCCTTCCGGACATCGTAGGCAAGGCTTCCAAGCCCGAAGGCGATCGGGTCCTCGGCAAACAGCGTGTCGCTGTTGTGCACCACGAAGTGTTGCGGGAGGTCGAGCTTGTTCAGCCAGCCGGGCGGCTTGACGCGGCCATAGAGATGAACCGTCTTGAGGTCCGGGGTCCGATAGTGGGTGAAGCCGTGAAGGTCGAGCGCTGTCATGCCGCCGACGATCAGGGGGTACTCAAGAAGGAGCTGGAGGGAGAGGACCACCTGCTGCCACCTGAGCGGCGCGTCCGTCATCTGGCCCTTGGGGCGGCGGTAGACCCCCCTTGCTGGCTGCTCCAGCCAACCGCTTGAGACATAGCGATTTCTGAGCGATGGTTGGAAACCGTTCTTCTCCATCCATCCGGAATCGACGATCAACCCTTGCGGCAAGGCCATCTGCAGATGGTTTAGCTTGGAACCTTTTTCTTCACTCATGGTGGAGATAATGGCACAACCTCAAACCGACTTGCAAGTTTGTCTTTACCTCCATTTGTTCACCCAAGATGAATAATTAAGAACTATCTCAAACCCGAAGGCTGCTGCGCCCGCCAGGAGGTAGGCGCAAAATTCCACGTCAGAACAGGCTGAGCTGCGGGCGGGGCCAAGATGAGGACGGATGTCGGGGCGTCTCATCCGCCATGCATTCCAAAGCGCGGCGCCGGCAAGACTCCTATGTCAGGTGCAGAACACGAGGTTACGGGCCGAGATATTTCGCACTCCACCAGTCGCAGCTGTCGTGGCCTGCCAGTCCTCTGGAACACGGGGGGGCTTCCCGCGTTCGGGGAACCGGCAGGGCCGGACGCAGCCGATTGAAAGGATCGCCCCGATCCGGTATATGACCTAGTCATACCATGGAGGCGCGGATGACCGTCAAGACCACCCTCAGCTTCACCGATCGCCATCACCGGTTCCTCTCGGAAAAGGTGGGGCAGGGCGTCTTCGCGACGCAGAGCGCCGCCGTCGCAGCTGCGCTGGAACAGATGATGCAGGACGAGGAAGAGCGCAACGTGGCCCTGCAGGCCCTCGCGCAGGAAATCCGTGCCCGCATGGAAACGCCGCGCGATGCCTTCATCGACGAGGAGGCTGCCTTCGCCACCGCCCGCGCCGCGATCAGGGCAGCGCGGGGCGCGTGAGCTACCGCATCCGTTTCCACCCTCTCGTCACGCGCGACCTTGACGCCATCGCGCGATGGATTGTCGACTACGCCGGGCCGGAGATCGCGGCGCGGAAGCTGGCCGAGATCGAGGCGGCCATCGCCACCCTGCGGGACACGCCGCACAAGGGAAGCCTCCGGCCCGAGATCGCCCCCGGCCTGCGCGCCATCCCGGCCGGGCGGAAAGCCGTCGTCGCCTTCGTGGTGGACGACGAAGCTGCGGAAGTGCTGATCTATGCCGTGACTTATGGTGGCGCGGACTGGGCCATACGCACCACGCAACGACGGAAAGAAGGGTGATCGTGCCATGGGCCATAGTCAGAGACAGTTGAACCGGCTTTCCGAATGCCTCATCGCGTTGCCGCCCGAGAATGACGGCATGCTGCTGAGCGAATTCGACGGGTTTGTCGCAGGCATTCTCGTCTGCCCTGAAATGATCATGCCCAGCGAATGGCTTCCCATCGTCTGGGGCGACGAGATCGCCCCGCATTTCGCGGACATGGATCAGGCAAAAACGACGCTGGACGCTGTCATGGCCCATTACAATCGCGTCGCGCGCGGTCTGGCGAAGACACCCACCGACTATGAGGCCGTCTATGACAAGGACCCCCTGACGGGTGATCTGATGTGGGAGCCATGGATCACGGGCTTCGAACGCGCCATGCAGCTACGCCCCGAAGCCTGGGAGGCGACCGTTGAAAGCAGCGACGAGGAGATCGCGTCAACCATTCCCATGCTCCTGGCGCTGCATGACATCGCCGAAGGCGGGTCCGAACTGGCCGAGGATGCTATCCGGGAACTCGATGCGATGGCCCCGGACATGATCCCCGATCTGGTCGCGAACCTGAATGCCTGGGTCAAGGCGCAGGGAAGGGCACAGGGCCCGGCCAATCTGCCAGATGCCCCAGCCGCGCGCGCAAAGGTCGGGCGCAACGATCCCTGTCCCTGTGGCTCGGGTCGCAAGTTCAAGAAATGCTGTGGGGCAGAGCCGATCCATTGAACGAATCGATTATCGGCATGCGCGAGCCTGGTCGCGCAGGACAGCGCGGTCGCAGAGCATCCAGACGATACCGCCCGTCCGGCAAAGCCTCGATCTCATCGTCGGCGCTCTACTCGACCACGGGCGGGCAGGGCGGCCCGACGTTAGAACGGCCCATCGCGCGACCGCTCAGCCAGCGCGTCTCGATCATGAGGGCGGTGGGCGGCGGCATCGAGCATATGGCGGTTGATGGCATCGCTTCTCTCAAGGACATCAACCTGTTCGGCCGCGCGCCCACCGCGCCCACCGCGTCCGCCTTCGCGGCGGACGTACAGAACGAGCAGCAGGATCGCCGTGGCGGTGCGGATCACACCCAGCGCCAGGTCTTGGCGGGCAAGTAGCGCGAAGCCGAGCTAGGCTACGAGCCGAGGTATCTCGCGCTCAAACAATCGCAGGAGTCGTCGCCTGCGAGCCCCCGCAACGAACGGTGGCTGCGATGTTTTCGCAACTCTTGGCGCAATATCAACGAACCCCTTCCTGATACTCAAGCAGCTTTGGCTTTGGCGCAGGCCGCGACTCGATCAGCATGTGCTCGATGGCTGACTTTCGCGACTCCCGGTCCAGCGTGTAGGTGTTCCGCCTGAACTCGACGCCTTCCAGTAAGGCCTTCAGATATCCGGCTACCGTGTCCGCCGCCATGATGAGCGTCGAATCGAGCGTGTGCACGTAACGGCTCGTGACCGAGCCTTTCGCGTGGCCAATCAGAGCGGCGATCGTGATCTCCGTGAAGCCCAGATCGTTGGCGATGCTTGCAAAGCTGTGTCGCAGCACATGCGGTGTCACATCCCAGAGCGGTGTGTCGGTCAGGAGCTTCTTCCAGCTCTGAGGAAAGTTGCCGACCGCATTGTCGATGCCCTGGCCGGGAAAGACGTAGGTGCCGGTTCGTTGTGACCGCTTGCTTTCCAGGTACTCGATCACGGGAAGTCCGATTGGACGCACCGAGGCGCCTTCCTTGCTATCGATCAGCCGCAGGCAGCTCCCCTCGATATCGACCTCGCTCCATCTGAGATTGATGATCTCCCCGCGTCGGCAGCCGGTCACGGCGAGGATCCAGAGGATCTCGGCATGCAGGCGATAGTGGTCGCTCTTCTGCGCCTGTCGCAGAAGGCCGCCAAGGATCCGATATTCCGCCTCGCTGAGCCGCCGGTCGCGCACCTGGTATTTCGGTTTGCGCAAACCGTGCGTCGGGTTGTGGTCGATCACACCGGCTTCCACCGCGTAGGAGAATATCCCGCCAAGAAGTCCCATTGTTCGGATCGCCGTTCCGCGTCCACCGCGGACGATAGCCTTGCCGCGCAGTTTCTCGGTTTTCATAACCACGCGCGTCTTGCCCGCGATGATGTCCTTCATCAGGTTGTTCATGTCCGGCTTGGTGATGTCGCGGACGCGGCGTGTGCCGAGGAGGGGGATGATGTGCCGACGGATGCGGCCCACATCGATCTCGATCGTCGAGGTTTTCTTGGGGCGGCCGCCTTTGCCCATGATCAGGCCGGCCTCCATATCTTCGATATACTGTTCGCAGAGCTGCTTGACCGTCAGCGCCTTGCGGTCTTCGTCACGCTCTTCGGCCGGATCGTTGCCCCGGGCAACGCGGCCGAGCAAGGCCTTCGCCTCGCGTCGTGCCGTCTCGGGCGTCCACACACGGTGAAGGCCGATCGTGTAGCGACGGGAGCGGCCCCGTGCGCGGTATTGGACGATGTAGCTGCGCTTGCCGGACGGATAAACGCGCAGCCCGAAACCTGGCAGCTCGTCATCCCAGATCGCTTGGCTTTTGGCTGCCGGTTCGACCGCTTCGACAAATCGTTTCGTGAGCTTCGGCATGCTCCTGATCCTCGCGTGCGCCCGGTTCCGAGTAAGCACCACGTAAGCACGCGGGCGGAAAACAAGGCGTATTTTCGGATAGAGCTTTCGGAGCGGCGTGTCGAAATGTCTATATAATTCGTATGGTTATCGCGCTCTAGCGGGCTCTATCGCATGTTTAGGAAAGACCATTAGACCCGCTCCGAAGGCAGAGGCCAGAGGTTCGAATCCTCTTGGGTCCGCCATTCCTCCTTCATCGTGTCGTGTCGTGTCGGGCGTGCCGGGTCGGGTGTCCGACTACGAAAAAGCCCGCTCGGTCGAGCGGGCCCTGGTCGGTTGCGCGTGCGGTCTGCGGCGTTGACCGCGGCGGGTCAGCTGCCCCAGGCGCGCACCGGGCCGCAATCCATGTGCACGAAGTTGGAGCCGGAATAGCGCCCCACGCCGCCGCCCTGGCAGGACTGGGCCGCGCGGGCCATCTGGCTGACCGAGCGCGACGACAGCCGCAGATCGGCGGCCTGGCCGCGCAGGTGCAGCGAATTGCGCGCGACGCCCGAGGAATTGGCCCGCAGCATGGCGTTGGTTTCGGGGCTGCGATAGCCCGACAGCAGCATGTAGGGTTCGCTCACATCCATCAGGTTGTGGGCCGCGGCCATGATGTCGATCGTGCGGGTGTCGATCTGCAGGGTCCGGCCATTGCGCCAGTCGCGCATGAAGCGGGTGATCTCTTCGATCGCGCCGCCGATATACTGGCCCTCGATCCAGTAGATCGTGTCGATCCGTTCGCCGGTGCGCCCGGAATACATCCGCAGTCGGCGGATGTCGCCGCCGCCGCGCAGGAAACCCGCTGCATTGGAGTAGGTCGGGGCGGCGGCGACGGCTGTTGCGGCGAACGCAGTCAGCAGGCCGCGCCGGGAAATGCCCGAAGAGCTGATTTGGGTCATGATGAGAGAGCCTGTCCCGTCGCTTTCTTGTACCTGTAGAGGGGCCGTTTACCGGTCCTCGCTGCCATCTCTTCCCCAGATGCAGGATTTTTATGGCACATCTCGAATCGCGACCCAACCCCGTTTCGCACATGTCCGGCGAACGCCATGGGAAATCGGCGGAATTCTGCGCAGAATGTGAAATTTCCGTGCACTGTGGCGCACATGCCAAGGCCCGCGCCGCAAAAGCACGGCCCGGACCCGAGGTAGGGGAATTGTGACTGGACTCTGCCGGGGCATGCCGGTGAAGTCGTTGATGCAGGTCAAACGGGGATGTCCGGCCTGCACGGGGGACGAAAAGGAAAGGTCTGCGATGCGCGTTCTGCTGCTGTTGCGTGTTGGTCTGGTTGCCACGATCCTGTCGACGCTGGTGCCCGACGGGGCCGGCGCCCAGGTCACGGCATTCCGCCAGGCGGTTGCCGAAACCGCCGCCATCGACGAGGATCTGGCCGCCTTCTATCGCGGGCGTGCCTTCGAGGGGATCTGGACCGGATCGGACGCGGCCGCGATCGCCCGGCGCAACGCCTTGCTGAATGCGCTGGATGCGGCGCCCTTGCACGGGCTGCCGGCTGCACGGTTCGATCCGCGGGCGCTGATGGCCGATCTGCGCGATGCCCGCACGGCCCATGAAAAGGGCGTGATGGAGGTGCGGCTGACCGAAACCTACCTGGACTATGCCCGCGCCGTGCAAAGCGGCCTCTTGACGCCGCGCAGCGTGGTGTCCGAAATCCGCCGCGAGGTTGTCTATACCCCCCGGGCCGATCTGCTGGCCGGCTTCGCCGCGGCCGACAACCCGGCCGCCTTCCTGCGCGGCCTGCCGCCGTCGACCGACGAATATGTCCGCCTGATGCAGGCCGCCGCCCGGCTGGAACACCAGATCGCCGCCGGCGGCTGGGGCGCGCCGGTGCCCGCGGGCCGGCTGGAGCCGGGGAACGAAGGCGCCGGGGTGATCGCGCTGCGCGACCGGCTGGTGGCGATGGGCTATCTCGACCGGTCGGTCACGCTGCGCTACGATGCGTCGATCGAAGCGGCGGTGCGCCGGTTCCAGCAGGCCCACGGCCTGACCCCCGACGGGATCGTCGGCGAGGGCACGCTGGACGCGCTGAACCGGAGCCCCGAACAGCGGCTGCAGCAGGTGTTCGTCGCGATGGAGCGCGAGCGCTGGTTCAACCAGCCGCGCGGGGCCCGCCACATCTGGGTCAACCTGACCGATTTCCATGCCGCGATCGTCGATGACGGCGCCGTCACCTTTACCACCCGGTCGGTGATCGGCGCGACCAATCCGGACCGGCAAAGCCCGGAATTCTCGGATCAGATGAGCTTCATGGTGATCAATCCCAGCTGGTATGTGCCGCGGTCGATCACCGTCAACGAATACCTGCCGGGCCTGCGCAACAATCCCAATGCCCACGGGCATCTGCAGGTTCTCAACAGCCGGGGCCAGGTGGTCAATCGCGGGGCGGTCAATTTCTCGCGCTACAATGCGTCGAACTTTCCGTTCTCGATGCGCCAGCCGCCCAGCCCGAACAACGCGCTGGGGCAGGTGAAGTTCATGTTCCCGAACCCCTACAACATCTATCTGCACGACACGCCGGCGCAGTCGCTGTTCAGCCACGAGGTGCGGGCCTATTCCCATGGCTGCATCCGGCTGGATGATCCCTATGATTTCGCCTATGCGCTGCTGGCGGCGCAAGAGAGCGATCCGGTCGGGTTCTTCCAGGCGCGGCTGCGCTCGGGCGCCGAGACCCGGGTGAATCTGGAACAGCCGGTGCCGGTGCACCTGGTCTATCGCACCGCCTTCACCAGCCTTACCGGAGAGCTCAACTTCCGCCGCGACATCTATGGTCGCGACGCGCGGATCTGGGCGGCGCTGGAGCGTGAAGGGGTGGTGATCCCGGGCGGCGCAAGCTAAGGCTGGCCCCCGAAACCTTGGGGGGCGCCATGGGCTACAGCCTGGCAGAGATCGCCGCCGCGCTCGGCGCACGGACCCTGGGCGATGCCTCGCTGATCGTGGCGCGGATCGCCGAGCCGGGCGAGGCCGGGCCGGGCGACCTGGCGCTGGCCGTGGCGCCGGGATTCGCGGACCAGCTGACCCGAAGCCGGGCGCGCGCGGCGATGGTGTGGGACGGGGCCGACCTGTCGCAGCTGGGCCTTGACGGGGCGATCGTGGTGCCGCGCGGGCGGCTGGCGATGGCGGGTCTGACGGCGATGATGGACGATGCGCCGGCTTTCGCCGGGCTGAGCGGCCATCACGCCAGCGCGGTGATCGACCCGAGTGCACAGGTCGGCGCGGGCACGGTGATCGCGCCCTTCGCGGTGATCGGGCCGGGCGTGCGGATCGGCGCCGGGGCCCGGATCGGGCCCCATGTCAGCATCGCCGCGCAGACCACGATCGGCGACGGCGCGGTGCTGCATGCCGGGGTCCGGATCGGGCCGCGGGTGCGGATCGGCGCGGGCTTCATCGCCCAGCCCGGGGCGGTGGTGGGCGGCGACGGGTTTTCCTTTGCCACCGCCGGGCCGTCGAATGTCGAACGGGCGATCCGCCGGCGCGGCGATGATCCGCTGGCGCCGCCCGACGATCATGCCTGGCACCGGATCCATTCCCTGGGCGGGGTCGAGATCGGCGACGATGTCGAACTGGGCGCCAATGCCACGGTCGACGCCGGCACGATCCGGGCGACCCGGGTCGGGAGCGGCTGCAAGATCGACAACCTGTGCCAGGTCGGCCACAATGTGGTGCTGGGGCGCGATTGCCTGATGGCGGCGCAGGCCGCGGTCGCCGGGTCGACCCGGATCGGCGACCGGGTGATCCTGGGCGGCAAGTCGGGCGTGGCCGACAACCTGACGATCGGCCGCGACGTGGTGGTCGGCGGCGGCGCGATCGTTCTGGGCAGCCTTGGCGACGGGCTCTTCGTCACCGGCAACCCGGCGCGTCCGGCGCACGAGGACCGGGCCGCGCGCAAGGCGCTGCTGCGACTGATGCGCCGGGACGGGGCGTAACACGCGAAACCGGTTTGCAAGCCGGGCCTTAACGATTAAATGAGCGCCAATCCTTGGAAAGGCGCGGCATGACACAAAGCACAGTGCAGGAACGGGTGATCGGCATCCTGGCCGAACAGGCGGTGCTGGAACCGTCGGACGTGGCGCTGGACATGACGCTGGACGATCTGGGCATCGACAGCCTGGGCCTGGTCGAAAGCATTTTCGCCATCGAAGAGGAATTCGACATCTCGGTCCCGTTCAATGCCAACGAACCCCAGGCCAGCGATTTCGACATCTCGTCGGTCGCGGCGATCGTGACGGCGGTCCAGCACTTGCTGGCGGACCAGGCGTGACCGGCAGGGGCCACCGCGTCGTCATCACCGGCGCCGGAACCATCAACCCACTGGGCACCGATGTGCCCGGGACGCTGGAAGCGATGCGCGAGGGGCGTTGCGGGATCGGGCCGCTCGATATCCGCGATGTCGACCGGTTGTCGGTCAAGATCGGCGGCCAGGTCCGCGACTATGACGAGGCCGCGCATTTCAACCGCCAGCAGATCGCGCTTTATGACCGCTTCACCCAGTTCACCCTGTTGGCCGCGCGCGAGGCGATCGGCCAGGCGGGGCTCGAATTCACCGGCGCCTTGGCGGATCAGTCGGGTGTCGTGTTCGGCACCTCGGGCGGCGGGCTGAACACCCAGGACGAAAACTATCGCGCGGTCTACGAAGAGGGCAAGAACCGGGTCCATCCCTTCATCGTGCCCAAGCTGATGAACAACGCCGCCGCATCCCATGTCAGCATGGAATGGAACCTGCGCGGCCCGGCCTTTACCGTGGCCACCGCCTGCGCGTCCTCGAACCACGCGATGGGGCAGGCGTTCCAGATGGTGCGCTCGGGTCTGGCGCCGGTGATGGTCACCGGCGGGTCGGAATCGATGCTGTGCTTCGGCGGGGTCAAGGCCTGGGAAGGGCTGCGGGTGATGTCCAAGGATGCCTGCCGGCCGTTTTCGCTGAACCGCAACGGCATGGTCCAGGGCGAAGGCGCGGCGGTCTTTGTCTTCGAAGAGCTCGACCACGCCAAACGCCGCGGCGCGCAGGTCCTGGCCGAGGTGGTGGGCTTTGCCATGACCTCGGATGCCTCGGACATCGTCACGCCGTCGAAACAGGGCGCGGCCCGGGCCATTGCCGGGGCGATCCGCGATGCCCGGGTGAACCCGGACGAGGTCTGCTATATCAACGCCCACGGCACCGGCACGGCGGCCAATGACAAGACCGAATGCGCCGCGGTGGCGGATGTCTTCGGCCATCATGCCGATGCGTTGATGATCTCGTCCACCAAGTCGATGCATGGCCACCTGATCGGCGGCACCGGCGCGGTGGAATTGCTGGCCTGCATCATGGCCCTGCGCGACGGGGTGATCGCGCCGACCATCGGCTACGAAGAGCCCGATCCCGAATGCGCCCTGGACGTGGTGCCGAACGTGGCGCGCGAGGCCCGGGTCGAGGTGGCGCTGTCGAATGCCTTCGCCTTTGGCGGGCTGAACGCGGTGCTGGCGCTGCGCCGGTTCCCGACCTAGGAAACGGGATCGCCCGGGGGCTGCCGCACCCGGGCGCCGCGCCGCTATTGCGCGGCCACGTCCGCGGCGGCCTGGAAGGCGGCGGTGAAGCCCGACAGCGACAGGTCCAGCACCACCTCCTGGTCGGGGGCTGCGGCGGGCACGATCCGCAGGGTCGCGGCATTGCCGGCCCGGAACAGGTCCACATCCTCGGCGGTAAAGCCGACGCGGGCGACACAGCCGCCCTGGTTGCAGAAGCTGAACTGGAACCGCCGGGCGGTGCCGCCATCGACCCGCATGGTGATCTGTTCGGTCAGAAGGGTTTCGAGCGGCGCGACGATGGTCGCCCCGGCTGCGGCCTGGCCGCCGGCCAGCGGGATCATCGAGATTTCGGCCACCGCATTGTCGTCGGCATCCATCAGCAACTGATAGATCTGGCAGGGATCGACCTCGTCCTCGGGGGTGCGCAGGCAGCGCAGGGTCCAGTCCGAGAACACCTCGCGTTCATATTGTTCGCCGATCTGGGGTTCGCCGGGTTCGCCGTCGGCGCCGTCCTCGCCGACCGGTGTGCCCATGTCCAGGCCCAGCTCGTCGGCGCTGTCGCCGACCGGGGTGGTGTCCTGCTGCGGGGCCGTGTCCTCCTGGGCCAGGCCCGGGCCGGCAAGGGCCAGGCCGAGGGTCAGGGCAAGGCAGGCACGCAAGGGTGTCGAGGTCGTCATTGTGTCATCCCGTCTGTTTGGTCGGTTCCGGCCATAACATGCGTCTTGCCGGCTGTCAGGGCGAATTTTGCGGCGCCAGCGGCCCCTTGCCGAGGCGCGTTGTCCGGCGCAAATGGGAAAGCAAGTGGGTGAAAACACAAAGAAAAGGGCCCGGTGAGGACCCTTTTCCTTGGACATTTCGCCCTTCTCCCTGCCGGACTTGCCGACGTATCGTGCGCGAGGCTACGCAATCCCGTTGAACCCGTCAACAGGGAAGTTGACAGGGACGTTTCGGCCCGCGTTCCGGCGTCGGGGTCGAAAAAAACCGCGCCCGAAGGCGCGGCAAGTCTGACAGGGAGGAAGTCGTCCCGACCCACCGGAGGACTGACTGACGGGCCGGAATGATTTGATACTGGCATCAAAAGGTTAAGAATGTATTTTGGCGCCGATTACGGTGCGGGGGACGAAAATGAGTGACGGGATCTTCATCGGCGGTGGCGGCGACGGCCATGGTGACGCCCAGCATTTGCTGCTGGAATATGCCAACCGCCACGGGCTGATCGCCGGGGCGACCGGCACCGGCAAGACGGTGACGCTGCAGATCCTGGCCCAGGGGTTCTCCGATGCCGGGGTGCCGGTCTTTCTGTCGGACGTGAAGGGCGACCTGTCGGGCCTGGCCAAGCCGGGCAGCCCCGATTTCCGCCTGCACGCGCCGTTCGTGAAACGCGCCGAAACCATCGGCCTGGATCTGACCTATGCCGACACGCCGGTCACCTTCTGGGACCTGCTGGGCCAGCAGGGCCATCCGATCCGGACGACGATCGCGGAAATGGGCCCGTTGTTGCTGAGCCGGCTCATGGGGCTGTCCGACGCGCAGGAAGGCGTGCTGAATGTCGCCTTCCGGGTCGCCGACGAAGAGGGGCTGCCGCTGCTCGACCTGGAGGATCTGCAGGCATTGCTGGTCTTTGTCGGGCAGAACGCGTCGGACCTGTCGTTGCGCTATGGCAATGTGGCGGCGTCGTCGGTCGGTGCGATCCAGCGCGAATTGCTGGTGCTGGAAAACCAGGGCGCGGCCGGTTTCTTTGGCGAACCGGCGCTGAAACTGTCCGACATGATGCGGCTGGACGGGCAGGGGCGGGGGCAGGTCAACATCCTGGCTGCCGATCGGCTGATGCAGACGCCGCGGCTTTACGCCACTTTCCTGCTGTGGCTGCTGAGCGAGCTGTTCGAGGAATTGCCCGAGGTCGGCAATCCCGACAAACCCAAGCTGGTGTTTTTCTTCGACGAGGCGCATCTGCTGTTCGACGACGCGCCCAAGGTGCTGGTCGACAAGGTCGAACAGGTGGCACGGCTGATCCGGTCCAAGGGGGTCGGGATCTATTTCGTCACCCAGAACCCCGCCGATGTGCCCGACGGCGTGCTGGGCCAGCTGGGCAACCGGGTGCAGCACGCGCTGCGGGCGTTCACGGCCAATGATCAGAAGGACCTGCGCAAGGCCGCCGACACCTATCGGCCCAATCCGGGCTTCGACACCGCCGAGGCGATCCGCGATGTCGGCACCGGAGAGGCGGTGACCTCGATGCTGCAGCCCAAGGGCGTGCCGGGGATCGTGGAGCGGACCCTGATCCGCCCGCCGGCGTCGCAGCTGGGCCCGATCACCGCCCGGGAACGCGCGGCGATCATCGCCGCCTCGCCGCTGCATGCGACCTATGCCGAGCGTCTGGACCGCGACAGCGCCGCCGAGATTCTGGCCCGCCGGGCCGAAGACGCCGCGGCGCAAGCCGAGGAGGCCGAAGCGGCCGAGGAGGCGGCCGCCGAACAAGAGCGCGAATTCCGCGCGGCGCGGCGCTATTCGGGCAAGCAGGTGGCGCGGTCAAGCGCCCGGACCCGCGGCAACCCCGACAATCTGGGCGGCGCATTGCGCAAGGCGGTGGTCAAGGAATTGTCCGGCACCACGGGCCGCCGCCTGGTGCGTGGCCTTCTGGGCGGGCTGTTCAAGGGCCGCTAGGGGGTTGCGCCCGCAGACCGGCGTCCGGGGCGCCGATCGGTCCTTGGCCGGGCGGGTCTCGGCGCCGATCTGCGCCGATCTGCGCCGGTCGGGGCCGGGCCGGTCCGGTCGACCACCGCGGCCGGTATCGCCGCCTTGGTTTTGGGGTCGTCCGGCCAGGGGGATCTGTGCCGTGGATCCGGCGCGTTCAGACGGACAGGGTCAGCGGCAGGGCGAGCAGGACAAGGAGCAGGCGCTTGGTCATGGGTGTCTCCACGATGCGTTGGTGCCGCCAGTCTGACAGCCCAAACTTGCCCGAATCGTGACCGGATCGGGGCGCCGATCGGGAATTCGGATGTGACGCAGCGTCACCTTGGCCCGCGTCACCTTGGCCCGCGTCACCTTGGCCTGTGGGCCGCCTAAAGCGGACGGATCCGCAGTTCGGTGACCCGATTCTGATCCTTGGCGGCGACTTCGAACCGGAACCCGTGGAAGGAAAACACCTGGCCCTCGGTCGGGATCATCTGGGCCTCGTGGATCACCAGGCCGGCGACGGTATTGGCCTCGTCATCGGGCAGGTTCCAGTCGGTGGCCCGGTTCAGGTCGCGGATCGTCATCGCGCCTTCGACCGAATAGGTGCCGTCGACATCGGGCTTGAGGTCGTTACCCTCATGGGTGTCGAATTCGTCGGTGATTTCGCCGACGATCTCTTCGAGGATATCCTCGAGCGTGATCAGCCCCTGCAGGGTGCCGTATTCATCGACCACCAGCGCGAAATGGGTCCGGCGGGCCAGGAATTGCCGCATCTGGTCGTCAAGCGCCGTGGTTTCGGGGATGAAATAGGGCGGCATGGCGACGTCGAGGATGTCGAAATCCACCAGTTCCGCCATTTCGATCTGACCGTCGGCCAGCATCCGGTGCATCGCCCGCAGCAGATCCTTGGCATGCAGCACGCCGACGATGTTTTCGGGTTCGTCGCGGAACAGCGGCAGGCGGGTATGGTTGCTGTCCAGCACCAGGCGCAGGATTTCGGGCACCGGCAGGCCGGCGTCGATCATCTCGATCCCCGAGCGATGCAGCATGACCTCTTCGACCGTGCGGTCGGCCAGGTCGAGCGCGCCCAGGATCCGGTCGCGGTCCTCTTTTTCCACGACACCTTCGGAATGACCCAGATGCAGGGCGCCGGCGATTTCTTCGCGGACCGCCAGAACATTGATATCGGGGTCGGTCTGCACGCCGAAGATGCGCAATATGCCGCGCACGATCAGCCGCACGGCGCCGACGACCGGGGCCAGAAGCGTCACGATCACCGAAATCGGCGCGGCGACCCGGCTGGCGGCCCGTTCGGCATTGGTGATGGCATAGGTCTTGGGCATCACTTCGGCAAAGATCAGGACCAGAAATGTCATGATCAGGGTGGCCAGCGCCACGCCGGATTCGCCGAAGGCGCGGGTGAACATCGCCGTGGCCAGCGAGGTGGCGAGGATATTGACCAGGTTGTTGCCCAGCAGGACCGATCCGATCAGCCGTTCGCGATCCTCGGTCACGGTCAGGGCGCGTTCGGCGCCGCGGTCGCCTTTGTCGGCACTGGCGCGCAACTTCCCGCGCGAGGCGGCAGTCAGCGCGGTTTCGGAGCCGGAAAAGAACCCCGACATCACCAAAAGGACAAGGATCGCACCGGCGGTGCTCCAGAAGGCGGCGTCAAGCATGGCAGGGAAGATCCGTCATTTGGGTTATCTTATGGGCGCGCGGCTGCCGGGCATCAAGGGTGCGCGGCGCGGATCGCAATGATTTCCGGCCGGCGTGGACGTTCTGCGCCGCCGCTCAGCCGTGTCGGCGGCCGGGCTTGCGGGTCAGGGGATGATGCTCCAGCACCAGGTCGCGCAGGTGATCGTCCAGCACATGGGTGTAGATTTCGGTCGTGGCCACGTCGGCATGGCCCAGCAGGGTCTGGATCGTGCGCAGATCGGCGCCGCCGGCCAGCAGATGGGTGGCGAAGGCGTGGCGCAGGGTATGCGGCGTGACGCTGTCGGGGGCGATCCCGGCGGCCACGGCCAGCTCCTTGACCAACAGGTAGAACCGGTGCCGGGTCAGGTGTCCGGCCTTGCCGCGCGACGGGAAAAGATAGGGCGAGGCAGGCTTGCCCCGGGCGCGGGCGGCGTCCTCGGCCCTGTCGCGGGCTTCCAGCCAGGCGGCAAGCGCGGCGCGGGCGGCGCCCGACAGCGGCACCATGCGTTCCTTGCCGCCCTTGCCGCGCACCAGCAGCATCGCCGGATTGCCGCGGGCCGCCGCCGCCGGCAATTCGACCAGTTCGCTGACCCGCATGCCGGTGGCATAGAGCAGCTCCATCAGGCAGGTATTGCGCAGGCTGTCGCGGCCATGGTCGCGCGCCGCCCGCAGCAGCCGGTCGACCTGGTCGGTGGTCAGGGTTCCCGGCAGGCGCCGGTTGCGGCCGGGGCCGGCGATCCGCAGCGCCGGGTTGTCGCGGCGCCAGCCTTCGTCGAAGGCGAAGCGGTAAAGCTGCCTGATCGCCGACAGCCGCCGGGCGCGGGTCGACCGGGCCAGGCCTTCGGCCTCGAGCGCCACCAGATAGGTTTCGATCATCGCCTGGTCGGCATCGGCGAAATGGGCGCCCCTGTCGGCCAGCCAATCGGCCAGGGCGACCAGGTCGCGGCCATAGGCCAGGCGGGTATTCGCGGCGGCGTCCAGTTCGGCGGCGCGCGCCTCGAGAAAGGTCGTGATCCACTGGCCCATGGGCCGGTCGGCGGCAGCGCTCATCCGGCCGGGTCCAGCAACAGGAATTGCAGCGCCGACCGGCGGGCCAGATCCTCCAGCCCGACGGCGCGGAACAGCGCCAGCGCGTCGGTGGCCTGCCGCGGATCGCCCTGCACCCCTTCCGCAAACAGCGCGATCGCCCGCAGCAGCGCCTCGCCCAGGCGGCCATCGGCGGCCATCGCGGTCAGCGGGCCGGGCGGTTCGGCCCCGGTAAAGGCGGCATGGACGGCGGATTCGCGCATGCCGCGCGGGGTCATCGCGGATACATCGCCCAGCGCCACGCCGACCAGGAAGGCTTCGCGCCCGTCGGCCGGGGTGGCGTCCAGCGCGGCGGCTTCGTAGCCGTCGGACAACAGCCCGACGCGAAAGGCGATCGGGCCGGCCGCGCCGCCCAGGTCTTCGTCGGCGATGGCTTGCGCGAACAGCCGGGCGAAGGGCACCTGCAGGCGGGCGCCCGACATTTCGTCCCAGGCGGTGACCAGGGCCGGTTCGACCGGCGCGGCGCCGGCCAGCGCGGCCTCCAGCGCCTGGATCGCCGCGGCGCGTTCCCAGATCCCGCCCGATGCCGCCGGGCGGCGTTCGGTATAAAGGTCCAGCAGCACATTGGCGTCCAGCGCCCCGGCCCGGGCCAGCCGTTCGGCCGCCTCCAGCCGGGTCTTCCAGCCCATCGTGTCGCGCAGGTCGGCATGAGCGAAGGCGCGCGGCAGATCCACCGTCGACAGCCCCTCGCCGATCGCTTCGCGCATCCGGAAGACCAGCGGCGAGACCCGGTCGGGGGCGGGCAGGGGGGCCGCGCCTTCGAACAATTCGGGGTCCAGGAACCGGGCCAGCAGGTCCGCATCGGCGGGGTCGATATCGCCCAGCGCGGTTCCGACATCCAGCGTCAGCGCCGCCGCGGACCAGTCCCCGGCCCGCGCGAGGCAGAAGATACGGGCGGCCGGGGTGCCGGAAACCTCGGGCTTTTCCATCAGCGCGGCACAGGCGGCGGCTTCGGTCCCGGTCAGCAGCGTGACATCGAACAGCCGCCGGAACAGCGGCCCGGTATCGGCGCCGGCGGCCTGCAGCATGGATTGCGCGGGGTCGATCACCCCGAGGTCCAGCAACTTGTCCACCCGGGCGATGAACAGCGCCCCGTCCGGGCCGGCGCCGAGCGGCGGATCGGCCTCGGCCAGCATCATCGTGACCATGAAATCGCGAATCGCAGGGAGGGTCTCGACCGGGTCGGCGGCGATCAGCGTGACAAGCGTGTCGACATCCGAGCCGGCCCAAAGATCGTGCGGCAGCCCGGTCACCGAGGGCGGCAACAGCCCGATCGGATCGGGAGAGACCGCGCCAAGCGGTAAGGCGGTGACCTCGGGCGGCAAGGCGCCGCCGGTCACCGGGGCTTCGTCGGCGGGCACCTGGCGGGTGGGGCGGCTGCCCGGGTCGGAAATGGCGCCGATCCCGCCCGGGGCGAGCAGGGCCGCGGGCGCGACCGTGTCGCTGAGCCAGTCGATCGCCGAAAGCGGTTCACCCGGCGGATCGGCATCCTGGGCCAGGGCGGCCGGTGCGCAGATCAGGACAAGGACAGGGGCGAAACGCAACATCGGCTTACTCGGGCTCCAGGGTCACGGGCTTGATCACCTGCTCGACCGGGGGGGCGAAATCCTCGGCAAAGAAGATCGGCCCCAGATAGGCATAGGCGACAAAGGCGATCGCGGCCAGCACCGCCAATGCGAACACGAGCTTGATCAATCGCCATACCATTCGTCCTGCCTCGCTTTTCCGGTATGCCTGCGGTCGGGTGGCGATCTGTCTTGTCGCCTTGATCCGCTTTATATATCCCCCGATCGGCAATATCACGCCAAAGTGGCAGGATTTTTCGACCACCGGCGGTGCGGTGCCGACAGGGGGCGAAACGGGGGCGAATGGGGGGCGACAGGCGATGACCGATTCGACGGAACAGGCGGCAGCCCGGTTCGGACGGTTGACGCGGACGGTGGCCCTGGTCGGGATGATGGGCTCGGGCAAATCCGCCATCGGCCGGGCGCTGGCGGCGCGGCTGGAGGTGCCCTTCGTCGATTCCGATGCCGAGATCGAGGCGGCGGCCAAGGCCACGATCCCCGAGATTTTCGCCCGTGACGGCGAGGCGTTCTTTCGCGACCGCGAGGCCGAGGTGATCGCCCGGCTGCTGCGCGGAGCGCCCGGGGTGCTGTCGACCGGCGGCGGCGCCTATCTGGCCGAACGCAACCGCATCGCGATCAGCCGCACCGGCGTGGCGCTGTGGCTGGATGCGGATCTGGACATCCTGTGGGAAAGGGTCCGGCACAAATCGACTCGCCCGCTGTTGCGCACCGCCGATCCGCGCGCCACCCTGGCCGCGCTGCTGCGCGCGCGCGCGCCGATCTATGCCCTGGCCGAGTTGCGCGCCGAAGCCGATCCGGGGTTCAGCATCGAGGCCATGACCGACCGCGTCCTGGCCGTGCTGGCCAGCCGCCCCGACATCCTGGAGCCCGCGCCATGACCGCCATCGAAACCGTCCGCGTCGACCTGCCGGGGCGCGCCTACGACATCCGTATCGGGACCGGGCTGGTGGCCCGCGCCGGGGCCGAGATCGCGCCGCTTTTGCGCCGCCCCCGGGTCGTCGTGATCACCGAGGACAACGTCGCCGCGGCCCATCTGGAGGCGCTGCGGGCCGGGCTGGCTGCCGCCGGGATCACGGCCGAGGCGCTGATCCTGCCGCCGGGCGAGGCGACGAAAGGCTGGGCCCAGCTCGAACGCTGCGTCGAATGGCTGCTGGCGCAGAAGGTCGAGCGCGGCGATGTGGTGGTGGCCTTCGGCGGCGGCGTGATCGGCGATCTTGCGGGCTTCGCGGCGGCGGTGCTGCGGCGCGGGGTCCGCTTCGTGCAGCTGCCGACCTCGCTTCTGGCGCAGGTCGACAGCTCGGTCGGGGGCAAGACCGGGATCAACACCGCCCATGGCAAGAACCTGGCCGGCGCCTTTCATCAGCCGTCGCTGGTGCTGGCCGATACCGGTCTGCTGGCGACCATGCCCCGGCGCGATTTCCTGTCCGGCTATGGCGAGGTGGTGAAATACGGGCTGCTGGGCGATGCGGACTTCTTCGCCTGGCTCGAAGGCAATGGCCCGCGGCTGCGCGACGACATGGACGCGCTGATCCATGCCGTCAAACGGTCGGTCGAGATGAAGGCCGAAATCGTCATGCGCGACGAGACCGAACAGGGCGACCGGGCGCTGCTGAACCTGGGCCATACCTTCTGCCACGCGCTGGAGGCCGCGACGGGCTATTCCGACCGGCTGCTGCATGGCGAAGGGGTGGCGATCGGCTGTGCCCTGGCTTTCGAGACCTCGGCCCGGCTGGGACTGTGCAGCCAGGAAGAGCCGAGCCGCGTGCGCGCGCACCTGGACGCCATGGGAATGAAGAAGGACCTGGCCGACATTCCCGGCGATCTGCCGGACGCCGCGGGGCTTCTGGCGCTGATGGCGCAGGACAAGAAGGTGGTCGACGGCCGGCTGCGCTTCATCATGGTGCGTGGCATCGGGGAGGCTTTCGTGACCTCCGAAGTGCCGGGCGCGGTGGTGGAGGAGGTTCTTGCCGCCGCGCTGCGCGGCGCGTGACCCGCGGACCGGTCGTCCCGGGCTTCGGTCGCGGCCCGGGACGGATTGCGGTGCTTCGACAGTCGGCGTGACCCTGCGGGCCGCTGTTCGGCGGCGCGGTGACGCCGCGATCCGGATGACCCGCAGGGCTGAACCGTCCCGGATCTGCGGATGCCGCTGGCCGTGAAATGCAAAAAGGCCGCCCTACAGGCGGCCTTCGCGATGTTCGGCCGGTCCGCGACCTGGAGCGCCCTAGAACGGGATGTCGTCATCCATGTCGCCGCCGCCGGACGGGCCGCTGTCGTAGCCGCCGCCATAGCTTGGGCCGCTGCCACCGCGATCCTCCTGGTAGTTTCCGCCACCGCCACCACCTTCGCCCCGGCCGTCGAGCATGGTCAATTCGGACCGGTAGGGGCGCAGCACGACCTCGGTCGAATAGCGGTCGGCGCCGGACTGGTCCTGCCATTTGCGGGTTTCCAGCTGCCCCTCGATATAGACCTTGGAGCCCTTCTTGAGATATTGCTCGGCCACCCGCGCCAGGGGTTCCGAGAAGATCGCGACGGAATGCCATTCGGTGCGCTCGCGCCGTTCGCCGGTATTGCGGTCCTTCCAGTTTTCCGAGGTGGCGATGCGCAGGTTGACCACCTTGCCGCCGTTCTGGAACGTCCGCACCTCGGGGTCGCGGCCCAGATTGCCGATCAGAATTACCTTGTTCACGGACCCGGCCATGCCGCCCTCCTGTCGATTCCCGCAGTTTCGCTTTTACACCACCTGCGCAGGGTGAACGGAAGCCCAAATGCCGGAGGTGATCTATGGATTCGGCCGCCGCTTTGGCCTAGACTGCGCGAAACCATCTTCGGGGGACAGTGATGGGGTTCATGCGTTTGGTCGTGGCCGCGGGTTGCGCGGCCGGGATGGTCGGGGCGGATCTGGCGATGGCCGAGACGACGCTGTCGACCCGCACGCGCACCCAGCTTCTGTCGTCGCAGCTCGATGTGCTCGATGGCCGCGCGGCCCAGCAATACGCCAATTCCGTGCGCCTGCAGCCGCCGCAGGTCGAGGTGCCCTCGGCCGCCGATGAGGGGCCGGCCTATAGCGGCGGCTATCGCGGACCTTTCCTGGACCTGGCGCGATCCGCGGCGCGGCGCCACGACGTGCCCGAGGACCTGTTCCTGCGCCTGGTGCAGCAGGAATCGGCCTGGAACGCACGGGCCCTGTCCCATGCCGGGGCGCAGGGGCTGGCCCAGCTGATGCCCGGCACGGCGCGTTTCCTTGGGGTGCGCGATGCCTGGGACCCGGCGCAGAACCTCGATGGCGGGGCACGCTACCTGCGGATGCAATACGAGGAATTCGGCTCCTGGCGGCTGGCGCTGGCCGCCTACAATGCCGGGCCGGAGGCGGTGCGGCGGCATGGCGGCGTGCCGCCCTACACCGAAACCCGCAACTACGTCCGGATCATCTGGGGCGGTTGAACCCGGTGCGACGGGCAAGAAAATTTCGTAATTTTCTTGCCCCCCGGGATCAGCCGAGCGGCATGTAGCGCCGGACCGGCCGGCTTGGCGCGGGTGCGTTGGCCAGCGGCCCCTTGCGGCGGAAGGCGGTCGGCGTCGTCCCGGTCCGGCCCTGGAAGGCACGGCTGAAATAGGCGGCCGAGGCGAAGCCCAGATCGGTGGCGATCTGGTTCACCGGCAGGTCGCTGTCGCGCAGCAGGATGCGTGCCTCGAACAGGATCCGGTCATTGAGAAGGTCGAGCGCCGAGCGCCCGCAGGTCTGTTTGCAGCACCGGGTCAGGTGGGTCGGGGTCACGCCCAGGGCACGGGCATAATCGCCCACCCCCAGGGGTTTGCGGAAATCCCGTTCGACAAGATCGGTAAAGGCGGCGACCAGGCGGGCGGCGCTGGTTTCGGCACGGGCATCGGCGGCATCGCGATCGCGCGCCGCCAGCTGCCGTTCGAAGAACACCGACAGCAGCCCCAACTGATAAAGCGCGGCGCGGTCATGACCCGGGGCGCTGGAGCCGAGTTCGCGTTCGAGATTGTCCAGATGCGTCGCCAGATCCTTTTGCGCGATCACGTCGCGCAGCCGCAGATGCACCGGTTCTTCGGGCCAGTCCATGGCCATGGCGCGGGGGATGGTCAGCATCTGGCCGAAGACCGTGGGTCCGACCTCGATCCCGTACATGGTGCCGGCGGGAACGAAGATCAGGTTGTTCGGCCCGTAGCCCGAGGTCAGACCGGCCACGGTGACCCGGCCCTGGCCGCGGGCGATGAAGATCATCCGCGGGCTGCGGTGCGAGCGCATCGCCTCGGTCCGCCACTTGCCCTGGGCGGGATTCATGCCGATGGCGGTCAGGGCAAGGGATTCCCCGGTTTCGATCATGTTCACATCCCCCGATGTCGGATATGTGCAAGTCTGGACCCTGGCCAGCCCGCGATCAAGCGGACATTCGGCGACACAGCGTTTCGCGGCCGCAAAACCGGGGGATCACTCTGTGGACGGGATGTGGACAGGTCGCCAGGCGCCCATCCGGGCCCGCGCCCAGGTGCGCTGGCGCTTGGCATATTGCCGGCTGGCGGTGATCGCCGCCGTGCGGGCGGCATCCAGCGACAGCTCGCCCCGGACATGGGCGACCAGTTCGCGGGCACCGATCGCCTTGGAGGCCGGTGCGGCGGGGTCGAAATCCGGGGCCATCGCCCGGGCTTCGTCCAGGGCGCCGGCCTCCAGCATCCGGTCGAACCGGGCCGCGATCCGGGCGTTCAGCCAGGCCGCATCCGGCATCAGCGCGATCGGATCGGCCTGCGACAGGGGCAGGTCCGGCGGCGGCGTGTCGGCCTGCCAGGCGCGGATCGACCGGCCGGTGGCGCGCCGGACCTCCCAGGCGCGCTGGACCCGGGCGCGGTTGCGCAGATCCAGCCCGGCGCGGGTGTCGGCATCCAGCGCCTCGACCAGGGCGGGCAGGGGCAGGGCGTCGCCCTCGGCCCGGATCGCCGGCGGGGTCGGCGGGATTTCGGCCAGCCCCTCGGTCAGGGCAGCGAAATAGAGCCCGGTGCCGCCGGTGATGATCGGCCGCTCCGTCCCGGCCAGAAAGCGGCGCATATCGCGCAGCCAGGCGCCGGCCGAATAGGGCCGATCGGGGTCGAGAAAGCCGTAGAGCGCGTGAGGCGCCCGGGCCCGGTCCGCTTGTGTGGGTTGCGCCGTCAGCACCTCCCAGCCGCGATAGACCTGCAGCGCATCGGCATTGACGACGATGCCGCCCCGGGTTTCGGCGATCCGCAGGGCAAGCTCGGACTTGCCGCTGGCGGTGGGGCCGAAGATCAGGACCGGACGGTCGTCGGACAGGCAGGACAGGTCGATCATCACGCGCGTTTCATGCCATTGCACCTGCCCCCCTTTTGGGACATTTTGCGCCCGACGCAAAGCAGGAGACCCGCGATGACCGACACCGACCAGACGGCGTTCAAACGGGTCCTGCTGAAGATCTCGGGCGAGGCGCTGATGGGCGACCAGGGCTATGGCCTGCACCCGCCCACGGTCGAACGGATCGCCCGCGAGGTCCAGTCGGTCCAGCGGATGGGCGTCGAGATCTGCATGGTGATCGGCGGCGGCAACATCTTTCGCGGTCTCGCCGGCAGCGCCCAGGGGATGGAGCGGACGACCGCCGATTACATGGGCATGCTGGCCACGGTGATGAACGCCCTGGCGATGCAGAGCGCGCTGGAAGGGCTGGGTGTCTTCACCCGGGTGATCACCGCGATCCGCATGGACGAGGTGGCCGAGCCCTATATCCGCCGCCGCGCCGTGCGGCACCTGGAAAAGGGCCGGGTGGTGATCTTTGCCGCCGGCACCGGCAATCCCTATTTCACCACCGACACCGCGGCCACGTTGCGGGCCAGCGAAATGGCCTGCGAGGCGATCTTCAAGGGCACCAAGGTCGACGGGGTCTATGACAAGGACCCGGTCAAGCATGCCGATGCCAGGCGCTATGACACGGTGACCTATGACGAGGTGCTGCAAAAGCACCTTGGGGTCATGGATGCCAGCGCCATCGCCCTGGCCCGCGACAACGATCTGCCGATCATCGTGTTTTCGCTGGATGAACCGGGCGGCTTCAAGGGGATCCTGAAGGGCGAAGGCACCTATACCAAGGTTCATGAGTGACGGGACGCGCACTCTTCGCTTGGTCGACCGGCGGTCAGGTGCCGGCCAGCAGGATCCCGAATGGGCCGCCTGCACCTGCGTTGCACCGCTGGTGGGCCGGTTTTGCGAACGGTGCTCTATACAACAGGCGCGCCGAAGGGCTATAGCAGGCAAAACCGAAGCGACAGAGCAGTCCAATGTCCGACGATTTCGAACTCGATACCGATGACCTGACCCGCCGGATGGACGGAGCCATTGCCGCCTTGCGCACCGAATTCGCGTCCCTCAGAACCGGCCGTGCCTCGGCCTCGATGCTGGAGCCGGTGATGGTCGACGCCTATGGCAGCCCGACCCCGATCAACCAGGTCGGCACCGTCAACGTGCCCGAACCGCGCATGGTCACCATCAATGTCTGGGACAAGGGCCTGGTCGGCAAGGTGGAAAAGGCGATCCGCGAAAGCGGGCTGGGCATCAACCCGCAGCTCAACGGCACCATCATCATGCTGCCGATCCCCGAGTTGAACGAGGAACGCCGCCGCGAACTGACCAAGGTCGCGGCGCAATATGCCGAACATGCCCGGGTCGCGGTCCGCAACGTGCGCCGCGACGGGATGGACCAGGTCAAGAAGGCCAAGGCCGACGGTCTGATGTCCGAGGACGACCAGAAATTCTGGGAAGACGAAGTGCAGGCCCTGACCGACCGCTTCATCGCCCAGGTGGACGAGGCGCTCGAGACCAAGCAAGGCGAAATCATGCAGGTCTGATCATAATGGGGTCACCTTTTCGCGGTAGGCCCCGCATCGGACCGCAGACAGGAGCGCAGGAATGGCCAGGGATTTGACCGAGCAGGGTCCCGCACATGTGGCGATCATCATGGACGGGAACGGCCGCTGGGCGCAGATGCGCGGGCGACCGCGGCTGTTCGGCCATCATGCCGGTGCCCGCCGGGTCCGCGAGATCGTCGAGGCCTGTCCCGATCACGGGGTCAAATACCTGACCATCTTCGCCTTTTCGACCGAGAACTGGAAACGCACCCAGGCCGAAGTCGCCGGGCTGATGAAGCTGTTCCGCCGCTATATCGAACGCGAGGCGCAGGATCTGTTGCGCAACGGCGTGCGGGTGCGGTTCATCGGCGACCGGGTGCGGCTGGATGACCGGCTGGTCCAGTTGATGGATGATCTCGAACTGATGACCGCCGACAATGACCGCGTCCACCTGACCGTGGCGATCAATTACGGCGGCCGGGACGAGGTCGCCCGCGCCACGCGCCGGCTGGCCCATGATGTCGCGCAGGGCAAGCTCGACCCGCGCGAGGTGAACGACGAAACCCTTCCGCGATACCTCGATACCTGCATGCTGCCCGATCCCGACCTGGTGATCCGCACCAGCGGCGAGGCGCGGATTTCCAACTTTCTTCTGTGGCAATCGGCCTATTCGGAATACGAATTCGTCGACACACTCTGGCCCGATTTCACCCGCGATGAATTCGCCCGGGTGCTGGGCGGTTTCGCGACCCGTGACCGCCGCTTCGGGGCGGTCCGGGCAGGCTGACGGGATGGCGCCCGATCCGGCGCCGTCGGGGCGATGGGATGACCTGACCACGCGCCTGGTGTCGGGCGCGGCCATGGTCGTGATCGGCATCGCCGCGATCGTCGCCGGCGGGCTGTGGTTCCAGATGCTGGCGGTCTTTGTCACCGCGGTCATGGTCTGGGAATGCTGGATCATGATCCGCGGCACCTCTCCGGTGTCGGGAATGCTGCTGGCGGCCGGTGTCGCGTCGATCCAGTCGGCGCAACTGGCCGGCGGGGCGGTGCCCAGCCACCTTTGGCTGTTCGCCGTGGTGCCGCTGATCGGCGCGGCGATCCTGACGCGCGAACGGCTGAGCTTTGCGGTCTTCGCCCTGGCGATCCAGGTCGCCGGCTGGGGGCTGATCCATTTCCGCAGTGATTTCGGGGTCACCTGGCTGATCTGGCTGGTGCTGGTGGTCGTGGTCACCGACATCGCCGGCTATTTCGCGGGCAAGGCCTTTGGCGGGCCGAAATTCTGGCCCCGGATCAGCCCGAAAAAGACCTGGTCGGGCACCGCCGCGGGCTGGATCGCGGCCGGGCTGGTCGGCCTTGGCTTTGCCCTGTTCACCCCGGCCGGCTGGATCCTGGTGCCGCTGTCCATGGTGCTCAGCCTTGCCGGGCAGATGGGCGACATCGCCGAAAGCGCCTTCAAGCGGCGCCAGGGGGTCAAGGACAGTTCCGCCCTGATCCCCGGCCATGGCGGGCTGTTCGACCGGTTCGACGCGCTGCTGGGGGCGTCGCTGTTCATGTTGCTGGTCGCGGACCTGTTCAACCTGCCGGGGGTCGCGTTTTGAGGCGGGTCAGCATCTTTGGCGCCACCGGTTCGATCGGGCAGAACACGCTGGATCTGATCCGGCGCGATCCGGGCGCCTATCAGGTCGTGGCCCTGACCGGGGGGCGCAATATCGCGCAATTGGCGCGTGATGCCAAGGATTTGCGGGCCGAGATTGCAGTGACCTGCCATGCCGGTCTGCTGGAGGATCTGCGCGCGGCCCTGGCCGGCAGCGGGGTCGAGGCCGCGGCCGGCGAAGCGGCGCTGGTCGAGGCCGCCGACCGGCAGGCCGACTGGATCATGTCGGCCATCGTCGGCGCGGCGGGGCTGGCGCCGGGCTTTCGGGCGCTGCGCCATGGCACCACGCTGGCGCTGGCCAACAAGGAATCGCTGGTTGCCGCCGGGCCGCTGCTGATGGCCGAGGCGGCGCGGCACGCGGCCCGGATCCTGCCGGTGGATTCCGAACATTCGGCGGTCTTCCAGGCCCTGGTGGGCGAGGATATCGCCGCGGTCGAGCGCATCGTCATCACCGCCTCGGGCGGGGCGCTGCGCGACTGGCCGCTGGAGCGGCTCGCCGCCGCCACGCCCGAGGATGCCGGGGCGCATCCCAACTGGGACATGGGGCAGCGGATCACGATCGATTCCGCGTCGATGTTCAACAAGGCGCTGGAACTGATCGAAACCCGGGAATTCTTCGGGATCGCGCCGAAAAAGATCACGGCGGTCATGCATCCGCAAAGCATCGTGCATGCGCTTGTCGGCTTCCGGGATGGTGCCTTGATGGCGCATATGGGGTCTCCGGACATGCGGCACGCGATCGGCTATGCGCTCAACTGGCCGGACCGCTGGCACCTGCCGGTCGAACGGATCGACCTGACGCGGATCGGACGGCTCGACTTTCACGAACCCGACCTGCAACGCTTTCCCGCGCTGCGTCTGGCGCGCGAGGTCATGCAGATCCGCGGCGGTGCCGGCACGGTGTTCAATGCCGCCAAGGAGATCGCGCTCGATGCCTTCATCGCCGGGCGCATCGGTTTCACGGACATGGCGCCGCTGGTGGAACGGACCCTTTCCGCGCTTTCGTCCGAAATACGCCTTGATGGCGCCATGCACAGCCTTGAGACCGTGCTGGATCTGAACCATGTTGCCCGGCAACGCGCTGTTGCCCTTCTGGAAACGACCGGGACCACTTGATGGAATATCTGCCGACCTTCGGGAACACCGCCCTGACGATCGCCGCCTTCGTGGTGGCCCTGTCGATCATCGTGGCGATCCACGAATACGGCCATTACATCGTCGGCCGCTGGTCCGGCATCCATGCCGAGGTCTATTCGCTGGGCTTCGGTCCGGTGCTCTGGAGCCGTCATGACAAGCGCGGCACCAAGTGGCAGGTGGCGGCGATCCCGCTGGGCGGCTACGTGAAATTCCTGGGCGATGCCAATGCCGCCAGTGTCGGCGGGGACGAGGAGGTGCCCAAGGCGCGCAACACCATGCTGGGCGCGCCGCTCTGGGCGCGGGCGGCGACGGTGGCGGCGGGGCCGATCTTCAACTTCGTGCTGGCGGCGCTGATCTTTGCCGGGGTGCTGATCTTCAACGGCCAGGCCAGCGGGCAGTTGACCGTGGCCTCGGTTCCCGACTGGCCCGAGGACCGGGCGATGGAGCTGCGGGCCGGCGATGTCGTCCTGTCGATCGACGGGCAGGAGCTGAGTTTCGATGACAGCTATGGGCCCCTTGTCGATACGCTGCCCTCGGCCCCGTCGCTGACCTACGAGGTCGAACGCGACGGCCAGGTGATCGCGGTGCAGGGGCCGCATCCGGTGCCGACGCTGGCCGCCTCGATCTCGCCTCGGTCGGCCGCCGATGACGCCGATCTGCGGGTGGGCGACGTGATCCTGTCGATGAACGGGACCGAGGTCTTTGCCTTCAACGACATGGTGGCCATCGTCGACGCTGTCGGCGGCACGCCCGTGGCGCTGTCGGTCTGGCGCGACGGCGCGATTTTCGAGACCACGATCACCCCGCGTCTGCTGCCCCAGCGCCAGGACGACGGTTCGCTGCGCGACGAATACAAGCTGGGGATCGGCAGTGTCGGGGTGTTCTTCGATCCGGTCACCGAACCGGTCGGCCCGCTGCGCGCCCTGTGGCTGGGCACCCGCAACACCTGGGAGGTGATCACCGGGTCGATCCAGGGCCTGGGCGCGATGATCAGCGGTGCGATCAACCATTGCAGCCTGAACAGCCCCGTGGGCATCGCCGAGGCGGCGGGGTCGATGGCGTCGCAGGGCACGATGAGCTTCATCAGCTTCGTCGCGGTGCTGTCGGCGGCCGTGGGCTTGCTGAACCTGTTTCCGATCCCGATCCTGGATGGCGGGCACCTGATGTTCTACGCCTACGAGGCGGTCACCGGCAGACTGCCTTCGGACGGCGCGTTGCGGATCGCGATGGCGATCGGGCTGGCGCTGATCGGCACGCTGATGCTGTTCGCCCTGGCCAACGACCTGTTCCTGTGCCCGTGACGGGGCGGCAGAATTGCCAAGGTGACTCCGCGGCTTTGCCCATTTTGTGCCACATTTCCGGGTCAGACTGGAGGCGTTGACCGCAACAGGAGGCCGATGCGATGCAGACGATCACCGCCGGATACCGAGGGCTGTCCCTGCTACTGGACCTGAACTGGGATCGGATCCTCTATATCGCCACGATCTTTGGGGCCCTGGCGCTTGGCGCCTTCGTCGGAACCCTCGGGCACTGAGCGCCGCCACATCGGAATGAGGCTGGGCGCGCCGCTTGCGGCGCGCTTTCACGTTTTGACAAGGCGGGGCCAAGCCGATACGACAGATCCACTGGGATGTCGGACAGAGAAAAACAGCCATGAGCAGTCAACGCAGGGGCGTCCGCGGGCGCGTGTCGGTCACCATCGGAACCCTGGTTCTGACCCTTGTCCTGACCCTTGCGGCGCTGGTCGCGCCGCAGCCTGCCCTGGCGCAAAGCTTCAGCTTCGGATCGGTCCGGGTCGAGGGCAACCAGCGGATCGAGACCGCGACGATCCTGTCCTACCTGGGGTTTTCGCAGGGCGAGACGGTCAGTGCCGGACAACTCAACGATGCCGGTCAGCGCATTCGCGACACCGGGCTGTTCGAAACCGTCGACATCCAGGTCCAGGGCGGCACCCTGGTGATCGCGGTCGCGGAATTCCCGACCATCAACCAGATCGGTTTCGAGGGCAACAACCGGCTGCGCGACGACGAACTGGCCGCCGTCATCCGGTCCGAGGAGCGGCGCGTCTATTCGCCCGCCCAGGCCGAGCGCGACGTCGCCGCGATCACCGCGGCCTATGCCGATTCGGGCCGGGTCAACGCCACCGTGGTGCCGCAGATCATCGAACGCACCGACAATCGCGTCGACCTGGTCTTCGAAGTCTTCGAGGGCGGCCTGACGGAGGTCGAACGGATCAGCTTCGTCGGCAACCGGTTCTTCACCGATCGCCGGCTGCGCGGTGTTCTGGAAACCAAGCAGGCCGGCCTGCTGCGCGCCGTGGTCCAGCGTGACACCTTCGTCGCCGACCGGATCGATTTCGACCGCCAGGTCCTGACCGATTTCTACCGGTCGCGCGGCTATGTCGATTTCCAGGTGCAGAATGTCGACGTGTCGCTGACCCGCGAACGGGACGCCTATCTGATCACCTTCAACATCCAGGAAGGCCAGCAATTCCGCATCGGCGCCGTGTCGGTCGTCAGCGAGATCGCCGAGATCGACGACCTGGTCTACCAGGACGTGCTGCGGCTGCGCCCCGGGGTGGTCTATTCACCGGTCCTGATCGAAACCGATATCGCCCGGATCGAACGCCAGGCGCTGCGCGACGGGGTCGACTTCGTGCGGGTCGAACCGCGCGTCACGCGCAACGACCGCGACCTCACGCTGGACATCGAATACGTGATCACCCGCGGCGAGCGGATCTTTGTCGAACGGATCGACATCGAGGGAAACAACACGACCCTGGACCGGGTGGTGCGCAACCAGTTCGACGTGGTCGAGGGCGACCCGTTCAACCCGCGCCAGATCCGCCAGGCGGCCGAACGGATCCGGGCTTTGGGGTTCTTCACCAATGCCGATGTGAACGCGCGCGAAGGCTCGGCCCCCGACCAGGTGGTGATCGACGTCAATGTCGACGAGGGGCCGACCGGGTCGCTGTCCTTCGGTGGCAATTATTCGACCGACGGGGGCTTTGCGCTTCTGATCGGGTTCAGCCAGCGCAACTTCCTGGGCCGGGGCCAGGCGCTCAATTTCGATCTGTCGACCTCGGCGGACAACACGCTGTTCTCGTTCGATTTCCGTGAACCGCAATTCCTTGGCCGCGACGTGTCTTTCGGCCTGGCGGCGGATTATCGCACGACCGATAACGACAATGCGCGTTACGATACCGAAACCGTCCGGTTCCAGCCGACCCTGGGCTTTCCGGTCTCCGAGAACGGGCGCCTGGCGGTCTATTACGAATACGACTGGACCGATATCACCGATGCCGGCGCCGGCGTGTCGCAATATATCGCCGACGACGCGGCCCTGGGCGGGATCGGCACCAATGCGATCGGCTATACCTACAGCTACGACACGCGCCGCTCGGGACTGAACCCGACGGCCGGTGTGCTGGTCCGGTTCGGCCAGGAATTCGGCGTCGGCGATGCCAGTTTCATCAAGACGTCCGCCACCCTGACCGGCCAGACCCTGGCCTTCAACGAAGAGGTGACGTTGCGCGCCACCCTGGAAGGCGGCGCGCTGGTCTATGATGACGGCCAAAGCCGGATCACCGATCGCTATTTCCTGGGCAGCCGGATCATGCGCGGGTTCGAACCCGGCGGGATCGGGCCGCGGGATTCGGTGACCGACGACGCGCTTGGCGGCAATCTTTATGCGGTGGCCCGGCTCGAGGCCGAATTTCCGCTGCCGCTGCCCGAGGAATACGGGCTGTCGGCGGGGGTCTTCATCGATTACGGCTCGCTCTGGGACACCGGGCTGTCGGGCGGTGTGCCGATCCTGTATGACGATTTCACGCCGCGGGCGGTGGCCGGGTTCTCGATCTTCTGGACCACGCCGATCGGTCCGCTGCGCTTCAACTTCACCGAACCGCTGATGTCCGAGGAATTCGACCGGCCGAAATCCTTCGACGTGACGATCTCGACCACCTTCTGATGCCGCGCCGGCTGCAGCTTGCGACCCTTGCCCTGGCCTGGGCCTTGGCAACCGGGTCCGGCGCGCAGGATGTCGAGGTTCTGGGCCCCCAGGGGCAACAGGATACCTTCCCGCTTGACGACGACACGCCGCCGACCATCGTGCTGCAATCGCAGATCCTCACGGTGGATATCGAACGGCTGTTCGCCCAGTCGGAATTCGGAGAGCGCCTGGCAAGCGAATTGCGCACCGAGCAAGAGGCGCTGTCCGACGAAAACCGCCGCCTGGCCGACGCCCTGCGCGCCGAAGAGCTGGACCTGGCCGAACGCCGGCCGGACATGGACCCGGCCGCCTTCCGGGCCGAAGCCGAGGCCTTCGACGAAAAGGCCGAAGCGATCCGTCAGGCCCAGGACGCCAAGGAACGGGCCCTGCAGCAAAGCCTGTCCCAGGGCCGCGAGGCGTTCTTCGAGGCGGCGCGCCCGGTGCTGGGGCAATTGATGCTGGACAGCGGCGCCAGCGTGATCATGGACCGGCGGTCGGTTCTGGTCTCGCTCGGGGCGATCGACGTGACCGACGCCGCCATCGGCCGGATCGACGCGGCGATCGGCGACGGACTGGATACGACACCCGGCGACCCGCCCATGGTGGACCCGGACCCCGACCGGCCCGGGGCCGACCCCTGAGCGGCTTGCCTGCGCCGGGGCGGATTGCTAGTCAGGCGCGATCTTATCGGAGACCTCTATGACCGACACCCAAGCGCCCGTGACCGACGCCGACATCCAGCTGATCCAGGCGATCCTGCCGCATCGCTATCCGTTCCTGCTGGTCGACCGGGTCCGCGAGATCGAGGGCACCGCCCGTGCCGTCGGGTTCAAGAACGTCACCATGAACGAGCCGCATTTCCAGGGTCATTTCCCGGGCACGCCGATCATGCCGGGCGTGACCATCGTCGAGGCCATGGCCCAGACCGCCGCGGTGATGATCGGCGTCAACCTGGACCTGACCGACAAGGAGCTGCTGATCTATTTCATGGGGATCGACGGCTGCAGGTTCCGTCGCAAGGTGATCCCCGGCGATGTGCTGCGGATGGAACTGGAGACCCTGCGCGGCCGGATCGGCGGCAAGGTCTGGAAATTCCGCGGCCGCGCCACGGTCGAGGGCGAACTGGCCGCCGAGGCCGAATTCTCGGCGATGATGGACCTGCAGGGCTAGGCGCATGATCCATCCCAGCGCGATCATCGAGGACGGGGCGCAGATCGGCGACGGCTGTTCGATCGGCCCGTTCTGCCTGGTCGGCCCGCAGGTGGTGCTGGGTGACGGCGTGACGCTGAACTCTCATGTCGTCGTCACCGGCGACACCCATATCGGCGCCGGCACCACGGTGTTCGCCTTCAGCGTGCTGGGCGAGGTGCCGCAGGACCTCAAATATGGCGGTGAAAGGACCCGGCTGCGGATCGGCGCCCGCAACCGGATCCGCGAACATGTGACCATGAACCTCGGCACCGCCGGCGGCGGCGGGGAAACCCGCGTCGGCGATGACGGGCTGTTCATGGCCGGCTGTCACATCGCCCATGATTGCCGGGTCGGCAACAACGTGATCGTGGTCAACCAATCGGCCCTGGCCGGCCATGTCGTGGTCGAGGATGACGTGATCATCGGCGGGCTCTGCGGCATTCATCAATGGGTCCGGATCGGCCGCGGCGCGATCATCGGGGCGCTGTCGATGGTGACCAAGGATGTGGTGCCGCACGGCCTGGTCCAGGGGCCGCGCGGAGTGCTGGACGGGCTGAACCTGGTCGGGCTCAAGCGCAAGGGCGTGAGCCGCGAGGACATCACCGCCTTGCGCGCGGCGTTTCAGGCGCTCAAGGACGGGGACGGCGCCTTCGCCGATCGCGCCCGGCGCCTGAAGGACGAAACCGCCAGTCCCTATGTCAGCGAGATGGCGGATTTCATCCTTGGCGATACCGATCGCAACTTTCTGACACCGGGGGGCTGATGCTGGCGCTGATTGCGGGGCAGGGCGGGCTGCCGCCCCATCTGGCCCGGGTGCTGATGGCCCGGGGCGAGGTGCCGGTGCTCTGCGAGCTGGAGCAGTTTCCCTCCGAGGTGACGGGCGATCTGCCCCGGATCGGGTTTCGGCTGGAAACCCTGGGCACCTTCCTGAAACAGCTGCACGCGCAGGGCGTGACCCGGGTCTGCCTGGCCGGGGCGATGCGCCGGGTGCCGGTGGACCCTGGCCTGATCGATGCGGCCACCGCGCCGCTGGTGCCGCGCCTGTCCGCGGCCCTGGCCAAGGGCGATGACGGGGCCCTGCGCGACATCATCGCGCTGTTCGAGGAGCGGGGCCTTGCGGTGATCGGCGCGGCCGAGATCGCTCCGGACCTGTTGCCGCCCGCGGGGGTGATGTGCGGCACGCCCGGCGTCGGGGTCGCGGAGGATATCGCCACAGCCCGCGCGGCACTCGAGCGCATGGGCCGGGCCGATCTGGGGCAGGCGGTTCTGGTGCGCGCCGGCCGGGTGCTGGCGACCGAGGATGACCGGGGCACCGACGCGATGCTGGTCGACATGGCGCCACGGACGCCCGATAGGGGCGGCACCGACCTGTGGGACATGGTCGAGGATGCGGCCACCGCGGCGCTGGATTGGCTGAGCGGCCCGGCGCAGCCCGAACCGCCCGATTACCCGGCCGAGGGCGCGATCCTCTACAAGGGTCCGAAGCCGGGTCAGGAATTGCGCGCCGACATGCCGGTGATCGGTCCGGCCACGGCGATGAAGGCGGCCGAGGCCGGCCTTGCCGGGATCGTGATCGAAACCGGCGGGGTTATGCTGCTGGACACGCCGGCCGTGCAGCAGGTGCTGGACGGTCACGACATGTTCCTCTGGGTGCATCCATGAAGGTGTTCCTGATCGCGGGCGAACCTTCCGGCGACCGGCTGGGCGCGGCGCTGATGGCCGGGCTGCGGCAGCTGGCGCCCGGGGTCGCGTTTCGCGGCGTGGCCGGGCCGTTGATGCAGGGGCAGGGGATGCAGAGCCTGTTTCCGATGGAGGAGCTTTCGGTCATGGGCCTGGCCGAGATCCTGCCCCGGTATTTCGACCTCAAGCGCCGGATCCGGCAGACCGCCGAGGCGGTGCTGGCCGAAGACCCGGATGTGCTGATCACCATCGACAGCCCGGATTTCTGCCTGCGCGTCGCCCGGCTGGTCAAGGCGGCGTCGGATATCCGCGTGGTGCATTATGTGGCGCCCACGGTCTGGGCCTGGCGGCCGGGCCGGGCGGCAAAGATGGCGCGCCACGTGGACCAGGTCCTGGCGCTGTTCCCGTTCGAGCCGCCCTATATGGAAGCGGCCGGCATGGATTGCGATTTCGTCGGCCACCCGGTCGCCGCCGACCCGCCCGTCACCCCGGCCGAGATCGCGGGGTTCCGCGCCGCCCATGGCCTGGATCCCGACCGGCGGCTTCTGGTCGTGCTGCCCGGCTCGCGCCGGTCCGAGATCGAACGGCTGGGCGCGACCTTCGCCGCCGCCATCGCTGCGGCCGATCTGGGGGCGCCGCTGGTGGTCATCCCCACCCTGCCGCATCTGACCCGAAGCGTGCAGGAACGGCTCCGCCTCGACCCTGCGCCGGTCATCGTCGATGGCGCCGGTCTGGGGGCCGAAGCGGCCGCCCGCGAACGTCTGGTCGCCATGGCGAGCGCCGATCTGGCGTTGGCGGCCAGCGGCACCGTGTCGCTGGAACTGGCGCGGGCCGATACGCCGATGGTCATCGCCTATGACATGGCCTGGCTCAGCCGGGCGATCATCGGCCGGATGCTGCGCACCGACACGGTGACGCTGGTCAACCTGGTTTCGGACAGCCGCAGCGTTCCCGAATTCATCGGCACTTCCTGCCGGCCCGACAGAATCGCCCGGGCGCTGGAGGCCGTCGCCGCCGATCCCGCCGCCCAGCGCGCGGCGCTGGCGCTGACCATGCAGCGGCTGGGCGAGGGGGCCGATCCGCCGGGCCTGCGCGCGGCGCGGGCGGTGCTGGAGCGGCTCTGACCCGCGCGGCTCAGACCAGCGCCCAGAGATAGAGCGCATAGCCCGACAGGCACAGACCCGCCCCGGTCCGGCCCAGTCCGAAGCGGATCATCGCGGCCAGGGCCAGGCCGGATGCCAGCAGCACGCCGATATCCAACGGGCCGAATCCCGGCACCGCGCCCAGCGGCCGGACGATCAGGGTGATCCCGAGGATCCCGAGAATGTTGAAGACGTTGGAGCCGAGCACATTGGCGATCGCCAGTTCGGCCCGGCCGCGCAGGGCGGCGGTGACGCTGGTGGCAAGCTCGGGCAGGGAGGTGCCGACGGCGACCAGGGTCAGCCCGATGACGGCCTCGCTCAGCCCCGCGACCCGGGCCAGGTCGACGGCGCCGGTGACCAGTGCCCGCGCCCCCGCCAGGGTCAGCGCCAGGCCCGCCAGGGTGATCCAGAGCGCGCGCAGCGAGGACGGGGCCTCCTGAGCTGCCGCGTCCCCGGTCCCGGCGGCGGCGCTGCGGCGAAAGGCCGGACGCAGGTAAAGCGCCAAGGCCAGCACCAGCACGACCCCGGCCCCCCGGGTCAACTGCCCCGCCACCAGGAGCGCGACCAGAGCAAGTGTCGCGCCGATGACCCAGGCCAGGTCGCGGCCCTGGTGGGGCTGCGTCGCCAGCGGGGCGATCAGCGCCGCGAGGCCGAGGATCAGCAGGATATTGGCGATATTGCTGCCGATCACGTTGCCCAGCGCGATCTCGGGCGCCCCGGCCAGGGCGGCCTGCAGGCTGGTCGCCAGTTCCGGGGCCGAGGTGCCGAAGCCCAGCACCACCGCCCCGACCACGGCCGACGGCAGTCCGAACCGGGCCGACAACCCGATCGCGCCGGACACCAGCAGGTGCCCGCCGCCGATCAGCGCCAGAAGCCCGGCGCCGGTCAGCGCGATGGAGGTGAGGATCATCATCGGGAAAACGTCCGGGGCCAAGATCGGTATCGGCGCGGCGGCGGCCCGGCCCGCGCGCCCGGATCAGATCGGGTGCCGGCGGGCCTTCGTCAAGGGCTCAGAACGGGCCGTCCTCGAGCACGCCATCGGCGCTCATCTGGGCATAAAGCAAGCCTTCGCGCAGGCCCCGGTCGGCGACCGACAACCGGTCGGTGGGCCACAGCCGCATCAGCGCCTGCAGGATCGCCGAGCCGGACATGATCAGCGCCTGCCGGTCGCGCCCGATCCGCGGGTCGCTGCGCCGCCCCTCGGGGCCGAGCGACAGGTAATCGCGGATCACCGCGTCGATCTGGTCGGACGACATCCGCAGCCCGTCGACCTTGGTCCGGTCATAGCGGCGCAGGCCCAGGTGGCTGGCCGCGACCGTGGTCACGGTGCCCGAGGTGCCGACGATCTGGAACCCGGTCCGAGATTGCTCTGACGCCGAAGGGGCGAATTTCTCCAGGTTTTCCTCGAAGAACCAGCTCATCAGGGCAAAGCGGGCGGCATCGTCCTCGACATCGGCGAATTGGTCGCGCAGGGTCGCAACCCCCAGCGGCACGCTGATCCAGTCGACCACCCGGGCGGCCGGAAACGGCCCCGCATCCTGGCGGAACCCGGCATGCAGGCGCATGATCGCCCGGGGCCGGTCGCGGTTCGGCACGCGGCTGAGATCGATCCAGACCAGTTCGGTCGAACCGCCGCCGATATCGACGACCAGCAATTGCTCGGTCTTGGTCGAGACCAGCGGCGCGCAGGAGATGACGGCAAGCCGCGCCTCTTCCTCGGGTTCGATGATTTCCAGCCGCAGGCCGGTTTCGCGCCGGACCTGGGCGATGAACTTGCCCGCGTTCAGCGCCCGGCGGCAGGCCTCGGTCGCGACCAGCCGCATCCGCTTGACCTTGTGGCGTGCCAGTTTCTGCCGACAGACCCGCAAGGCGGCGATCGTGCGGCCCATCGCCGCCGCCGACAGCCGCCCCGACGCCTCCAGCCCCTGGCCCAGCTGGACGGATTTCGAAAAGGAATCGACCACGTGGAACTGGCTGCCCTTGGGTTGGGCAATCAGCATCCGACACGAATTCGTTCCCAGATCCAGCGCGGCATAAAGCGCGTTGGGGTCGGGTTTCAGTGGCGCGGGGCTCTCGACCGCCCGGGGGAGCGCGCCCGCAGCCTTGGGACGCTTGGGCGTCATCTGCAACGCCCTCCGATACAAGTTGTCTTCAAGGTAGGCCCTGGCGCGGCCCCGTGCAAGCGCCGTGACGACTTGTGGCAACGCGGCTCAACACCGACATGAAAAGAATGACCACGCCCCCCGGGTGCCGTTTCGGCGCGCTTCGCGCTAGGCAGGGGCCGCAAAACGCGGTGCAGATGTCGAAAACGGCACCTGCGGTGGGGCGGCTTGGCCCTAATGCTGGTCCCACGACCAAGAAAGGGGAATCGGATGGCGGAGGTCACGGTGGTCTATTGGCGCGATATCCCGGCCCAGGTGATCGTGGGGCGGGGCCGTCGCGCGGCCAAGTTGCCGCTGCCCGAGCGGTTCGAACAGGCGATCGACCGGGCGGCGATGAAATCCGGCGCCGCCGGGACCGACGATTACCTGGCCGAATGGCGCAAGGCCGAGCCCTATACGGTCGACGGAGAGGATGCCGATGTCGCGGCGGCGGAAATCGCCCGGCTCGATGCGGACTACGACCAGGAGCGCCTCAAGGCGCTGATCGCGAATGACGGGCGGGCCTGAGCCCCGGGCGGGCCTGGCCAGGATCAAGGAGACGCTGATGTCGCTGTTGCCGTTCAGAAAGAAGCCGCAGACCGGGGGCACCCCCCCGACCGATCCGCGCATCGGCCGCTTCATCGAGGGGTTCTCGATCGAGGTGATGCCCCGCACCGCCGAGAAGGTCGAGGACTTCAAGGCGATCCTGCCCGCCGGCACCCGGGTCTACATCGCCCATATCGAGGGCACCCCGATCGAGGACATGGTCGCCACCGCGCGCCGCCTGGCCGGCGACGGGTTCCAGGTCATGCCGCATTTCCCGGCCCGGATCATCCGCGACCGCGCCATGCTGGCCGACTGGATCGCCCGCTACCGCGGCGAGGCCGGGGTGAGTCAGGCGCTGCTGCTGGGCGGTGGCGTGGCCAGGCCGCAGGGCGATTACGACAATTCGATGCAGTTGCTGGAAAGCGGTCTGTTCGCCGATTTCTCCCGGCTGCACGTGGCCGGCCATCCCGAGGGCAACCGCGATATCGACCCCGCGGGCGGCCGGGCCAATGTCGATGCCGCGCTGCGCTGGAAACAGGCGTTTTCGGACAGCACCGATGCGGAGATGGCGATCGTCACCCAGTTCGCTTTCGCCGCCGGCCCGATCATCGACTGGGCCGACAGCCTGCGCGCGGCCGGCATCACCCTGCCGATCCATATCGGCATCGCCGGCCCGGCCAAGTTGCAGACGATGATCAAGTTCGCCATGGCCTGCGGCGTCGGCCCCTCGATGAAGGTGCTGCAGAAGCGCGCCAAGGACGTCACCAAGCTGCTGCTGCCCTTCGAGCCGACCGAGGTCCTGACCGACCTGGCGGCCCATGCCGCGACAGATCCCGATTTCAACGTCACCCATGTGCATTTCTTCCCGCTGGGCGGGATCAGGACCTGCGCCGACTGGGCGGCCACCCATGGCGCGGCCCCCGCCGTCGCCCAAGCCTGACACCGAAGGACGCCCCATGACCCGCACCGTCATCGAATCCAAGACCCGGACCGCCGTGATCGGCTTTGACGAGCCGTTCTGCGTGATCGGCGAACGCATCAACCCGACCGGCCGCAAGATCCTGAACGAAGAACTGGAACGCGGCGATTTTTCCCGGGTCGAGGCCGATGCCATCGCCCAGGTCGCCGCCGGGGCCAGCGTGCTCGACATCAATTCGGGCGCCGTCTTTTCCAACAGGATGGCCGAGGATCCGCGCTATGCCGACAACAATTTCGTCGAGCCGACGCTGATGCGTCAGCTTGTAGAATGCGTGCAGGCGGTGACCGATTGCCCGCTGTGCATCGACAGCTCGGTGCCCGGCGCGCTGGAAAACGGGCTGGCGGCGGCCGAGGGCCGGCCGCTGTTGAACTCGGTCACCGGCGAGGAAGAGCGGCTGGAACTGGTTCTGCCGCTGGTCAAGAAATACAACGTGCCGGTGGTGGCGATCTCGAACGACGATACCGGGATTTCCGAGGATCCCGAGGTGCGTTTCGCCGTGGCCAAGAAGATCGTCGAACGGGCCGCCGATTTCGGCATCCCGGCCCATGACATCGTGGTCGACCCGCTGGTCATGCCGATCGGCGCCATGGCCACGGCCGGCCAGCAGGTCTTTACCCTGGTGCGCCGGCTGCGCGACGAGCTGGGCGTGAACACCACCTGCGGCGCCTCGAACATCTCCTTCGGCCTGCCCAACCGGCACGGGATCAACAACGCCTTTCTGCCGATGGCCTATGGCGCCGGCATGACCAGCGCGATCATGAACCCGGTGGCGCTGCCCGTGGGGCCCACGAAGATCGCCGAGAAGAAGGCCGAAGTCGCGGCCGCCGGGCTGATCCTGCCCGAGGACATGGATGACGAGACGTTCTGCCAGCTCTTCGGGCTCGGATCGACCGCGCCCAAGGCAGGCAAGGAGATGGAAGCGATCCGCGCGGCGAATTTCCTGATGAACCAGGATGACGGCGGCGCGGCCTGGATCGAGTTCAACCGCCAGGCCCCCAAGGCCGGTCACGAAGGGCGTGGCCGGGCCGGTCGCACCGGCGGGCGGCGCCGGCGCGCGGGCTGACGCGCGTCGGTGTCCGGTCCGGGCGGCCTGAAATTTATGTAAATTTCAGACCTGGCCGGGCGCGAACATGCGCCCGGCCGGGCAAGGATTTTATATAAAATCCTTGCCGCAAAAGCCGCTACGGGCGGGCATGGATCCAGCCGCCGCCCAGCACCCGGGGCGTTTCCGGATCATAGAACACGCAGGCCTGGCCGGGGGACACGCCCTGTTCCGGGGTCAGAAGCTCCACCTCGGCCTCGGTATCCGACAGCGGGCGCAGGATCGCCGGCGCCGGCGGACGGGTCGAGCGGACCTTGACCGCGATCTCGCGCGGGCCTTGGGCGAAAGCGCCGTCGCCCAGCCAGTTGACCTCGCGCACCGGCACGGTCCGGGTGGCCAGCATCTGTTTCGGGCCGACGATGACATGACGGGCATCGACATCCAGTTTGAC